>VAOZ01076957.1_pt1 | contig 19410 bp, 16 predicted proteins | sample 3394041 | NCBI WGS metagenome assembly VAOZ01 (sample SAMN08290431, study PRJNA428436) | hydrothermal vent metagenome | isolation source: Deep-sea hydrothermal vent chimney | place: Indian Ocean: Southwest Indian Ridge
AGCGGATAAAATCATCTAGAAGTATTGTGCCAAGCCCTCGCGTTCCTCCCGCAATAAGACCTCCGGCAAGTGACGATTCCGGCTCAGGCAATGCTCTATCAAGCGATCTTAAAAAAACAGACTTTGCACTTGCGAGCGAATTATATACATATGCTGTCACGGAAGTCGGTGGCGCCACACTGCGCACACTCGCGTACGGCAATATGGCAAACACTCCTTTGCCCGCAAGGTATTCTTCATAATGAAATGAGCGACTGTACTTTGTGCTAAACGGAGCGGGTACGGAAAGTTTTCCGCGCAGTGTAATATGAGAACCGTAAGAAACTTTTCGCGCAAGTGATGTAACGGCGAGAATGCGCGTGTGAGCTCCGTGTGCAAAAACAGAAACAATAAAACGCTGTGTGGTGTCGCGCTTGTCCGGCACACTCACTACCGTTCCAGAAAGTGTTACCGTCTTGCCGATGTCTTGCGCAAACGCGTGTGGAAGCGCAGTCGGCTCAAGCGAAACGCGCACCATTCCAAGTGCGACAAAACAAAGTAGAATGCCTGCGAGCACATACAATTTTCTCCGTGTAAAAAACCATCCACCAAAAAATATGGTGGCTATGAGTGTGACAACAAGCGTATAGGGAAATGTAAAATTATATACATTTTGTATAAAAATCCCGATGATGAAACCAAGGGCGACCGTAAAAAACAATCGTCCTGACATGGTGTTTTATTCTCCCCTGTCCATCGCTTCGTTGGCTAGTCTATCTGCAATTTTGTTTTTCGCGCGTGGCACATGGGTAAAAGAAGCCCCACCGAACGATGCAATAAGTTTTGTGAGGCGCGCATGTTGCGTGCGCAATGTTGGATTTTTCACTCGGTACACACCCTGCATTTGTTTTACTACAAGCTCACTGTCCATATGAATGGCAAGCACCACCTGATGAACTTTTTTTACAGGGAGCTCTTTAAGAAGTTTCTCACATATTAAAATGATTGCCTCATACTCTGCAAAGTTATTAGTACGCAGCCCAAGAAACGCCGACACCGTTGCGAGAGTTTTTCCGCGGGCGTCTTGTGCGATGGCTCCAGCTCCAGCTGTCCCAGGATTTCCGCGCGAGCCACCGTCTGCAAAAATAGTAATAATCATATGTATGAGTATAGCAAGATATGAAACGAAACGTTACGATAAGGAAAGAATACGTAAACGCGGAGTGTTGCGATATAGAAAAGTATCCATTTCAACGTAAGCAAACAATGTAACGCGAGAGAGTGGCGTGAGATTTTCAATTTGTGCACGAAGCTCGCCAGTAACGAAAAATGCTACCGCCTCAAGCGGAGTGCCGGAGCGCTTTAATGTTAATTTCGCATGCTCGTTATTTTTTCCAAACCACACGGTCTTTTCAACAATGCTGTTATGGAACAGCCATGCTGGTTTTGGATTTCCTTCTCCAAACGGAGAAAACGGTACCATATCTTCAAGAAACGCGTGTGTAACATCATCAACAGCGAGCTGCCCGTCAGCATGGACGGCTCCGCCGTCCATGCTGACTCCCTCTGTGGTACACGCTTTATAAGCACTTATAAGTCTCTCCTCCAAAGAAATAATCGCGCTTGGTTCAACAGTGAATGCTCCGGCAGCAGCGTGTCCACCAAAACGAATAAATGTGTCTTTGGTCGCCTCCATAATTGAAAGTACATGAGTTGTCCCTTCCGAGCGACAGGAGCCCTTAAGAGAACCATCAACTTCGTGCCCCCACAAAAAAACAGGACGTTCATATTCTTTTGCGATAGTGCTTGCCACAAGTCCCAAAAGCGCCGGACTCCAGTCGGCATCACCAACAACAATGACATCTGGCAGTGAGCTCTGTCGTGTGCGACTTAAAAGTCGCACACGAACAGCACGCGTAATCGCTCCCGACGCACTTCTACGACTGCGGTTTGCCACTTCAAGTTTTTTTGCCAACTCATTTGCTTCCATATTGTTGTCGGTGGCAAGTAGATGAAAAGCGTCCATACCACTTCCCATACGCGACGCAGCATTAATACGCGGGGCAAGCGAAAAAGCAATGTCATCTTCACAGAGTGCTTGCTGCCGAACGCGCGCGACAGAACATAATGCAGAAACTCCATTTCGCGGTGACTTGCGCAACACAGTTAATCCGTACCGCGCCAACACACGATTCTCTCCGACAAGCGGAACCATATCGGCAATGGTTGAAAGCCCGACCATATCAAGAAGCCATTTCTCCCAACCGTCAGGTATATTCTCACGACCGACAAACCCGTGTGAAAGTGTAGCGACCACAAGCTTCCACGCAAGTGCCGCTCCGCACAGTTCGCGAAAAGGATACGTCTCGCCATCTTGTTTTGGATTTACCACGGCAAACGCATCAGGCATTTTTTCACCAACCTCATGATGATCTGTCACGATGACTTCCATACCAAGCTCTGTGGCGCGCGCAATCGGCTCCACATCGGTGATACCAGAGTCAACGGTGATGATAAGCGTCACGCCTTGTTCGGAAAGTTTTTCAATGCCGGAAACATTCATACCGTACCCTTCAAGATGTCTGTGCGGAATATAGTTGGTAAAACGCGCACCAACTTTTTTAAGAAAATCATGTAAAATGACACCACCAGGAATACCGTCCGCGTCGTAGTCACTCCACACGGCAATGTATTCGTTTGTATCAATGGCATGTGCCAATCGCGCGGATGCCTTCGGCATATTTTTTATGAGCATCGGATTGTGCGTGTGCTCGTCATACGACGGATGCAAAAATACATCGGCATCTTTCGCGCTGGTCACACCGCGACGCGCCAAAAGCGCGGCCGTGATATCATCGTACGCGCGTAACTCTTCACGCAACTCCTCGTCAATTGGTTTATGAAATGCAACCATACAGTATGGGAAATTGTACCTGATGTAAAAAGGTAGTACACTTTTTATATATGGAAGAAGATATTTTCATGAAAATTATTAAGCGGAAAATTCCCGCCGACATCGTGTATGAAAATGATACCACAATTGCGTTTCTTGATATTCAGCCAGTTGTTATCGGACACACGCTTGTCGTACCGAAAAAACCAGTACGCAATATGTTTGATATTGATGACGAGACGCTTTTTTCTTTAATGCATACTGTGCGACACATTGCCCCACTCATCGTGAGCGCGCTTGGTGCCGACGGAATGAATATCAACATAAACAATGAGCCTGCTGCAGGACAAATTATTTTTCATATGCACGTACATCTTATTCCGCGTTTCGCAGATGATAAATTAATAATGTGGCCACATAAAAAAACAACCCCAGATGAATTGCAAGCACTTGCGAAGAAAATACGAACGCATATTTCATCGGTATGATAGTGAGGTGCAATAAACTTTTCTAAAGTAAGCGGAGAGTGAGCGAAGTCTGACTTCGCTCACTGAAAATGAAGCAGGCGATTGGAATACCCATTCCAATCGCCTGCTTCAAACTATCCAACTTGTGCTTGAGATTGTAAAATCGCTTCAATACCGGGAAGTGTTCCGTGTGTTAAAAATGCCAACATTGCGCCACCACCCGTTGATATAAATGAAAAATGTTCAGCAATGCCAAGCTCCTCAATAGCAGTTATGGTATCTCCCCCACCGACAATTGAATGTGCGCCACTTTGAGCAATAGCCAGCGCAAGAGCTTTTGTCCCCTCAGTAAAACCACTTTCATAATGACCGAGCGGTCCGTTCCAAAGAATTGTTTTTGCACATTGTGAAAGTTGCGCGAGTTGCTTTTGTGTTTGAGGACCAGCATCAAGTATCGCCTCGTCGTCGGCGACGTTGGTAACGTCGCCGACGCGCGCATCTTCACGTGGAGCATCTTTGCGCGCCATATACGCATCAACGGGCAAAAGTAAACTATTGTTTACAAGAAATGCACGCACCGCATTATCATCGGCGCCCGACACTAGCGATGTTCCAACTGTGTATCCTTTTGCTAAAAGAAAATCATTAGCAAGAGCTCCACCGACAAACACTTTTTCATACAATGAAAACAGCTCCTTTAGTACCGGCTCCTTGGTTGAAAACTTCGCGCCACCGATAATAGCAAGTGAGGGGCGTGCCGGCGTGCGCGCCACGAAAAGCTGTCGCACTTCCTCTGCAAGCAACAATCCAGCATATGATGGAAGAATATCCGGCACACCAACAATGGAAGCATGCAAACGATGCGCTGTATCAAATGCATCTTGCACAAAAACATCAGCCAGTTGCGCAAGCTCTTTTGCAAATGCCGGATTATTTTCAACCTCGCCTTTGTGGCGACGCAAATTTTCAAGAACCAGTATGTCGCCAGGATACAGAGCGCGCGCGGCAGCGCGCGCTCTCTCACCGATAGACTCACCTGAGAAAGAAACGTGTGGCAATCTTTTCGCAAGCGCGCGATACACCGGCTGTAATGTTTCAGACGGATCTCTGCCGATGTGTCCGCACATAATGACCTTTGCGCCCTTGGAAGCAAGAAATTCAATAGTCGGTATGGTGCGACGCAAACGAAAATCGTTCGCCACCTCACCATTTTCTATGGGTTCATTGAGCGGTGCGCGCACCAAAATCGGCACATTGTGAAGATTTGGAATATCGGCAACCGTTCTCATTTTAATTTTCATAGTGTGATGTTACGCTAATGCACGTACCAACGCTTGAAAAGTTTCTGGTTGTGTTGACGCGTGTCCGATGAGAAATCCGTCAATACCTGTTCCCGAAGCAAGCATACGCGCGTTGTCCGGCTCAACTGAACCACCATAAAGTATGCGTGTACGCTTTGACGCGGTACCTGGCAACACATCGGAAAGTACCTTGCGCAAGTAAAGAATCATTTCCGTGAGGTCTGTTGGCGTAATAGATTCTTCCGCTGTTTTTCCTATTGCCCATATTGGTTCATACGCTAGCACTACTCGCGCTCGGTCTTTATTGGAAAGCGATGTCAGTGCGGAAAGTATTTCCTCACGCACGAATGAAAGATACTGCGCGCTTTCGTCGCGACTATGCTCGCCAACACACAATATCGGCGTTAGGTCTTGCCCGATACTGTGCTGCATTTTCTGCATAACGATAGTATTAGTGTCGCCAGACGCTCTCAATTCTGAATGACCGACAATTGCATATGTCGCCCCGGAAGCGCGAACCATTGCCGCCGTAGATTGCCCGGTGTGCGCCCCTGAAACTCCAGCTGAAACATCTTGCGCGGAAAATAATACACCTGAACGATTGCCTTGTGCCAACATACCTAAAAATGGTGCCGGTGGGGCAAGTAGTAATTCATGCTTACCGGCAAAACGAGTAGCAAGACGTTTTGAAACCGCGAAAAGCTTTTTCGCGCGCTCGGCGTCTTCAACATACGCTTTCCAATTTGCTGCAATAAACATTACTTTCAGTATACCACCGTCTTATCCACGAAAAAATTATTTTTGTCGCCAGCTCACGAATTGATAATTTGAAGATGTGCCTGGAGTAAACGGTGGCGGGTTGGTAAATTGCGAACGGTCAAACGAGTTTATACGTTTTGCATAACCGGATGCATATGGCTTACCACAGTATGTGTTGGTACCATTAATCCATTGCGTACCTGTTTTTTTGTTTGAAACAACTGACCCAAGCATGGTAAGCGTTCCTTTTTGGCTATACGATGGGTAGGTGTAACAACTATAATAATTACGCCCAAAGGCTCCACCTTGCGCGATAAATATTCCATCCAATGTCATATCATAAGGAGAGTTTGGAGCTACAAGCACATCATTTTGTGCGATGAGAGTAAACCCAGCGTTGGGAGAACTATACGTAATGTTTCCCTCAAGTACAACATTGGTTTTCACCCCAGTGTTTGTAACATTTGCCGACACAAGAGTTACCTTTCGGCTTATTATTCCCTCAACCCACACATTATCTTCCACATAAATAAGCCCACAATTTGAAGGAATATCATATGTACCAAGCAACGTCTTTTGTGTAATAAGCGTATAATCATTCCGACCGAAACCACTTGAGCCATCTATCGGCCGTGAATAAAGTGTTGCTACATTTTTTACTTTGTAAATAGTAACAGTTCCGTTACCATTGAATATAAGAAAGTATCCACGATGACTTGATCCTCCTCCGGAACTCCCGTTGAACCGCCGCCAATTACCCCATCCACTACCCCACCCACTGCCATCAGTTGAACTGTAACGCTTGAAATAAAGCCCTTGTGTAAGCGCTATTGATTTTAATGATGAAAAATTCGCGGAAATTGCACCAAAGTCTATTTGTGGGGTTGGATATTTCCATAAATTTTGATTTCCTCCGGCACCAAATACACCGTTTACAGTTTTATTTTTTGATTTACAGCCAAATGAATTAGTACATATCCATTTTGAAAGAGAGCTTGTAACAGGAGCGTTCGCTGTTCCATCCATACGAATACCACCGTTTGAATGATATGGACCGTTAATGATGCGGTCGGGCCCTGCCCACACACTACTGTTGATGACATAAGAATACTGAGCGACTGTCGGGCGCGCGTAGCGAGCAATCAATGTTTCAGAAACATTCGGGTCATTCGCCGGAACCCCTTTTGAGCTGATATCAATAGATGTAATTTGCCCACACGATTTATTTCCATTTATGGAAAGTGTATAGGTGCCAATTGTCCCGCCGGTTGGGTCTTTGTAGGTAGTAACGTATGGACCAGGAACGCCGGTTCCGTTTTGCAAATCATTCGGAAAATGCGCCAAGTGCCAACGATAATATTCAAGCCCAGCTTCCGCGATTGAAACCGCTTCGCTTTGTGCTTGCTTTTGTATCTCAAAATTATTTCCGGATATGACAAAGCCAGAAAGAGCGGTAAACACGCCAAAGAAGATGGCACCAAAGATAAGTGCGAGAAGCATTATAGAACCGTGGTTTTTTTTCATATGCATTATATACAGTATACCGCGCGCCTACGGCGCGCGTCGTAGATTCCGCAAAGTCGCTCCCATGGAAAGCGTAAAATTATTCGGCGCGCGGTTGGGGTCAATGTTAACTGTTACTGTAGTATTGACTGAGGCAATATCAGCAACATCTATCGGCGGAGTGAGCTCGTTGCCCTTTGGTGTGTAATAGCGAAAAAGTGGTGTGCTTCCGTTGTGAACATCGGTTGCAATAGTGGTTACCGCTTCCGGTTGCCCGACATATGACGGCGGGCTTCCTGCCGGAATTGTAATACCTTTTGAAAGCGTTGTGCCAGAAAGCCAATATCTCATACGGTCAACCACTCCGTCGCCTTTCACATCTACATAAAAAGTGATGCTTGTGGCACCTGCGCTGATGATCGGATATGAGCCATTGGCACCATAAGATGCTTCTCGCAAATCTTGCATGGCGCCAGTCACTCCAATACTCGAGCTTTCAACTGCTGATGTTTGTTGAAACACAAATGTGTTTATGCGATAGAAATAAATGATGAGAAATGTTACCGAAAAAAGCACTATAGCAAAAATAGAAATAGTAACCACTGTTTCAATAAGTGTAAATGCTTTCATATTTATGATTATGGATATATGCGCGAGGAAGCGCTAGAAAATGTTTATATGCCACCACTGGTACCGTAGCTACCGGTGCTAACACCTGATTTAAAACCACCTGTCGCACCAGAACCAGAACCACCGCCAGTACCATACGTGCCAGACTTTAGCCCTCCGGCAGAACCAGACCTCAATCCGCTGGTGCCGCCCGACCCATAACCACCTCCACCGGCGGATTTAAAACCCATACTGCCACCGCCAAACGCCGCACCAAACACACTACCCAAGAAAGATTGTAATGGCTCGGTATTTTTAGGCGGAACAATCGGATTGGTTGCGTCATATTGTGTAAACCGAATTGTTTGTCGCGTTGTTATGCGGTTGTATGGATTATATTTACTATCACCAACCGTTACAAAAGTGATACTTGGCGTGGTCAATTTATAAAGATACGAATTTTTCTTTCCAATCCACACGTCAACCGGTATCTTTTGCGTTAGCGTTTTGTTCAACCCTTTTGTCTTTTGCATAAACTCGGCAAAAGACATTCTCTTGTCTACTGCATACTTTTGTCGGTGTGCCACAGAATAGTCAAACAAAAATCTCTGCGCGAGCAAAACTGATTTCGGTGTATTTTGTATAATTAATGAAAGATGATACGTCGGAATACCATTAAGATATTCAATGCCAACATTTTTAGCGGAGTGTACATACTGCAAACTGTCGGCATACGCGCGCAACGCTTGCAAATCCTTAGTAACAGCCGGCGATGACGATGCAAATTCTGAAAGCATTTTTGAAAACATTGGTGATGAGGTGGAGGTAAAATCAATCAAGCGAATCCATTTGTTTGAAATCTTTGCTTCTTCGGTATTTATGAAATCTACACCCAAGCGTGTTTGTGGACTTTGCGCGGAAATAATATGTATAACACTATGCAGAAGCTCAACGTCAAACGCTTGCGATGAAAGAATGGTATGCAAGCCAAAAGAGTACGTTCCTGAGGTGGTTGCAATGGTGATTATCCCTTTCAATGAGCCAATCATATCAAAATTCGGATGAGTGCCAGGTCTTCCAAAATCAAAAACACCATGCACGGCGGTTGTTGTTGTGGAATAGTTAAACTCTGCGCCATTCAAAGTATCACCAACCTCCTTACTTAACAGCGCGCCTGGTACAATGTTTATTGCAATGGCGGATGTTGATGTTGCAGCGACATTAAATGATGTAATTGATGTCATTTTCTCAAACGCCCCACGCAACACCACCATCGCAGAGGGCTGTTTGATATACGCATAATACGCATACACTACGCCACCCATCACGCCGACAAGAACAACAAGCGTAGCGATGATAATTACCGGACGATACCAAAAAGAATCACGTGTTGACTGAGCACTGACAAAAGATGCTGGCGGAGCAAAAGACGCTTCACTTTGTTGTGGTAAAGAATCAACCGCGACGGAAATATCTTGCGCTCCGGTATCAGCTACGATATTTTCTGGAGCACCATTATCGGAAAATGACTCGGTTTGATTGTTGTTAATAGAATCCGACTGAGTGGCGGGAACACCCATATCGGAAAGCGCTTTGTATAAATCAACCCCCTCCCACCCAACGGCGCGCAATTCTTTTATAATATCATCACGTGAGACATTTTCGGAGAGGCGCTGACGGATATAATCAATAAGTTGTTGAGTAACCATAATAACTCTCTGAAGTATAGTGTGCTTCTGCTATAAAGACAAAAGATTATCCACACAAAGTGAATCTAATCCATATCATTGTTGAAACGTGGCGACCTGAAATGTTTGTCCGGAAACCGAGACGTTGTTAATGACCGTTGTTGTATATCCGCTTTTTGCAAGCGTGATAGTGTACGTGCCTGATGATAGTCCTCCAAAATAAGCATTAGCGCACGCCGAGGAGGAAACAGTTTTTGAATATCCTCCAGTATTGGATATTGTTACGGAAGCTCCTACAATCGAATTGCCATTTGCGTCTCGCACACTGATCAATAGCATATTTGACGTCGCGTTCACCAACGTGAGCGATACAGTGGTTACTGAACTCGGCGCAAGAGGATACGGCGATAACGGACACGCATCTTGAATATTATATCCGCTTATCACAAGAGCATAGGCGTCCCACTCAAGTGTCATCGCGCTTTGTCCTGAAGAACCAGTATTTTGCGATATGATTGTTTTATAAATTGAGGCGCCGGTGCCGGTTGACCCGATTGTTTTTGTACCAGTAAGAGTGAAAGCGACATTTGGAAGCGGATCCGGACCGGTATTGTAAGTAAGTGACCAGTCAAATAATTCTGGCACAATAGATGTACTCGTTCTGGATATATCCGCGCCAATTGAAAGTGTCGGGTAGGTGCTGGTCGCCACGCTGGAAAGGTCTATGGGAAACGTAGAAAATCCTGTGCTGTTGCCAGGCAACACGCTGTCTGGAAGGAGTATTCCCGATCCTGTGTACACATGCATCAGTATGCTTGAACCGGATGTGGTGGTTGAATCTTCTTGCACCGATTTCCACGCATGGAGTAGTGTCGGAGTCACTGAAACGGATCGTGCCGAGCCCGAAAGTGCCGAGCCCGAAAGTGCCATTGTTCCGGCAGATACAGTAACGCTTGAAGTGGCTGCGAGCAAAGACTCATTCGTAAAAGTATCGGAAAAAGTATACTCAGCAATCGGTTTGTATGTTCGCAAGGTAAGGGATGCTAGTGTGTCTATGGCAAATGTACCAGTGGTGATTTCGCTTTTTACCACAGTGAGATAACCGGGGGTTGGATTTTGATTGGTGGTATCTCGTTTGTAAGTTTGTGCTGATGAGTATCCGCTCTTGGTAACGTTTACTTCATATTCTGTTGACGGTGGAGCGCCGGGAAGTGAAACTGTACCGTTTGCATTTGAAAATGCTGATAAATCAATCGCGGGGGAAAGAGCGGAGTTAACAATATGCACCGTTGCTCCTGGCACTGGCGATCCGTTTGCGTTCACCACGTTAATTGTAAGTGTGCCGCCACCATTTGTTGTTTCTATGCTTGGTGGAGAAAAGTTTGATACAAGCACATCTGAATGAGTAACACCCGCAACTTGATAATCAACCGCCACTTTCGCAACCTTATAGTCGGTGGTGATGCCATTGGTATCGTTTACACCGAGACCATCGGCAGGAGAATCAATGTATTGAATATACGTATGCACAACATATGGTATGTCGTTTAATGTTTCATTTTGTGCTTGCGGTACAAGTCCTGACGGAATACCACCAACGGTCCCCAGAGCATCATAAGAAAGTCCGCGAAGATATTCCATCTGACTTTCAGAAAGCGATGCAGCGCCGGCGCGAGCTTTGGAGAGCGTTGAAACTGCAATTGACGCGCGCAACATTCCCATAAGCGCGAGAAAAATAATAAGCACAAGTGCGGACCCGACCAAAACATCTATGAGGGTCATACCACGTTTTGATGATGAAATGCTGTGCATAGTTGGAGCTTTACATTTTAGATGCAAGTGAATAAATCGGAGAGATAATCGCCACGGCGAAAACGCCAACTCCAGCACCGATAAACAACATAAGAATCGGCTCAATGATGGTGGACAGGTCTTTGGTACGCTGTTGCACATCTTGCTCATAAAAATCAGCAACCTGTTCAAGCATTTCGGAAAGCTTCCCAGTTTCTTCACCCACAGCAATCATATCTGCAAACATTATCGGATACCTGTTTAAGTGGTCAAGAAACGTGGCAGAAAGTGGCTCACCTTTGCGTACGCGCGTTTGCGCTTCTTGAATAATGTCGGCAAATGTTTCAGTTTTAACAACCTCGCGCGTAATTGATAATGCCTCAAGCATATCAACACCGGAAGAGAGTAGCGAGGAAAGTGTGCGAGCGGTACGGGCGGCAAATGTTTCTTGTACCAATTCTCCAATGACTGGCGTATGCAATACTACCTTAAAGACAAGTTTTTCTCCAAACTGTGATTTTACAAAAAGAAATCCTCCGACAAAAATAGAAACAATGCTCAGTAGTGCCAATGCGGTGTGTTGTACGAGAAAATTTGATACGGCAATAATAACTCTGGTTGGAAGTGGCAACCCAACACCAAGTTGCGCAAAGGTAGCAGTGAGTGCTGGTACCACAAACAATAACATAAGAATAAAAATTATTATCATCGCGACAATGATGATGCTTGGATAAATCATGGCTCCGTGCACCTTTTTTGTAAGATTACGAGATTGTTCCATTTGTATCCCTACCACTTTCAACGATTTGGAAAGCGTGCCACTCTCTTCACCGGCGTGCGCCATGGCAATGAACAAATCTGAAAATAGTTTTTTGTGCTTTGCCAAAGCGTCATGAAATGAAGACCCTCTGCGTAGCGCCGACTCAATATCGGCGAGTATAAGTGCGAACCTTTTGTTGCGTGTTTGTCTTTGAGCAATGGAGAGCGAACGAGAAAGTGTCAGTCCAGCATTGAGCATAGAGCTGATATTTTTAATGACCATAACCAGCTCATCTTGAGAAACCCCAGTGCCAAACGACACAGTAAGCCATGCCGGCATGACAAATCCGCCACCCTCTGAAAGAGTGATGACCGAGGCATGCTCTTTTTCAATAGCATCGTACACTTCAAATCGCGACTGCGCATCAACAATACGTTTTTCTTTCCTTCCATCACTTGTTCTGATTACCGCCGAAAATTTCATACGTTTATTCGCTTATGACACGCAAGACTTCCTCAACGGAAGTAATACCACGCGCCGCTTTATATAAACCATCTTCAAACATAGTAAGCATACCCTCTTTTTTTGCTTGCGCCTCAATGGCATCAGTGGTTGCATCGTGCAAAATGTGCTCGCGTACCGCAGGAGAAACGGAAAGCACTTCATGGATACCGATACGCCCATGATATCCTTCACTGCACTCCGCTGATTTTTTAGGGCGAGAAAAAGTGATTGAAGAAACTGGCGTTCCACTTTTCACTATTTTTTCTTCAGAGAGTACGCGGATAACACTTTCAAACTCCTCGGGAGCTGCAACTTTTTTTTGATCTTGTTCTGAAAGCGTGTACGATTCTTTTTCAGTGCACAATTTCCGAACAAGGCGCTGTCCGACGATGACTCGCAACGTTGAAACCAACAAAAACGGTTCTACGCCCATATCAATGAGGCGCGGTATCGCTCCAGATGCACTGTTGGTGTGAATGGTTGAGAGCACCAGGTGTCCTGTAAGCGCCGCATTAATAGCAAGCGATGCTGTTTCTCCATCACGTATTTCCCCCACCATAACAATGTCTGGGTCTTGTCGGACAAGCGAACGCAGACCGCTGGCAAACGTAAAACCAATTTGCGGATTAACCTGTGTTTGGTTGACTCGTTTCATTTGATATTCAATTGGGTCTTCTATGGTTGAGATATTGACATCGGGTGTATTCAAAATGTCCAATATCGTGTAGAGCGTTGTTGTTTTTCCCGACCCAGTCGGACCGGAAATCAATATAATGCCCGTTGTCTGACGTGTGGCATGATATATCCGCTCCATAATCGCTCCATGGAAACCCAATGACTCAAGCGTATAGCCACCACCACCTTCACGCAAAAGACGCATCACAATTTTCTCACCATAAAATACAGGCAAGATTGAAACACGAAAAGAAACTTTTTCACCTTCAATGTCCATTTTGAAACGACCATCTTGCGGTAAACGTTTTTCATCAAGCTTCAAACTTGAAAGCACTTTTATGCGCGCAACAATTCCGGAAGCAGCAACTTTCGGCAAAGTCATCGCGTCGTGCAAGATGCCATCTATACGATAGCGCACCAATATCTCTTGCTCCATCGGTTCAATGTGGACGTCTGATGCTTGCTGAGTGAGTGCATGGCGCAACAGCGAATCCACAATGCGTATAATTGGTAAATCTTCCGCCATTTTTTTCAAATCTTCGCCAGATGCGTTTTCTTTCGGATCTTTAATGACTTTAATGCGCCCCGCTTCTGTCGCAATGATGTCGCCAAATTCTTCTTTGAGAGATTTTTGATACTGCATCAATATGTGCTTCAACGACGCATCATCGGTAAGACGAGGAATAATTTTCAAGCCGGTATTCTTACGTACAGAATCAATGGAAGTAATGTCCTGTGTATCAAGCATGGCAACCTCAAGCCCACGATCAGTTTTTTTATACGCTACGATTGAGTGAGTTCTTGCAATTGGCTCGGGAATTAAAGAAAGAACATCTTCAGGTATTTTTGTATTTTTAAGGTCAACAAACGGAATGCCCAACATATATGCTTTGATGTGACGCAATGCATCCTGCGTGAGCGAACCGCGAGCAACCAGTATCGCGCCAATGGATTGTTTTTTCTTTTTCGCTTCTGTTGCCGCAGCCTCAACATCCTTGCGAGAAACAACGCCGGAGTCAATGATAAACCCTTCCAATTCTTTTTCGGAAACTTCCATAAAATACTTTACCTACAGTATAACGCCTCATCGTTCTTTTCGTATCATTTTTTAATTGCAGTACGTGGAAAAGAAATAGTGTGAACAAAAATTATAGAAGACGAGAAAAAATAAAATCCAGTACGAGAAACTCTGTTTGCAAAACCAGCACCACCGAAACCCACTGAAGTCAAACTTCAGCGGGTTTTTTACGGACACAAAGCAGTGCATTGAAATCAAACTTCAACGCACTGCTTCCACTTGATTTCGGTGTCCGGTGTCATTTGCTCACAGTGAGGTTTTCCACTGAGATGATGTGATGCGACTCGTTGACATCTCCGTGCTCTTTTGCTAGAATGGCAAGTATGATATGTCCGCGGTGCGGGCATTTCTTGTTATAATGAGTGCGTGTTTTCTTATACATTAAGGTGTTTTACATAGCCTATGATTGATCTAAAAACCATCAATGCCGTGCTTGGAGAGTTTCAAGACCGCGGTATCAGCAAACAAACCGTTGTTGACGCAATTGAAACAGCACTAGCAACAGCATACAAAAAAGAATACGGGAAGCGCGGACAAGTAATCCGTTCCGCCGTTGATCTGGACACGGGAACCATTACGTTTGAACAAATAAAAACAGTCGTTGATGATTCCATCGTGCAAACCGAATTGAAGGAACACTCTGACGAAGTAAAGAAAATAACCGATTCAGAACACACCGAACTCCCATATTTTGATCCTGAAAAACATATTTTACTTGAAAACGCGAAGCGTATGAAGCGCGACGCTACCGTCGGCGATGACATCGTATTCTCGCTTGAGCCACAAGAAGACTTTGGACGCATAGCGGCGCAAACTGCGAAACAAGTTATCATTCAAAAAATACGCGAAGCGGAAAAACTTTCCATTCTTGAAGAATTTGCGCACAAAAAGGGTGAGTTGGTATCGGGAATTGTACAAAAAGTTGAACGCGGCTCACTGTATATTGACCTTGGGCGTACGACAGGCATTATGCCCTACGAGGAACAAATTCCTGGAGAACGATATCGCACCGGTGAACGTCTCCACGCGTACCTTTATATGGTTGACGAGGGTTTCCGTGGCGTTTATCTGCGCCTTTCTCGCGCAAGCGCGCAGTTTGTGGTAAAACTTTTTGAACTTGAAACGCCAGAGCTCGCAGCAGGATCTATTGAAATAAAAGATATCGCCCGTGAGGCGGGAAGTAGAACAAAAATCGCCGTAGCCTCACTTGAACCACACATTGATCCTGTTGGCTCACTGGTCGGACAACGCGGTGTGCGCGTTTCAACGGTAATAGGCGAACTCAGTGGTGAGCGCATTGATATTATTGAGTGGTCGGAAGACATGGAGACCTACATTAAAGAAGCGCTCTCGCCGGCAAGTGTTATAAGCGTAGAGCTAGTAAGCTCCGAACACCGTGCCATTGCAACAGTCAGCGAAGACCAACAATCTCTTGCTATAGGGCGTGGCGGACAAAATGTGCGCTTAGCGGCAAAACTCACCGGCTGGAATATTGATATAGTTTCCACAAGCGGTACCGCCGTTGCAGAAACAGACGGAAATTCAGTTGAAGTTTCCGGTGCAGAAGATCCAGCTGAAGAAGCCGGACTTATACCAACTGAATCCCCAGAAATAATTACCATACAGGAAGCTAAGAAAAAAGAAAACGATGAGCTCCCAGCAGAGGAAGAGTTGACAGAGGACGAAGGTGGCTCCATAGTTGATAAAGAAGAAGCGCGCGACAAGACTGCTTCTGATGAGTAACATAGTTACTCATCAGTGCCTTTATTAAACATATACACATTGAATTACTGTTCATTATGAACCTTTTTCACGACATTCACTCAAAGAAATTAAGCACTTCTTTACCACGTATAAAACATTGCAAGACAAAGAGGTTCTCATTGACGGATTTAGCAACAAAGAAGTGGCAATCGTGGCGTTTGAGCGGTCGATAAAAATGTACACGGATGTACACCATAAAACAAATAACTAATAACGCCATTGCGCACCTTATGGAACAAGATACTCACAACCAATACCCCAACACCGTAAAGCAACAATCTGCTGGAGCTATTATTGCCATAGTTGTTGTTCTCTCAATGATTATCATCGGTGCATTTTATGCACTTGGGAAACATTCTCGCGGTGTACGATACGTGTCGCAACAAACAGCCAGCACGACACCATAAGACTAGAGCGGAATTCTTGCGCAATACACTGTAAACCGTTACAATACAAAATATGTCAGCAACAAAACAAGAACAGGCATCATATCTGGTGCCCATGGTCGTTGAAAAAACACAATTCGGAGAACGAGCATATGATATTTACTCGCGACTGTTGAAAGAGCGCGTCATATTCATGAGTGGCGTAATTGACAATGAACCGGCAAATCTAATCATCGCACAGTTGCTTTTTCTTGAAGCGGAAGATCCGAAGAAAGATATCTATCTTTATATAAATTCCCCAGGAGGTGCCGTTACTGGAACACTAGCCGTTCTAGACACTATGAATCACGTAAAACCAGACGTGGCAACGGTAGCGGTTGGTATTGCCGCCTCGGGTGCCGCAATACTTCTTGCAGGAGGCGCACAAGGAAAAAGGTTTGCTCTTCCAAACACAGAGGTTATGATTCACCAACCGATGGGAGGTGCTGAAGGTCAAGCGACCGATATAGAAATTACCGCAAAGCACATCGTTGCAACGCGTGAACGACTAAACGTAATATTATCAAAAGCAACCAAACAACCTCTTTCAAAAATAGAGAGCGATGTAGATCGTGATTTTTTTATGACTGCGGATGAAGCTAAAAAATACGGTATCATTGACCGAGTGTACAAAACGAAATAATTTTTTGAAAGCCGGAGAGTAAGCAGGCGAGGAAGCCTTCGGCTTCCTCGCCTGCTTTTCATATATTTTGCGTCAATGCGCGACGCGTGCTACAGTGTGGTTGTTTTCAATATATAGTGTCTTTCAGCAAAAACAAAGCCTGCGTGGCGCGCATTGACGCACATACCACACAAACGCACGACAATCACACAGAGAAACTGCGCCGGCAAGGGTATTTTACACCACAAATTATCGTATATATTCGCACCTATGTCATTAAAATTCGTCTTTATATTACTTGCATTTTCCGGTATCGCCGGCATTACTATCGGCTACGTGTTGCGATGGCTTATTGCTCTTGGGCAACGTGGGTCTCTTGAGCTTGATATCAAACAACGCTTTCTTGAAACAAAAGAACGTGTTGCAATCATTCTTGCCGATGCAAAAAGGCGCGGTGAAGAAATTGAACGTGAACAATTGAGTACAGTAACCAAGCGTGAAGAAAAAGTAAGTCATATTGAGGAGCGTCTTTCAAAAAAAGAACTTTTTCTTGATGAAAGAGAACACGGTATAGTTGATAAATCAGAAGATGTGCGCAAACGTGAACAAGAAACAACACGAAAAAACAAAGAGCTTGCCACACTCATAGAAAAACAACGCGAGGAGCTCGCGAGGAGCTCTAATTTAACGCAAGATGCAGCAAAAGAACAACTGTTTGCGGAAATTGAGCGCCAATATGAAAACACACTTTTAGGCAGGCTACAGAAACTGGAAACAAGTGGCAGAGAACGACTTGAGGAAAAAGGACGTAACATATTACTCGCGGCAATTCAGCGCATGGGAAGCGCCATGAACCCTGACATCCTATCATTATCGGTTCTTCTTGAAACGAATGAAATAAAAGGAAAAGTCATCGGCAAGGAAGGAAGAAACATCCGCGCGTTTGAACGCGCCACCGGTGTTGACGTCATTATTGATGATACACCAAACCACATTACCCTTTCTTCATTTGACCCACTTAGGCGCCACATTGCAAAAATCGCTCTTGAAAAGCTCATAGCAAATGGAAGAATTCAGCCATCAAAGATAGAAGAGGTTGTGGAGAACACACGGAAAGAAGTAGATGAAATAATAAAACAAAAGGGCGAGCTCGCAGCGTATGAAACCGGCGTTACCGGACTTCACCCGAAACTTATTTTGCTTCTTGGACGATTGTATTTTCGTTCAAGCTACGGTCAGAATGTGCTGACACATTCTGTTGAAATGGCGCACATTGCAAATATGCTCTCGTACGAACTCGGTGCCAATCCTGAAATTGCGCGCGCCGGCGCACTACTGCATGATATAGGAAAAGCACTTGACCATGAGGTTGAAGGAACCCATGTTGAAATTGGGCGAAGAGTCCTTGAGCGATTTGGCGTTGATTGGAAAATTATACAAGCAATGCAATCACATCATGATGAGCATCCATACGAAACGATTGAGTCAATCATTGTACAAGTTGCTGATTCTGTATCTGCTGGCAGACCCGGCGCGCGACGTGATACGGTTGAGCGATACCTAAAACGCCTTGGTGAGCTTGAGCAATTGGTTGGAAACTTTCCTGGAGTAGAAAAAGCCTATGCAGTGCAAGCTGGAAGAGAAATTCGTGTGTTTGTGAATCCTGGCAAGGTATCTGATCTTTCTATGCATAAAATGGCGCGCGCAATTGCCCATAGTATTCAAGAGGAAATCAAATACCCAGGAGAAATAAAGGTTAATGTTATTCGTGAAAACAGAGTGGTTGAGTTCGCCAAGTAAACCATTAAGTGAGTTACTCTTCGCTTGTAACTACATTGTTTTCATTGTTTTTTCGTTATGGCATTATGACTATGCGCCGAAAAGATACTCTTTTCGGCGCATAGTATCGGCGCAGCCCATAGGTTGCGCCGATACTAACAGCGCTCAATCAATATCCACAAAACAAATATCCAAAACTGTCAAAAACTTGCGTTTTCCACTTTTCCGCCACAAGACAGTTGCAAGAAATGGTATTTTCTCTATACTTGGCGGTAGTGCCCCAGATTAACAATAATCAGTAATAAAAAGATATTCCTATGAATAAAGCAGATATTATAGAAAAAGTGCGCGACACGCTCGGCTCAACAACAGCGGATGCAACCAAGGCTGTAGAAACCGTCGTGGATTCAATTACTTCATCACTGAAAAATGGTGAGGAAGTTTCAATCGCAGGTTTCGGTATTTTTTCAACAAAGACACGAGAAGCGCGCGAAGGTCGCAACCCTCGTACCGGTGAGCCCGTTCACATTTCCGCCATGCGCGTTGCAAAATTCCGAGCGTCAAAGGCACTCAAAGACCTGGTTAAATAGATTAGGTTGGTTTTATTGAAAGCCCCCATCTTTTTCTGTGGTCAACACAGAAAAAGATGGGGGCTTTCGCATTCCCTATCCGCACACCTGCTTATTGTAAATACTTACGTCCCGAAAGTTTATCCGGTAAATAATCCGTATCATCATATTTTTCATATCCTTCACCATACTGTAAATCCTTCATAAGTTTTGTTACTGGATTTCTAATCTTTTTTGGAATTGG
>VAOZ01122778.1_pt1 | contig 19378 bp, 11 predicted proteins | sample 3394041 | NCBI WGS metagenome assembly VAOZ01 (sample SAMN08290431, study PRJNA428436) | hydrothermal vent metagenome | isolation source: Deep-sea hydrothermal vent chimney | place: Indian Ocean: Southwest Indian Ridge
TATGAGAAACACATCATCCCCTCAGTATCATTTCATCGTGGACGAGACTACTGTTTGACAGACACCCCCAAAAGGGGCAAGATCCCCGAAAAAATGGTTCGATGCACAAGCGAAGGTGATTCACTCAGGAATTTACGGTAGAGGCCGTACGGCTATTGGAGGCAGACAGTCGGCCAGCTGCGGAGATTGAATGGGAGATGGGAGTACCGCGCAACCGAGTGTCCAAGGGGCCGGAGCAAGTGAGGCAGAAAAGGGTGGGAGCCTTTCCGGGCTCTGGTCGAGGCGAGACCAATGACGAACTCACCCGGGTGAGGCGAGAGCTGGAGCGGGTGAAGGAGGTAGCGAGATATATTACAAAAGGCCGTCGCGTACGTTGCCAAGGAGCTTCAGGAACGTACGCATTCATACGAGCGCACACGGTGGAGTTTCGAGTCACCAGGCTGTGTACGATGTTGGAAGTCAGTCGGAGTAGGTACTCTGATGAGTCAGGCCGACGGGAGTCGCGGTCGGTCGGGATACGGTACTCATCAAAGAGATCCGTCACGTGCACGAGAGCCACAAAGAGGCCTATGGGACCGTGAAGATATGGCTGGTTCTCAAGGCGGTGGGGATACATATGTGGGAAGCATCGGGTGGCGAGGCTCTGGAGCCTAGCGGGGATAGAGCCAGGTCGCAAGCAATGATTGCGATTGGCCTACAAGGCCCGTCACCGTGTGCCCCCGGCGGCACACTTGTTGCGAGCACCATTATAGGCGGCAGCAGGGGCCTGACCAGGGGCGGGGCTGATTCATCTATAGCAACCCGGGCATCCAGTCCGCGAGCATCCAATACGTGGCGGTGCGCAACCGCCATGGGATCGTGCGGCGCATGAGTCGCAAAGGCAATTGCGACGACAAGGCGGTGGTCGAGAGCGTCTTGCGTTCACTCAAAAACGAGCTCGATCACCATCGGGATTATCGCACGAGGCAAGCAGTGAGGGCGGATGTCTTCGACTACCTGGCACGGTTCTACAATCGACGACGCAAGCATGAGTCGTTGGGTGACCACACCCCAAGCGCATACGACTCGATGGAACGTGAGGTTTAATGAACGGTCCGTGAAACCCGGGTCGATTCAGCCTGCCCCCTTTTGGACTCGCGGCGAACTGGTTCGGGTTGGCGTCGAAGCCACGGGCACCGATGGTGCTGCCATGACTCGACAGTGTGCACTGGCGGGTGTGCCGGTTCTGGAAGTAAACGTCCAGATCGTTTTCTGAGACGCGCCACAGGCAAAGCTGCTACGCTGGAAGCGATAGCGGCCGCGCAAGCCGCGCGCATCGGGTGGGTGCATGTCCCCCTCACCAGCATCTACGAGCTCAGGCGCCAAGGGCTGCGGGGGAGTGAGGAGGGCCGCACCCAGGCGACGCTGAAGGGCTGCGTCGACTGGGTTGGCAAAGGACCGCGCAGACAAGCGTGAAGATGACTGCTGTGACATGTGGCCGCCCTACATTGATGTCGTCAACGCAAAGGGGCCCAAGGCGATTGTGGTATTCGACAAGTTCCCTATGGTTCAGCATCGCTCTCACGCCCTAGACCAGGGCCGCCGGGACGAGAGCAGGGAAAAGGGCAACGCCCCGCAGGCGCTGCCGGCCAAGACCTGCGACATCTGGCCGAGGAACCCCAGGAATCTCACTGATTCGCAGGAGGCGCGATTATCGGAACGCGAACATCATGAAGCTCACGATCAACCGCGCTGACCTACGCAACGAGGCCTGCCGGGAGTTCTGGGAATACCGACGTCCTACAGGGGCAACGCGTAACCTCGACACGTGGTGGTCGGCGACCCCTTCCCGTCTGCACCCCATCCGCGAGTGCGCCTGGATGCTTCGGTGCCAGCAGAACGACCTCATGAACGAGGTCCGCATGCCCCTCCCCACCTGCATCATCGAGGGACCCAACACCACGGCCAAGATCATCAGCCCTCAAGCCAATGGGTTCTGCACCGCAAAGAACGACATCCGGAACCGCTCTCACTGCATAGCTGATCTCACCGTAGCTCAACACCGTGCATGCATGTGCGTGACGAATCCAGAAAGGAAAGGCATCGTATGGAAATCGGGTCAATCACACCGTTTTTAGCCATGGCCGTTGCTGTAGGAGGGGCTGCCCTGGTCGGCATAACCCGGGCCTACCCGAATCTTCGCGAAGGGTGCTCCCTTGGCGCAGGGATGCTCCAGTTCTACCTTGTGCTGACCATGCTCCCATCGGTCCTTGCCGGCAATACCATCCACTACACGCTCTTGACCTTCCTGCCAGAAGCTTCGATTTCGTTTCGGGTTGATGCCCTGGGGCTGGTGTTTGGCCTCACGGCTTCCTCCTTGTGGATCCTGACCACCATTTTCTCCATCGGCTACATGCGCCATCTGAACGAACATGCCCAAACCCGCTTCTACGCGTGCTTTGGCATTGCCATGGCGGCCACGATCGGGATTGCCTTCTCCGCTAATTTGCTCACCCTGTACATATTCTATGAGACCCTCACGCTCGTGACGTACTTCCTGGTCACCCATGCAGGGACTGATAAGGCCCTTGCGGCCGGGCGAGAATATCTCTTTTATCACCTCATGACCTCATTTTTCTTCCTGCTCCCTGCGATTATTGCGACCTACACGCTTGCCGGCACCTTTTCTTTTCAACCAGGCGGCGTCTTTCCCGCCGGGGACAACGGAGCCTTTCTCGTCATCGTCTATGTTCTTTTTTTGGGCGGCTGCGCCAAGGCTGCCATCATGCCCTTCCATGGCTGGCTCCCGGGTGCCATGGTGGCCCCCGTCCCGGTGAGTGCGCTGCTGCACGCAGTCGCCGTGGTCAACGCGGGCGTCTTCTTGGTTTTCCGCATTGTCCTTGACATCTTTGGACCGGAGTTAATGCAGCAGTTGCATCTCGGGGTCGGGACAGTTGTCGTGGGCTCCATCACGATCGTGCTCTCCTCGTTCATCGCCTTACAGCGTGATAGTCTCAAAGCCGTCCTGGCGTACTCGACGATTAGTAATCTCTCGTATATGGTCTTGGGGGCCGCGCTCTTGAATCCAAGCGGTCTGACCGGCGGGATCATCCATATTGCAAACCATGCCTTTGCCAAGATCACCCTCTTCTTTTGCGCCGGGTCAATCTACCTTGCGTCCCACAAAACCAAGATCTCTGAAATGGCCGAGATTGGACTGCGGCTGCCCTGGACCATGGCCGCCTTTGTGATCGGGGCGCTGGGCATCATCGGCATCCCCTTGACGGGGGGATTTATCTCGAAGTGGTACCTCTTGGTCGGCTTGATCGAGGGGAAACTATTCTGGGGGTTGGCGGTCTTGGCCATCGGCACGTTTTTAAGCGCGCGCTACTTTTTTACGATCATTCGTACAGCCTACTTCTCTAAAGCAGAGGCAGGGGGAGCCGGGGAGCATCAGGCAGAGCGTTCCCAGGAAGAAATCAAAGAGGTCTCCCTTTTTATCGTCACCCCCTTGATCGTGACCGCAGTAGTCACTATAATCCTGGGGCTTTACCCACAGCTGCTCTTAGAACTCGCACGGGGGGCGTTTTGATACGAAGGTGGGCTCCTACACCGTGGCAAAGTCGGCTCAGTATTCTAAGGCATCCTAACCCAGCCGAGCCGGAACCAAAAGGGGGCGCACTCGCAAGGCATGAGACGTAACCCGGGAGGCGATCAAAAAGAACACAGACAAAAGGACGGAAGCGTGTCTGTGTCACAACAAAGCGTATTGTTCAAAAAGGGCCTTCATCCCTTGGACAGACAAGGTTTTTGGCGCATCACGCAAAATATTTTCGCAGAAAAACACGGATTGTTTTACCGAAGAGCCTAACGAATGGCATCGAATATCCCCCCGTTACCACATCGCGTGCCGTCTTCAGCCACAATCATTGCTGTGCGGTTCAATGATCATGAGAGCCATGATCTGCCGACAGTCAGGACTGGCAGAAACGTTCTGTCACTGAAGGGTGGGGTTGATTGGAATAGCCATGAGGACATTGGGCCGTCTTCCGAGCTTCATCCACCTCTCCGACGGCACGCTGCACGACGACGTGCAGGCCCTCGGCCGGTTGATCCCGGAGGCGGGAGCCTCTCTCCGTCATGGATCGTGGCTCACTCGATGTGGCTGGCCTTCGCATCCTCCCTCGGGCACCTTGCTCTTCCACGAATCGACACACCTCGCAAACCTGGATCGCCGTCTCAGTCTCTATGCGCATCGCCATCGTCAAGAAGCGCCTCAATGTCGACGCCTCGCTCTACCCCGTGTGACAACAGTGGCAACTATCTCGAACCGTCTGACGGCTCGAGAACTAGTGCTGCGCCGTCCCCGCCAGGTGAAACACCCACGCTCGGGCGGGAAGTGGTGGGGCGAGGGGTATGGTCCGAGTACGGTTGGCAAACATGGTCATGGGCAGATGAGAGCGGCGGAGGTCAAGGACCAAGGGACTCTAGACAGGCGGTGACACCAAAGATGGTCAACTCCCGCTCTTTTGAAATACCCCGCTGCGTGCGGCGGACATTTGTATTACCTTCATGTGGGAATATAACCCGTGCCTGTATGGAATCGGAATCGATCACCTGAAGGGAGAAGCAATCGGCAGAATGATGCGCATCTGTTCAGGGCAAGCGAATCATGGCCGCCGGGCCGTCATGTCTTTCTTTATCTGTATTCATCCTAATTCAGCGGGCAAAATCGGCCCAATACTCACTTTACATGTTTAAGGAGGGATATTCATGTCTACCGAAGCTACCGCTCCTGCTAAAGGGCCTGATATAGGGCCAGTCCCCAAAGATTGGATTCCGGGCCTTATCGAAAACTGGAAGTATGATCTGATGTCCGGACTGATTCTCTCTCTCATTGCGCTTCCCTTGTGCTTGGGGATTGCGATTGCGTCTAACGCCCCTCCGGTTGCCGGACTGATTGCCGGGATCTTGGGTGGCATGCTCGTGACATTTACCAGTGGATCGTGTGTGACCATCAATGGCCCGGCTGCAGGCCTCATTGTGGTGGTCTTAGGCGCGGTCAATGAACTGGGCGTGGGCATGGGCGAAAGCCCGGATGTGGGCTTTCAACGCGCTTGCGCCGTTGGGGTGGTGATCGGAGGGATTCAGATTGTGTTGGGATTGATCAAGGCTGGCAAGGTGACCAATTTCTTTAATCTCTCGGTGATCCATGGGATGTTGGCCGGCATTGGGATCATCATCATGGCCAAGATGTTCCATCCAGCGTTGGGCGTGAAACCTGAATCGCACCTCCATGGCATGATCGGGGTGATCGCGGCCATTCCTGACAGTTTGAGCCGCATGGTTCCCGACGTGGCATTGATCGGTGCTGTGGCGCTGGTCATCATGATTGTCTGGCCGTTTTTGCCTAAGATCATCGGCAAGATAGCCCCGGCGCCACTGGTGTTGGCTGTGGTCGGGCTCTTATTAGCTGCAAACATGAATGTGCCAAAGAACTTTTTACTAGAGGTTCCTTTGGACTTCTTCGCAGCGCTCAAAGCTCCGGATTTTTCCGTGATCTTTACAGGCGCTTCCCTGAAATGGATGGTGGTCTATTTATTCGTGAACAGCTTGGAGTCATTGCTGACCGCAGCGGCGATTGACCAGCAGGATCCCTGGAGGCGTACCTCCAACATGAATAAGGAATTTATCGGCAAGGGGTCCGGCAACATGATGTCTTCGTTGGTCTGTGGATTGCCGATGATCGCAGAAGTAGTGCGGAGTGCGGCCAATGTCATGAATGGGGCCAGGACGCGTTGGTCGAATTTCTTTCATGGCACCTTCCTGCTAATTTTCGTGCTCACGATCCCGGTGGTGTTGAATATGATTCCCATCGCGGCGCTCTCTGGGATGTTGGTGTTCATCGGGTTTCGGCTGGCCCACCCGAAAGAATTCAAGCATGTCCTCCATTGTGGCAAAGAGGAGTTTGCCTTTATGCTTGTGACCACCATCCTTGTCGTGGTGGAGGATCTCCTAGTCGGCGTCGCGGTTGGAACGCTTGTCGCGATGATCACCAACGTGGTGCGGGGAGTGCCGGTGGGCAAACTCTTCAGCGTCGATGTTGCGATTGAGGACCGTGGCGACACCGTCGTGCTCGCCTTAAAGAGCGCGGCCGGATTCCATAGTTTCATTAGTTTCCGTGGCAAACTCGATACGATTCCGAATGGCAAAAAATTGATCATGGATTTCAGCCAGGCCGGGTTCATTGACCATACGGTGCATGGCAAGTTGACTGACTTTGAAGTGGACTATGTTCGGCTCGGTGGGACGGTGACGCGGAGAGGCCTTGAGAAGCATGTGGCGTCATCTCATTCACCGATCTCTTCGCTGGTCCGGACCGCCTAGCCTCGATTGCGTCGAGGAAACGGTGAGCGCCACTGGTGTGCTCACCGTTCTTGTCCCAGTGCCTTGCTGTGTCGATAGGGGGTGGAGCGTGAGTCCGCCGAAGGGTCTTATGCGAGATGTCGAAAGCTGGAACAAAAGTCCAGGCGGTGAAGGCGGAACGAGAAGGCAGGCATGTGGGATGACATGCCGGAGAGGCGATGAACGTGGACGTTGCCTCGACGTGTTGCGGTCAGTGTTTGTAGACGCGTGTGGGCAGCATACTAGACATGTCTGGGGATGCGTGGGGTATAGGCACGGTAGGGCCATACGGTGGACATACTCAACGACTGATTAATTATCCGCTGCGAGGAAGGAGAAGCTGTTATGCCTATCTTGAGTGCCATCATATGGATGCCGTTGGTCGGTGTGGCAATCATCCTGTTGATGCCAAAACAGTTGGTGAAGCCGATCCAGTCTGTCGGGGTCATATTTTCCGGGATCTCCTTTGTTCTTTCCTGGAAGCTGTTGTGGAGTTTCGATGGCCAGTCCACTGGCATGCAGTTTGCCGAGCGGTACGCCTGGATTCCCGAGATGGGGATGACTTATTCCCTGGGGCTGGATGGACTGTCTTTTCCTATGGTGCTGTTAACGTCCTTGTTGTCGTTGGTTTCCATGATTGTGGCCATGAGCATCACCGACCGGGTGAAAGGGTTTTTTGCCTGGTTTCTGTTACTGGAGTCTGCGCTGTTGGGCGTGTTTATGGCCCAGGACTGGTTTCTTTTTTACATGTTCTGGGAGATCACGCTGATTCCGATGTTCTTTCTGATCGGGATTTGGGGAGGGAAAGGCCGTGGTCTCGCCAGTATGAGCTTTTTTCTGTACACCCTGGCCGGATCGGTCTTCATGTTGTTAGGCATCATTGCCGCCTATCTGTCCACTCCGGAACATACCTTTGACATGTTGGAGATGGTCGAGGCGAATACGGGCTGGAGCCGGGAATTCCAGATCTTTGGGTTTGTGGCCTTTTTCCTGGGGATGGCGGTGAAGGTTCCGGTCTTTCCCCTGCATGGCTGGTTGCCGTTGGCGCATGTGGAGGCCCCCGTACCGATCAGCATGATGCTGTCCGGGGTGCTCCTGAAGATGGGAGCGTACGGCCTGATACGCGCTGCCTTGCTGTTTCCGATGGGGATTGAGTGGGCGGCGAAGTTTCTTTGGATTCTGGCCGCCCTCAGCATCGTGTATGGGGCCTTGATGGCCTGGCTCCAGACGGACTTAAAGGCCATGGTGGCCTATTCCTCCATCAGCCACATGGGCTTTGTGGTGATGGGCATCTCGGGATTAAATCTGACCGGATTCTCAGGGGCGGTCTTCCAAATGTTTGCGCATGGCTTGATCACGGGGGCCTTGTTTCTATTAGTGGGGGTGATCTATGAACGGACCCATACCCGAGAGTCGACCGATTTTGGGGGGCTGTCGCAGGTTGTCCCCATTTATGCGGGGATGATGTCCCTGGCATTTCTGGCCTCGATGGGCCTGCCGGGCATGGCCGGGTTCATTGGGGAGTTTCATGCCCTGTTGGGCGCGTTTGAACGGTGGGGGTTGTGGGTGATTCTGGCCACGTTGGGTATCCTGATTACGGCGGCCTATTCGCTTCGGGCCATTGGGCAGATGTTTATGGGGGAGTTCAATACCCGGTGGGAAGGGCTGAACGACATGAGTCCGCGTGAATTGATTGCGTTGTCTCCGCTGGCAATCTTGATAATCGGACTGGGGATCTTTCCCGGGTTTGGCCTGGCCCTGATTCACCCGACACTGGCCCATATTGTCGCGGCATTTAAGTAATGGAATATTAGGACGCTGAGAAATGGTGGGAGGCTGATGATGAAGGCACAAGAGGATCATGCCACTGGGCATGGCGATCAAGGGGCGGGCGGTATTTCGGCGCATGGGGTGAGGCATCGCGGGGCCGGTGCGCGCATTACCCCCGAGATGCGCCATCACCTCAAGCATGCGGCGGAGCATACGTGCCACATGTTGTCCGAACAGGGACCGCTTTCCTTTACCTTCGTGCACAACAATACCTTACTCGGGCTTCAGGCGCGCCATTTTGAAGAGGCCATCACCGAAGCCGGGCGTGTGCTGGAAGCGCGTGGGTATTTTTCGAATGAAGAATATCGGCGCTGGTATGCCGTCGGGCGTATTACTGACGAGGACATCAATGTGGGGATGAAGAGTCGCACCACGCTTTCTCCGGCCGAGGATGAGGTGGTGGCGACCGCACAAGGCCGGCCGATCAAGGCGGGTGAGGTGTACCGCGCACATCTTCTCCACGGGATTGAACCGATGAACCAGGATCTCTTGCGCTATGAGAGCGAGGAAAATGGGGTGACGCAGTCCTTCCGTCAGGATGTGCCGAACGAGGCCAGGGCCTCTGTGTTGAAGAAGTCGGCGGAAGAATTATCGGAGAGCCTGAACCGGGTGGGTCGGGACTGGACGATGGCGGAATGGATGAAAGCGCACACCTGTCTCGACATGCCCGGGTATCTTCATGCGCGGGTGTTGCATCAGCTTTCGGATAGCCATGGGCATCATGCAGAGAACGGCCCCCATGAAATGGGGGAGGGCTGCTTGCAGGCATTGGGAGTTCCGGCAGATCGGCATGATTCCTATCTGGCCTGTATTGACCGGCATTTTAAAACCGGGCCTCAGCCTGAGCCGGAGCATCTTGCGCAGATTCGAGGGCTGTGGCTCCGCGAGGAAGTTGCGATCGTGAACACAATAGCCTACCGGCACTGGGGTATTTCCGGGACAATGAGCGCGATGCAGGAGTATTTTGGTTCGGATCCGGAGCGCTACGCCATCCCTGCGCTCTGGCATGCCTGCCTGGCCGCCCATGATCTTCATGATCCCCTCTCGCCCTCGGATCCCCATCACTTGCAGGAACAGGATCCTGATGGAGCGCTTGTGGAATCACTGTCGAGCCAATTTCGACATATGGGGCAGTGGGGTGGGCCGCCGATACCATTGACGCTCGAGCTGAGGAATGCCATTGACGCCGTCGTCAAGCGGGAGTTGGAACGGCTGCGCACTCCCACTGAAACGAGCGATGCCGCTGCCGATCTGGAGTGCGCCCATCTGTGTTGGATCGTGCTGCATGACCTGGGGGAGCGCCATTTGAATCGCCGTGGATTTGAGGCGCTGGAAGTGCTGCTGTCGCTCATGGAGGGGGATGAGGCCGAGCCTGGGGACCACCTGCTGGACCAATTACGGCAGCGCGATCCCAGGCACCGGCTGTTGGAATTTGTGAGGGAGGCCCTGGCAGAGTCCATGCGTAGCTTTGAGCAGGGGCGCACGCACAGCGACTTTCTCCAGCAGCTGACCGGTGTGGATATCGTTGAGACCGTCAACCGGTACATGATACGGATTTGTTCGGTCTTTATGGACGAGGCGCTTGCGGCCTGGCATATGCCGGGACGGGCGTTGGGTTTCTACGATGCCTGGAGGACGTTGGCGGAGCATGATCATACCTTCGATTTTGACGATCTTACCACCTGGCGCGACGCGCTACATCATATGCCGACCCTGGCTGAGGACGCGGTCATCCATCATCTTGAGGTCTTTGGCATTGAGGAAGAACACTGGGAGGAATACCTGGGCCGTATCCTGACGGGGCTCAGGGGTTGGGCCGCGATGTCGTTCTGGATGGGACTGAACCCCTGGTATCCCAAACAGAAGGTGCAGCCGATGGATGTGCTTGAGTACCTCGCCGTTCGCCTCTTTTATGAAACATTGCTGGTCAGTAAACTGTGTAAGACCACCTGGCAGATTGATGCGCGTGTCACCAGTCTGCGTCACTACTTTGACATTCATCCATCCGAGTTCTTCGTGCGCCGCGAGCTGTTCCTCGGCCAGCTGCCCGAGTATCTCGCGACCGAGGCACGGTCGCTGGTGGCCGAACGATCCGATACGAACGGTGATGAGCCTGACCATTGGAAGGCTGTCGCCGATAAGATCTGGATGGCCCGTGAAGTCCTGGCACCCCGTCGCCAGGTGAGCGAGACCGTGTGGCGTCTCTTCCACCTGGCCCAGATCTTGGGTCTCTCCGCAGGCGACATGCACGCCATGTCCGAGCAGGACCGCAGTCGGTTGCTCGCGACCGTGGACGCTTTTCCCGAATCAGCGCACGGAATCGTCTGGCTGATTGCCTCTGAAGTCCATTACCGAGATGTGGTGCTCAATGCGCTGTCTCTCAATCGTGGCCGGGGACGATGGGCGACGAGGGCGCGGAGGCCGAAGGCTCAGGTGAGCTTTTGTATTGATGAGCGTGAAGAGGCGATCCACCGACATTTTGAAGAACTGGATCCTGAGTACGAGACCTTGGGGGCTGCAGGGTTCTATGGCTTACCGATAGACTATACAGGCTTGGGGGAACACCACTCGACGAAGCTGTGTCCGCAACCTGTGACCCCTGGTCACCAAATTCTGGAAGTGCCGCGTCCCGAAGAGGTCCATACCTCCTTCCCGGTGCACCAACGGCGCGCACGATGGCTTGAGGTGTTCCATGATGCGTACTGGGAGACCAAGCGTAATCTGGTCTCGTCCTATTTCCTGATCGATCTCGTGGGTTTTATCATGGCGTTGCCCTTGATTGGGCGGGTGTTGTTTCGAAACAAATTTAACGCCGCCATGAAGGCGGGGCGGCAGATGATGGTCCCTCCCACGAATACGCAGGTGACGATCACGCGGGCCGAGGAGACCGAGGGGCACGGCCATGGTCATCACGGTGGAAAACCGATTGGATTCACGGAGGACGAACAGGTAGATAAGCTCGAGGCGCTGCTTCGCAACATTGGCCTCACGTATCAGTTTGCTCGCTTCGTAGTGCTTGCCGGACATGGGTCCTTCAGCATGAATAATCCCCATGAGAATGCACATGACTGTGGGGCGTGTAATGGGAAGCACGGCGGGCCGAATGCGCGTAGCGTCGCGGCGATTGCGAATCGACCCGTGATCAGATCTCGGCTTCGTGACCGTGGCATTGATATTCCGGATGATACGTGGTTTGTCGGAGCCGACCACAATACCTGTTCAGAGGATATCGAGTACTACGACCTGCAGGATATTCCAGCGATCCATCAAGAGGAGTGGCAGCACCTACAGGACGATTTGACCGAGGCGGCGACTCGCTCGGCACATGAACGGTGCCGGCGTTTCGGCTCAGCGCCGAAGGATTCTTCCCTCAGCCAGGCGTTCCATCACATTCAAGGGCGTGCCATGGACATCAGCCAGGTTCGTCCGGAGTGGGGCCATGCCACGAATGCCTTCGCCGTGGTCGGGCGACGCTCGGTGACCCAAGGTGTGTTCTTGGATCGGCGCGGGTTCGTGATTTCCTATGATCCCACGCAGGACCCAACCGGGAAGATCGTAGAACGGATCTTGCTAGCGGTTGGGCCGGTCGGCGCGGGAATCAATCTGGAATATTACTTCTCCACAGTCGATCCGGTTCGCTATGGTTCGGATACCAAGGTGCCCCATAACGTGACAGGGTTGGTCGGTGTGATGGCAGGCGCCCATAGCGACCTGCGTACGGGGTTGCCCTTGCAAATGACAGAGATTCACGAGCCGATGCGGCTGCAACTCATCGTAGAGGCCAGCATGGCGATACTCGGTGAAATTTATGGACGCCAACCCGGCATTCAGGAGTTGCTGAATGGTCAATGGGTGCACTTGATTTCGATGGACCCGGACACAGGGGATTTCAACATGTTCGTCCCGGGCGTGGGATTTGTGTTATGGGATAAGCCCTTGATCCCCATCCCTGAAGTCAAGAACTCCAGTGACTGGTATCGGGGCAAGCATGAGTGTTACATTTCACCGGCTTTTATCACTGAGCCTGTGGAACATTGGACCAGATCCAGAAGGGGGAGTCATGCCCGTTGACCTTGTTGTCACGCTGATTGTCGTATCGCCGCTGTTGGCGGCAGTGGTGAATGGGATCAATCTGTTGATGGGCGACCGGTTTCACTATCAAGTGGTGCAGCGGGTAACCTGCGGGTCGATCCTCCTGTCCTTCATCGGCGCCGTATGGGTCTTTGCCCAGGTGCTCGCGGATCCCGCGCCCCGCGAGGTGATCGTGTACCGGTGGTTGTTCAGCGGCGATCTGAACGTGAATATGGCCTTCCTGATCGACTCCCTCTCAGGGGTCATGATGCTGGTCGTCACGGGATTCAGTTTCCTGATTGCGGTGTTTTCCATCAACTACATGCACAACGACAGGAGTTTTACGCGCTATTTCACCATTTTCGCCCTGTTCGTCTTTGCGATGTTGGTGTTGGTGATGGGGAACAACTTTGTCATGTTGTTCCTCGGGTGGGAGGCTGTGGGTGTCTGTTCCTACCTGCTCATCGGCCACTACTATCACCGTGCCTCGGCCGCCCAGGCCGGGACCCAGGCGTTTGTGCTGAATCGAGTCGGGGATGCGGGGTTTCTCATGGGGATCTTTTTGATCGCCACCCACTTCAAGACCGTGAACTATTCGGAGGTGTTCGCACAGCTTGACACCATCGATAGCGGAATTGCGACGGCCATCTGCCTGTGTCTGTTGCTCGGCGCGGTGGGCAAATCCGCGCAACTTCCTCTAGGCACATGGCTGGCCAAGGCGATGGAAGGCCCCACTCCCTCGAGCGCCCTCATTCATGCCGCGACCATGGTCACGGCCGGGATCTATATGATTGTGCGCAGTCATGAACTCTACAATATGGCTCCGAACGCCTTGTTGGTCGTGGCGCTCATCGGTGGAGCGACAGCCTTGTACGGGAGCCTGGTCGGCCTCACCCTGCCGGACATCAAAGGGATTCTCGCCGCCTCCACCACCACGCAACTCGGCCTGATGTTTCTCGCCTGCGGGTTGGGTGCCTACGCGGTCGCCATCTTCCATCTGGTCGCGCACGCCTTTTTAAAAAGCTACCTCTTCCTCACGGCCCCTTCCATTCTGCATCATATGCATACCAAGGCGGATCCGACCAAGACGGAGAAGATCCGGGAGCCTGTTTCCCCCATCTATGCGCTGACACTGGTCGTCGCCCTGGGGCTCGTGGCCTTCCCCTTCCTGGCCGGTTGGTGGCGGGTCGAACCTGCCGGAGGTCCTTCACCTCTTCCCTCGTCCGTGCTGCTTGCGGCCGGCGTGATGGCGGCCTTTTCCGTGCTGTACTACGTGGCAAGGCTGACCAAGAAGGTTTTTATCGAAGAGGCTCATGACGCGCACGGTGCGGAGCATTTCCCGCATAGCCTTCGGATGGACCTGATAGCCGGCCCCGTGGTGGTCTTGGTGCTTGGGGCCTCGATCGGGCTGGTGTTGGGGCTATTGCCTGGAGGGATGGAGAACACGTGGTTTACGGAATTTATGCAGCCTGTGGTGGCAGCCCAATCCCTCTCATCGGGTGGTTCCCCGATCCTCGCCTTTTCGCTGGTGGGGCTGCTGGCCCTGATGCTGCTTTCGTCATGGTTCAACGCGCTCTATTTTGAACGCTTTAAGCCGGAACTGCCTGGGTGGGGGATGCTCAAGGTGAGAGGGTTGTACAATCTTGTGGTGAACCGGTTCTGGTTGGACGAGCTGTATGACAGGTTCCTCGTCCAGCCCATCAACGCGATGGGACACCTCCTTGATCGATTCGATACCCGAATGATTGACCGGGCCGTGGGTGCGCCATCGTCTGAACGGAAGGTCAGCACGGCGGCATTGACCTGGGAACAGCAGTATTTGACCATACGGGCCACAGGCACTCTGCCGTCACTGGCCCAAACCACGCTCCCCGCAACGAGGGTGGAAGATGAGGAACGGGAGGAGGAGAAAGCTTTCGCCGGAGAAACCATGGGCCTTGTCGGGTGGCTGACCAAGGTCAGCGCAGGTACTTCAGGATGGACGGAGAGAAGAGTGGTCGGCGGGGTGACAGGTGTTATGGGTGGAATAATGGGCGTTGCCGCAGCTATTGCCGGTGGAATGGAGCGGTGGATTGTGCGTCCGGCGACAGGGTCCTTGGCTGGGAGGGAGCTGGAGGCCGTGCGTCCGGGGACAGGGGGTATTGGTGGAGAATCGGTGGCGGCTACAGAAAAACCTATTTTCAATTTCAATAAGTGGATGAGTGCGTTGAATGCGCAGATTGCCGCTATCGCAGGTGTGGTGGAGAAGACCGTATTTGATGTGGGGGTCAATAAGGGTGCGCTCCTGATAACGAATCTAATCGGTCGTGCCCTGGTCTGGACAGAAGAGCATCTTTCCCGGCCGGCGGTGACGGGATTTATTCTTGTCGCGAGCGTGGCGGCCGTGGTGTTTGGGGTGTATCTATGAGTCTACACGAGGTCTTTGCCGGAGAGCAGATTGGGTTTCCGATTCTGAGCGTGCTGATTCTGTTGCCGATTGGCCTGCTATTCGTGCTGTCGAGGATTCGAGACCCGCAAGTGAACAACCTGGTTGCGGTCGGCGGGTCCGTGGTGGAACTGTTGCTGGCCAGTCTGGTGTTATTTGAATTCAACGGCGCGTCAGCTGACATGCAGTTTGTGGAACGGATAGGGCTCCTGCCATTTTTCGGCATTGAGTACCATGTAGGGGTGGATGGGATTAACGTCCTGTTTCTCCCCTTAACGGCGTTGCTGTCCCTCTTGGCTGTTCTGTATGCCGAGCCGGCAGTGAAGACGGACAAGAGGCATTACTTGATGGCCATGTTGGGGTTTGAGGCGACCATGATGGGTGCCTTCGTGTCGCTTGATCTGATGTTATTCTGGTTGTTTTTTGTCCTAGAACTGGTGCCCAGTTATTTACTGATCCGCCTGTGGGGGACGGGTGAGAAACGGCGGGAGGCTGCGAACTATTATATCGGCTTTATGGCGGCCGGCTCGGTCCTGATGTTCGGGGGCATCGTGTTGCTTGGGATGAATGTTTTGCAGGCCGGGCTAGAAGGGGATGCCGCCCATCGGTTTGACTTCTTAACATTGCTCACGGTGCCGATCCCGGACAAATTAGAGGTGCTGGTCTTCTTCTTATTGTTCTTTGGCTTTGCGATTAAGGCACCGATCTTTCCGTTCCATACCTGGATGCCGAGAGTGTTGGAGCAGGGCCCGATCGTCGGGGTGAGTCTTTTCCTGGTGGGCCTCAAGCTTGGTACGTATGGATTTCTGCGATTCATCATCCCTCTGTGCCCCGAGGCCTCGAAAGAATGGTTTTGGTTGATGGCCCTTCTGGGTGCTGTTGGGATGGTCTACGGTTCACTGATTGCATTGATCCAGACCAATCTGCGGCGGCTGTTGGCCTTTGCGAGTCTCAGTCATATGGGGGTGGTGATGCTGGGTCTTTTTTCCCTGAACGTCAAGGGGCTGCAGGGAGGGCTGTTACAGATGATCAATCTGGGAGTGGCCGGCGCAGGGCTGTTCTTTGTAGCCGGATTTCTGTATACGCGGTTGGGGCCGCCGGATCTTTCGTCTATGGGTGGGTTGGAGCCTCGTATCCCCAAATTGGCGAAGGTGTTTTTGGTGATCTGTTTGGCGACGATTGGACTGCCTGGTACCGGGGGGTTTAATGGGGAGCATCTGGTTATGATCGGAGCGTTGGAGGTCAACACGTTTATGGGGGCTGCGGCCGGTCTGGGTACCTTCTTGACCGCCACGTACTTGTTTACGTTTTTTCAGCGGGCGTTTATGGGAGAGGCTACTCCAGGGGGTATGAATCCGGACCCCGTGAAGCCCATGCTGGATATCCGGCGTATGGAGTTGCTGATTGCTGGGGTCTTATGTTCCGTGATTTTTTGGATCGGGTTTGATAGCGGACCGTTTCTCAGGACCATGACCGGGTCGATGCAAGCACTGGAAGCACGGATTCATGGAGGATCCCAGGTGCACGCGAAACAATTTGAGGTTCCGTTGGGTCACCAGCAGGTCGCTGATAGAGAAACGGGGGAGTAAGGACCCGCGAGAAAATACCTTGTTCACTATCGCGCCAAGATTTGGGCCGGATTTGGACGGAACGATTGAGAAAAACTCGAGGCATAGCACAGCTATGTTGAGGGTTTTTCGATTGAGGCCCATTCAAAGATGGCCCGAAAAATGGATGCGAGATTGATCAAGGTATTTGCTCGCGTGTCCTACAAGGGAATCGATAAGAAACGAGTGCTTTTTTTGAACGATGGGTGTTGGCATGAGTGGTGTGCCCCGTACTGTGGTGTAGCTGCTATCGCCATGTTATGCAAGCAGGAGGCTGGAAGCCATAATGGTGTGCAAGGGGTATTAAAGGGGGAGGTTTGTTGTGGGTCTTCATGAGAGATTCGCTGAAGAACAGATCGGGTTTCCGATCTTAAGCCTGTTGATCTTTCTTCCGGTGGTGTGGGCCGTACTCCTCACCCTCATTAGGGACGAGCGAGTGCTGCGTACCACGGCCCTCCTCGGGGCTCTGGTCGAATTGGGTCTTTCGCTTGTGCTCGTGGCTCGATTTCTCCCGGGAATTTCGGATATCCAATTTTCCGAACAGGGACTTTGGATGTCGACGGTTGGAAGTAGCTATCATGTTGGCGTGGACGGCATCAGTGTCCTGTTTATCCCCTTGACGGCCTTTTTGACCGTGATGGCGCTTTTATTTTCCTGGAACCGGATCAAGTTCTTCCTGAAGCTGTACCTGATCAATCTGTTTCTGCTTGAGGCTGTCACGATCGGCATTTTTTCCGCGCTGGATTTACTGCTGTTTTACGTGTTCTGGGAGTTAGCCCTGATCCCGGCCTATTTCCTGATCAAGTTCTGGGGGATCGGCCCTGAGCGCCAGTATGCCGGGCAGAAGTATGCGGTGTATCTGCTGGCCGGATCGGTACCCCTCTTGATTTCGATCGTGATGCTCTGTTTGAACTACCATGACGTGGCGGTGGCCCAGGGATGGTCCCAAACCTATTCCTTCGACCTCTTAACGCTGTTACAGGTTCCGGTCAAACCGGAGGTGGCAACCCTGATCTTCTTCCTGATGGCCATTGGGTTTGCCGTGAAAGGTCCGATGTTGCCCTTCCATACCTGGATGCCGACAGCGGTGATGGAAGGACCGGTCGGGCTGAGTTTGTTCCTCGTGGGGCTCAAGCTAGGAGGCTATGGGTTTTTTCGGTTCCTCCTCCCGCTCCTCCCGGAGGCGTCCAAGGAATGGTCTTGGGTCATGGTCGTGGTGGGTTTGATGGGGGTTCTCTATGGGTCGCTCATTGCGCTGGTCCAGCCGAATCTGCGCCGGCTCTTGGCCTTTGCGGGGGTCAGTCACTTTGGACTCGTGGCGGTGGGTATATTTTCTCTCAACGTCCAGGGACTCCAAGGTGCGCTGTTCGTCATGCTGAATTTTGCGGTTGTGGCTACAGGATTGTTTTTCCTGACGGGGTGTCTGTATTCACGAATCGGGTCTACCGAGCTGTCCGCGTTTGGGGGGCTGACGACACATGTCCCGCTGCTCGCCACTTTCTTTTTCATCATCGGGCTGGCGTTCATTGGCACACCGGGAACCAGTGGGTTTCCCGGTGAGATTCTCGTCATGCTGGGCGCTTTCCGTGTCCACTGGCAGTTTGCTGCTGTCGCTGTGTTCGGGGTGGTGCTCAGCGCCGGATATTTTCTCTGGTATTATGAGCGGGCCTTCTTTGGTCCGGTCACCAATCAGGTGGTGTCTAAACTTCAGGATCTGACGCCACGTGAACTTATTGTGGCTGTTTCCGTTACGGGGTTGATTTTCTGGGTCGGGTTCTATCCGGCCACCATTTTGAATATCACCAGTGGATCGGTGGGAGCATTGGCACAGCGGATGCAGGATGGTCCCGTCGTGCTGTCTGTTCAGGGGGGGCAGCCATCCGGGCCTGGTTTTGTGCCACAAGGTGGTGTCCCGCAGCCTAAGCATGCCAGTGCCCTGATGGTGGAATCACAAGAGGTCTTGATCCACGCGAGGTGAAAAGGCGGTGTGCCCTGTCCCCCCGCATCTCATGCTCGCCATTGATGGCGAGTGTCATGTCGACGCGTGCCCTGCGTGAGGTCTTGAAACTTGGTGGAGAGCAGAAAGCCACGTTGCGTATTGTGTCTGTCGTTGATGAGCTTGCAGGGTATATCCCTGCTTGAGGACCAAAGCTACCGCCTCCCGCTTAAATTCTGACGTATACTCTTTTCTCACTGCTCCTGTCATCCTTCACTCCTGGCCCGCAGTATGCCTCGGGCGTTTCGAAGTGTCCAATTCCCTTAGACCACCCAAGATCCGCGATGGATTTATTTTGGGCATAAAAAAACCTCGTTGATTTGCTAAGATACGGGTGCCCACCCACTTAGCCACTCCTCACCAACGAGGTGAAATGAATGATGCCACAAACCGTTCTGCCGTTCAAGCTTGAGACCACGGATGAACAGCTCACCGCCCATGGAGGCCTGGCGCTGTTCGGAGAGTTTCTGCATGCGATGAATGTGCTCCGGCAACTCAATGCCGCCTTGCCCGCACCCGGGAGCCACATCGGCTATCACCCTGCCCAATTTGTCGAGCCTCTGCGGCTGCTGGTGCATGGCGGGGGCCGGACGCTGGAGGATCTGCGCCAGATTCGCGAGGATGCGGGCTTGCGGGCCGTGCTGCGACTCCCCGTGGTCCCCAGTGCCGATGCCACGGGCGATTGGCTGCGACGCATGGGGGAGCAGGATGGCTTAGCAAGCTTAGCCGTCGTCAATCAGCAGCAGATCCGGCGAGCGTTGAAGCGAGAGCCGCTTACGGACTATACCCTCGATCTGGATGCCACGCAGATTGTCGCGGAGAAGCAGGAAGCCAAATGGACGTACAAGGGGGAGCGAGGCTATATGCCGATGCTGGGGCACCTGGCGGACAATGGGCTGGTGCTGGGGGAGGAGTTTCGTGAAGGGAATGAGGCTCCGGCGTCCCGCAATCTTGAATGCACCCAGGCCTGTGCGGCGCAGATGCCCCAAGGCAAACGGATTGCGCCTGTGCGGGCGGATAGTGCGGCGTACCAAGCGGAGTTGTTCAACTGGTGCGAGGAGCACA
>VAOZ01077422.1_pt1 | contig 19286 bp, 22 predicted proteins | sample 3394041 | NCBI WGS metagenome assembly VAOZ01 (sample SAMN08290431, study PRJNA428436) | hydrothermal vent metagenome | isolation source: Deep-sea hydrothermal vent chimney | place: Indian Ocean: Southwest Indian Ridge
GAGCTTGAATTTCGCTCCATGGAACCACCATGCAGCTCATTCAATCCCGAAAATGGTCTCAAAGTGGGATTGCCGCTCATCCACCCGGAGTTTTGCAAGAGCATCCAGGGTCATGCTACTGCCGCCTGATCGCGGCACTACCACCCATTTTCCATAACACCCCTGCCCCCGGCAAGGCTGAAATTGCAAGTACGACGACCCACAATGCAGCCATGACCGTTGCTGCCGCCGTATTGCCACCAAAATAAGCTGCAAACCCGACATAGCCTGCTTCCCGAATACCAAATCCGTTAAAGGAAACAGGAATAGCCGACGCCAGTGCAACAAGGCAAACCATGACCCCGTAGGCGAACCATGACATGTGCAGCCCGGCGGCATGTCCAAGAATGACGTGCGTTTCTATCACCAATACCTGAAACAGAAGGGACAAGGGCAGACTCCCCCACCAGGCGCGATAAAAAACAGGCTGATCAATGGGCAGCGATTGCCACCGCTTCATCCATCGCGGCAACCGCCGATGCCAAAATGAATAGGTCAGCATGCCGATCCACAGGATCAATACCGCGCCCAGCCATGCCATCCACCACCGCCGGAGTATATCAAGTCCGAATATGCAAACCGTAGCAATAATACTGATCGCCACCACGCCATTGGCCCGATCCAGAATAACGCTGGCGGCGGCGGCCCACCCCGCGTCTTTTTTTCCGCGTGCCAGCAGATAACCACGCGCCACATCGCCACCGACTATGGAAGGCAGAAACAGGCTCAGAAACATTCCAAGAAAATACAGTTGGATCTTGCGGGAAACACGTACGGTCAGACCCAGACCACGCGCCAGCCACGTCCAGCGTATAGCGGATAACACCTGACCGCCCATTAAACAAAGACAGGCCAGCACCACCCACAGGACGTTGACGTGTTTCAGGCGATCCAGCACGTTTCCAAGATCAATGAAATGCGCCAGTCCCGCCAGCAACAGTAGGCTGATGCCCAGTTTAACGACCAGTTTTAACATACATTTCGGTGGCGAGTCAGGGATTGGCTTCTTGTTTGTGTGCTCCCACCTGCCTGCGAATGGCATAGTAGCGTTGTCCGGTAGCGCCATAATATGTGCGTACCTGCATTTCAAGGATCAGCCCGATACCAAACAGCAGCATGCCGCTGACGATCAATAGCGATCCCAACTGCAACACGGGCCTTCCAGCCAAAGGCTCTTCGAAAAACAGTTTACTCATGCTCAACCAGACATCAATGCCGACGCCGGCAGTGAAACTCAGCAAGCCGGTCGAGCCAAAGAGTTGCAACGGCCGATCAGTAAAGCGCAGGAAAAACAATATCAGCAACAGATCTACCAGTACGCGAACGGTACGTCCCAGGCCATACTTGCTTTCCCCAAAGCGTCTCGGTCTGTGGGTTACGACTTCCTCACCGATGCGCGCGCCATACAACGCAGCCATCGCCGGAAGAAAACGGTGCTGCTCGCCATAAAGGCGAAGGTTCCGGGCTATTTCAATCCGCATCAGTTTCATCGGGCAACCATAATCATGCATACGCACCCTGGTGGAACGGCGGATCAGGATATTGGCGATACGCGATGGGAGGTTGCGTGTAAGACCCGGATCCTTGCGATCCTTCCGCCAGCCATTCACCAGATCCAGATCGTCTCGTTTCAACCGTTTAAGCAGCTTCGGGATATCCCGTGGATCCGTTTGCAAATCACCATCCATATACACAACATATTCACCTCGAGCAGCTTCAAATCCGGCACTCATGGCCGCTGTCTGACCAAAATTCCGTCGTAACTGGATACCTGTAACACGGGTATCACTTGCGCATGCCTTTTCAATCTGGGTAAATGTTCCGTCATGAGAACCGTCATCGATCAGAATCAGTTCATAGGATTTTTCATCCAATGCCTGATCAATTTCCTCAACCAGCAAAGGAATATTCTCTTCCTCCTGGTATACCGGGACGACAATAGAAATTAATTCTTGGGCCATGTTAACCCCTCCGCAGGTCTTAAACTAATCAACAACAGCCATTTTCTGGCGACCATGCCGAAGCTGCGCTTGTGAATCACCAGATAGGGAAGAATAGCAGAAGGGAAGCCGGTCAGCGCCCCCTGCGGCAACACCACTGCTTTTCCCCGCATCAGCCATGCCGCCACATCATGCATATTCGTTAGCATCGGAAGCCGGCCACCGTGATAATACAACAGTGATGGCTGGAAATAATGGTACGTTGCAAGCGATTCATCATTAAATCCTGACCGGTTGGCGGCGGTAGCGAATGCACGCGTCACTTTGTGGTGGTCGAGACCAGGCAGAGCCCACCCGGCGAGCAGGACGACACAGACGCTCATGCCCGAGGCGATCAGAGGCAGGGCATGCGTGAGTTTCACGCGCAAGCTTACAAATGCGATTATGAGCAGCGGCACAAAACTCAGCGCATAGACCCATTCGCCGGGCCACTGCTTTTGTAAGGCAACACCCGCACCCACGGCGACAGCAAGCGATAGCACCAATGCCCCCCACGTTAGCCAGTTCATGGCTCGTTCTTCATGATCTCGAATCCAGAACGCCATCAACAGTGCCGCCGCCGGGAAAGCCGGCAGTAAATAATTGGGAAGTTTGGTGCTGGCGAGCGTAAAAAATATCAGGAATATACCGATCCAGCACAGCAGGAAAAGCCGCACGGGTTCCTTCCTCAGGGCGGGCATGCGCCATGGCGAAAAGATGACCGTTGCAGCTAACAAACCACTCCACGGAAACCATCCACCCAGGAAGGTAAGGATGTAAAATCCGGGGAACCCGTGATGCCCCTGCAAGGCTTCGATGAACCGGTCAATATTGTGATGCAGCAGAAATCCTTTCAACCATGCGCCATCAGTCAGTACGCCTACCGCAATGTACCACGGCAAGGCTACAGCCAAAATCATGCACAGGCCCAAAACAGGCCGGAACTTTCTGATATCGCTCTTCTGCCCCATCAGGAGAAGAAAAGCCAGCACCACCAGTGCCGGAAGCAGAATGGCCACGGGTCCCTTGGCCAGCACGCCAAACCCCAATGCGACATAAGCGGCCATCAAGAGGCGATGGTTGCCCATGCCCTCAAGATAAAAACAGAGAAATGCGGATAGCGCAAAATCAATACACAGGATCAACAACGCATCGGGCGTAGCCGCTCGCGCAATCACCACCATATGCAGACTGCTGACCAGCAACAACGCGGCAATCAGGCCTGTGCGTACATTCGCCATGCGTTTGCCGAAATAAAAGACAGCCATCACCAGAGCGGTGACCGCCAGCGCTGATGGCAGGCGCGCCGTCCACTCATGCACGCCGAACACATGAAACAGTGGCATCATTAACCAGTAGAGGAGAATCGGTTTATCAAACCGCAGACCGCCATTGAATACTGGCACCCACCAGTTGCCCGCTGCAAGCATTTCACGCGCGCATACGGCATTGTTCGGCTCATCCACATCCCACAGGGTATTCCCGCCCAGCATAAAGGCGAAATTTACGGCGCAAATAAGCAACAGCCAGGTCATGGGCCGTTTGGCCATGCGTTCAAGCATGATGACTTCTTACGAAGCAAGCGTCATCCCAGGATTCGACATTGACATTGGATGCAGGGTGTAAGTATTTGGTTTTCATGGCGTTTCGAAAAATCATGTATTCACCTCATTGGTGATGAGTGATTTTTCGGAATGCCAGGCGAATCAAAGGGTTGCGGCATGCGCCGCATGTCAATGCCGGATCTTGGGTTCATTGATCATGTTCTGGATACGTGCTGTAATGTCGTAGCTGTTACCGGAGATGAACAGGCGCTTGCGCCGTGATGCATGCCCGGATGCCACCTCTACATCCTGTCTGATATATCCCAGCGTATCGGCCACGAAATTAACGATAGCAGCGTTGGCTTTCCCGTCCCGGGCAGCTTCACGTACGGCTATTTTTATCGCATCGCCATACATACCGCGTACCTGGGATTTGCGCGCACCCGGTTGGGTATGTATATTGACGTAAACTCCTCCATTTCCAACCGTAATGGCATCATCAACGTCACTCACGAAAGCATATTCAACGCAATACGTTGCAGACTGGGTACCAGAAAATCATCCAGAAACACAATGACCAAAATCAGCAGCATCGGTGAAAAATCTATTCCTCCAAGCACCGGCAATCTGCTCCGGATGGGGTATAACAAGGGTTCAGAGAGCTGGATAATCACGCGGACAATGGGATTATACGGATCAGGTGACACCCATGACAGGACAGCGCGTGCAATCACCACGAAAATAACCGCCATCAACAGCACATGCACCACCCCTGCCAGCGCCTGTAGAAGATAACCCAGCATAAACATCAGGTTAATGCTCTTGACCGTTTGGCGGCGGCGGCAATGGCCTCACGCACCGTATCCGGCAGGTTGGCTTCAAACATGGTTTCAAGGGCGGTCTCGGTCGTGCCACCCGAACTGGTGACTTGCTGTCGTAATTCTGCCGCCGATTTACCGCTTTCCACCAACATCCGGCTTGCCCCCATGGCCGTTTGGATTACCAGAAGACGACCCAACGCGTCCGGCAGCCCCAATGCATGGGCGCTCGCTTGCATCAATTCCGCCAGCAGAAAGAAATAAGCCGGGCCGCTGCCGGATATGGCCGTCACGGCATGCAGAAGATTTTCATCATCCACCCATGCGGTTTTCCCTGATGAAGACAAAATATATTCGGCGCGGGCGCGATGATTCGCTCCCCCGTCACAGAACAGAACGGACATGCCCGCGCCCACCAGACAGGGTGTGTTTGGCATGGCGCGGACCAGGCAGACATCACGGCCCAGACCCTCGCGCAAATGCATGGTGCTAATACCGGCGACAATACTGATTACGGTCATCTCCGCATCTATTTTTCCGACGAGATTTTTCAACACCCCGTCTATTTGCCGGGGTTTCACCGCGAGCACCAGTGCTTTTGCCCCGCTGAGAGCCGAAGCATAATTCCGTGCCGTATTCACGCCATACATGTGCTTCAACTCATCAAGGCGTTTAACCTGAATATCGTTAACAGTTAACTGCTCCGGCGCATGCCCGGAGCGGATAAGGCCGGACAACAAGGCTTCGGCCATATTGCCGCCGCCGATAAAACTTATTTTAAGGTTCCTCATTCACATCTTCCTTTGTGTTATTGCAACGACTTGGCTCACCCCCGCCGAGTCGTCGCGCTTCCGAACAAGGCAGTGCCCAAGCGTACCATATTCGCACCTTCTCCAATGGCAATACGATAATCGTTGCTCATGCCCATGCATAATTCCAGGTTATCCGCATGATGGAGGCCTGTATATTGAGGCGGTTGCAGACTTCCACCAGCGAGCTGATCCCGCAAGTAGCGCAATGCCCGAAAGCAGGCCCGTGCATCGTTTCTTCTCGGTGCCATACACATCAGACCACACACCTTAAGCGCGGGGATGTTCATCAGTTGTTTAAAAACAGCCGGGGCCTGGCCAATATCCACGCCATGCTGATGAGATAATTCACCGACATTGACCTGTAGCATGGCGGGAAGTCTTCTGTTATGCACATGCGCCGCAACAGCCCCGGCCGTCTCAATATCTTCCACACTATGCCACATGAATGCATGTCTGCCGATATATTTGGCTTTGTTTTTTTGTAGTGGGCCAATCATATGCCAGTGTACATGAGGAAAGCACTCCGCCCGGTCGCGTAACTGCTGTGGTCTTGATTCGGCAAAATCCTGCTGTCCGGCATCAACCAGCAGTGCCACATCGGCTTGTGCCGCATACTTTGAGACAGCCAGTAGTTTCACGTGTTGTGCATCCAGTTCGTGCCGCAGGATCTGCCAGCGATCCAGGATCGGCGCCTTCATTAATAAAGCCATATGCGGGGCACTGCCAGACGGTCAGTCCGTAAGGCGTGTCGGCGTGAGCATGGCACGGCTATGGGGAGCCGGTGTACCACAGACAGATGGCCGTTCAACGGTTTGCCTGCAGGGAATCCTTCCAGACGGGCCAGTCCTGGCACCATTCCCGTCAGGCGCGAGATCCGGTGATCAAGGGTTACATGCACGCGACGACCGCCCGCGCCATACAATGCAGTTCATCCGTGCTCATATCAGCCAGCAAGGGCAGGGAAACACACTGTTTCCAGGCTGATTCCGCACCTGAACAATACTGCCCGGCCAATCTGGAAAGCGGTACGTCTACCGGTCTTGCAGCACCCACGCCGCGGGCGTGCAGCATGCCAACGGTACGAGAAGCATCGTCCACACGCACGATGTAACGGTAATGATTGCATGCGTCTTCGCGCGCCACGGGTTTGGTGTTCCGTCCAGAAAACCACGTATCATAGATTGTTGCCAGGCGTATCCGGTTCTCACGCTCTTCAGTCGCCCGCGATATGCGAATGCGGGCCAGTACGGCATGGATATCGGAAAGCCGGTGATTGCCGGCATAGGGAAGTGTTACATCCGCTGTGTCCGCACAGCGCATCTGGCGCACCCGGCTGCAAATAACAGGCTCGCGGCTCAACACCATGCCGCCATAAGCGCCCCCCCACGGTTTGGTTGCGTAAAAGGACGTGATGGCAATATTCCCAAAACTGCCCAGCATACGATCACCAAGCCGCTCATGAACCCGACCACCCGCCGACTGGGCAATGTCTTCGATGACCGGACACGGCCACGTTTCTTCCACCATGGGTTCAATCATGCCGAATGGATGAACGAGAATCACCGCATCAAGCCCATCTGCCATGTTTCTTGCATACACCGCATTCAGCCGTAAATCATCGTTACAGTCCATGCATACCGGTTTCGCTCCCACGGCCCGAACCGCATGCAGAATGGCACGGCAGGTATAGGCGGGAACACCCACGTGACGGATCTCCCGATCCACGCTCAGCGCATGCAGAGCCAGTAGCAAGGCGCTGCTGCCCGAATCCACTGTTGTCGCGTGTGTGATGCCGATATATCCGGCGGTCTCTGCTTCCAGCAGAGAGCACTCCGAATCGCTGGCGAGTTGGCCGCTTGCCACGACGCGCCGGGCGGCATCGGCGAATGCAGCCCCGAATCCCGGTCTCGAATGAGGGATCATGCGCCGACGTCATGCCTGACCCGACCCAGCCGGAGCCATGCAGGATTAAACCACAGCGCACACGGGGAAGACGGGGAGAGGAGCATTACAGCCGGATACGAATGGGCATGAACGCCTCCGCACAGGAAATTTTACCTTGCACGCCTCGGAAATGTGCCGTGGCCAGTGCGATTTCCACGATATTCAATCCCTTAATATTGGTTCGTTCCACCTGCGAGATATGTGCCTCCAGCGCCTTGACTTTGGACAACAAGGCATCATGAATATCCATAAATATCGTGGGTAGAAACCCGCGAGTTGTGGGTGTCTCGTAGGCCAGAACACTGGGTACATCGCGTGTCGCCGAATGTGCCGCCCACGCCAGCTTCCGATGATCCTGATGTGTATCCTCATGGTGGTTGACCAGCACAACCGATGGCCTGATTTCCTGGATCCTGCGCTCAACGGCGTGAATCAGCACACCTTCGCCCGGCAGGTTCGTATCTTCAAAACCACCCCAGTGCACCGCTCTAATGCCAAGGATTTCCGCGGCTTTCTCCTGCTCGGCTCTGCGTATCGATCCATCACCGCCACGACCTCCGTCCGAGGCTACAAACAGATGTATTTCAGCACCCTGATTCGCATAAACCGCTAATGTTCCACCACAACCGATTTCCATATCATCAGGATGTGGCGCCAACGCCAGAATTTTACTCATTTACCATTCCCCCCATGTCACGAATAACCTCCACCGCAGCAGCCCCTGTATTGAACAATACATCCGACACGGATAAACCTGATACGAAATCACCATGTAGCTGCGGATAGACCGACACCTCTATCTGCTGAAAATTCAATGCGAGTTCCGCCTGATCAAACCTTTCCTGCTGCAAATAGACCCTGCCCTCTCGTCCGGAGAGATAACCACTGCCATGCAGAACCGTACACAGGCCGATCAGGCGTGCCGTCGAATCCGTATCGTCCACCCCGAGACCGGACGCCAGATACAGTGGCGCGTCGCACCTCAGGGCTTTACCCAGCACACGGATCAACGCCACGTTCAGATCACTCAACATATCGTACGAGTGTTGCAATACTTCCCGAATCGAGGGCCAGTATGTTGTAAAATAAGGAGCCTTTGCATAGGACTGTTCAAGACTGCTACACACCTTGCGTACCCAACGCCGGTTCGCAATGGGCACATCATTAATTTTTTGCGGATAACGGTAACGCACCGGTACTGTCACCCACTGTATACCCTGCGCTGTTTTAATACGGTTGCGATTTAACCATGAATTTTTTTCATATTGTACGGTATCCAGCAACACCATGGCGTCGGCCAGCGCCCACTTGTGGAAGAAACCCGGCCACGGCAGAAAGTTGGGTTGGTGAATGGCAATCCATCTCATGCGGGAATGCCCACGTGCAACAGGACGGCCTCCATACGTAGTCTATATTGCGATGCAATGCGCAACCTCATACGCCCGTTATGCGGTAATAGTGCAAAACAGCGGCTGGTCGAAAGGCAGGAAACAGGGACGCATCCATCCCACCCACGTGTATCGCATCCCACTGCCGTGCGTGGGATGGAATGCAGGATCTTCATCCCATACCCTTAAGCATGATCTCGGCGCGTTGTAGATCTTCCGGCGTGTCAATACCAACGCAATGGAAATCACCCACGCAAACTGCAATAACATACCCGTGATGCAATACGCGCAGTTGTTCCAGATGCTCGGCTTGCTCTAACGGGGCAGGTGCAAGCCGACCATATTTCAATAGAAATTTTTTACGGTAGGCGTACAGTCCAATATGCCGCAGGGGTGTGGTTGCCGCCTCGTTTCGCAGAAAAGGAATGGGGGCACGGCTGAAATACAATGCGTGCCCTGCGGCATTGCAGACCACCTTGACCACGTTGGCGTCATTCAGATCAAATTCATTACGAATGGGATGGGCCAGCGTGGACACAGGAAGTTCCGGTTCCGCATCGAAGGGATCCAGCACGGCGCGAATGGCCGCCGGATCAATCAGTGGCTCATCGCCCTGGACATTAACGACGAGATCGCAATCCATATCCGCCACGGCCTCGGCCAAACGATCCGTGCCGCTGGCATGATCGGTGCGCGTCATACGCACCCGAACCCCGCAATCACGAACCGCATCGGCGATGCGCGCATCATCGGTCGCAACCAGAACCTCACCCACATTTGCGGCCTGCGCCTGTTTGACGACGTGTACAATCACGGGATCGCCAGCCAGCAGCGCCAAAGGTTTGCCCGGAAAGCGGGTGGAAGCAAAACGCACCGGAATACCGACAATAATTTTCATGTGTGTGAACTGGCCCTGATTTCCTCCCACGTTGCCGTGGCCGTGCCTACCTTGCCAACGACCACCCCGGCAGCCTTGTTCGCATACCGCGCGGCAGTCAGGGCGTCATCACCGCGCGCCAGGCAGGCTGTAAATACGGCAATGACGGTATCCCCGGCACCGGTGACATCAAAGACATCGCGTGCTGCCGTTGGGATATGATGGCATCGCTTCCCATCAAACAGGGTCAAGCCTTTTTCCGAGCGCGTGATTAGCACATAACGCAAGGCAAGGCGATGCTGTAGTTGACGGGCAATCTCCTCCACATGCGCATCCTCGTTGACCAAATCCATACCGGCCATGGTCGCGGCTTCGGTCAGATTGGGTGTAATCACCGTCACACCGTGATAAGCTTCCGTATGTTCCGGTTTGGGGTCTACCGCCACAATTTTTTCGGACAAATACGGCATAATATCGGTCAGGAACCCCGGCGTAAGTATGCCCTTACCGTAGTCGGATAAAATGATTACATCCGTTTTGGAGACCCTGTCAAGGATACCCTGCTTGATTACGGCATGGGTGTCCGGGTGTGCGGCATGCACCCATTCACGATCGTAACGCACCACCTGCTGGTGACGGGCAATGATGCGGGTTTTGATGGCGGTAGGCCGGCCGTTGGTCTTGATCTGCACGCCAGCCGCATCTGAGTTCAGTTCCTGCAGTCGCCGTAATACCCAGCGGCCCGGTTCATCATCGCCCACCATGCCGAACATGGCCGAAGGCGTATGAATGGCGTGCAGATTGCGCACGACATTGGCCGATCCTCCCAGCCGCCGGTCAATACGCTCAACATGTACAACAGGGACGGGCGCCTCGGGCGAGATGCGTGATACATCACCCCACACAAACTCATCCACAATAATATCGCCGACCACCAGAATCACAGGATCCACCTCCAACAGACGGGGATAATGACACCCCCATGACAAGCTGTACAATCCGGAAACGTCATAAACAGGAGCATTGATTCTCTGCATGGAAGGACATGTTAAAGAATACACATTGGCCATCGTCTGTCCCATGGCGAACGAGCAAGCCTCGGCAAAACAATTCACGCTCGATTTACTGAACTGTTGCACCCATTTCAAATCCGTTATCATGTTCGTGGTACTGGATCACACATGTCACGATGAAACCTTGAATATCATGCGGGCTCTGGCGCTGGAAATTTCACAGCTGCGTGTGATCTGGGCGCCGGAAAACCGTTGTGTCGTGGATGCATATGTGCGCGGTTATCGGGAAGCCTTGTCGAGCAAGGCCGACTGGGTGCTGGAAATCGACGCGGGCTATAGCCATGCTCCGGATGATCTGGTGCATTTTCTACCACATGTTCGACCTGAAATCGATTGTATTTTTGGCAGCCGTTTTTGTCCGGGCGGATCAATGTCCAACAGCCCGTTCGGTCGCCGTCTCATCAGCAGGCTCGGCTCTACCAGCAGTCGCTGCCTTCTTGGCGTTCGCCTGTCCGACATGACCAGTGGCTACGAGATGTTCCGCCGTGAAACCTTGCAAGCGGTAATGAACCGGGGCATTGTCTCGCGAGGCCACTTTTTCCAAACGGAAATCAAAACCTATTGTAGGAACACGCGCTGTGTGGAGGTTCCCATTCATTATCAGAATGCATCCGGCAACATTCCTCAATCCGTATTACGCGATGCCGTGAAGGGCCTGTTGCGCCTGTTTGTTTTACGCCTGAAGGGTCGTTTGTGAATACGGAGGGGCACGATGCGGATACCGTGGTGCTCATGACCTCTATCGCATCTCCCAATGCGGTCATGCAATCCATCACCACACAGTGCAGCAAGCGGCAGTGGCGCTTTATCGTCGCTGGTGACCGCAAAAGTCCGCGGGACTTCGCGCTGGAGGGTTGTGATTACTACGGCATTGCCGCACAACGCGCATCCGGTTTCCTGACAGCAAAACATTGTCCCGAAAACCATTATGCCAGGAAAAACAGCGCCTACCTGATCGCCATGCAAGGCGGCGCGCAACGGATCATTGAAACCGATGATGACAATATGCCGCGGGATGCGTTTTTTTCTCCCCGAACACTCAGGCATAAAGTAATGGCGTTGCACAATGCGGGGTGGGTTAATGCCTATGCTTATTTCAGCGATGAGGATATCTGGCCGCGTGGGTTACCGCTCAATGTCATCCACCGCATTCCGCCCCCTCGCGGCACCCTGCCCGAGGAATGGGTTGATTGCCCGATTCAACAGGGGCTGGCTGATGCCAACCCCGATGTGGATGCCATTTACCGCCTGCTCTTTTCCCTGCCCCGCACCTTCCGCGAAGCACCCGGCGTGGCACTGGGCAGAGGCAGCTGGTGCCCGTTCAACAGCCAGAATACGACATGGTTTTCGCCTGTTTTCCCCCTGTTGTACCTGCCCGCGTATTGTTCTTTTCGCATGACTGATATCTGGCGAAGCTTTGTCGCCCAGCGCATCCTTTTCGAGAATAACTGGCATCTTTTGTTCCATGCGCCTACCGTAATTCAGGAGCGCAATGAACATGACCTGATGCGCGACTTTGCCGATGAAGTACCCGGTTACCTGAACAACGGAAAAATCAGGGAAGCGCTGGAAGGCCTGTCCCTGAAGGAAGGGATCGCACACATTCCCGAAAACATGCGCCAATGTTATGATCAACTTGTTGCCATACATCTGATCGGCGATCAGGAACCCGAATTATTGAACGCCTGGCTGGAAGATATTGCCCGACTATAAAGGAGTTATTTGCGGTGGTACAAATATATAGCATCACCATGCATCGTATAGCGCTGTACCAGATGTCCATATTCCGGCTTGGGAAAATAAGTGAGAATATAGGCTTCCCCGCGCAGTGCTGAAGGGTTTAACACCACGTGCTCAGGGAACAGTCGCTGATCAATATATGCAACAACACCCATGCCCGAAGCGGCGTCATTTTCACTCAGTATGGGTTTGTTCCCTGCATGGCTGATAATACTCGCGGCGATAGCAGGCATGTTGTGATCCGCGCGCCATCCGCCCTTGGCATAGGGTAAAGCCCAGAGACTGAACGGGATCTTCACGATGATAACCATCATAAGCAGATACCTGGCCCATCGTTTGACGTCACTGTCCGCATGCGCCAGCCAGAATGCGAACAACACGGCAATCGGTGGATAAAGCGGTATAATATAACGCGGCGAGGCCGTGGCGCTCAGCCAGTACGGCAGGTAATTAAGGCCGACAATCCATAATAAAAGGCGGACGTTTTTATCTAACGGAAGACCCTTGTTCTTCCACGCCAGCAGGGCGATCAGCAGGCTGAGTGGCAAGACACGGGCGAAACTGACGAAGGGAAAATAAAGAACATGCCTGAGGGTCGCCATCCAGCTACCGCCATGATGCTTGGTGACATCCACGACCATCACGTTGAAGAAACCGGAAAAGTCCCCAAATAACCAGGCAACCGCCCATGGAACGGACACCCCGAACAATGCCCCCAGAAGCATGGGCGGTCGCATCATAAAGCGCCAGCGGTGAAGCCCCGCTGCCAACACCAAAACAGCTACACCAAAAAAAACATAGGCCGTTAGCGCCTTAACCATCACGGCTATGCCAAGGACAATCCACGCAAATACATAACATACAGGATTCTCTTTTTCCAGTGCATGCCAAAGAAGGGCAATGGAGCAAAAGACAAAGCAGGAAAACAAGGCATCCGAATATCCCAGCCAGCCGTACCAGAACATCGTTTCGCCCAGCGTGAGGAAAATCAGCGCAGCCAGCCATGCTATTGCTTTGGAGTTAAACAAACGTTGTGCAAAGCTGCCTGCCACGAAGGCCGTGATCCATGTCGCCGTCACGGAAACAAGCCGGATAGCCACATCCATGTGCTGAGCGCCAACCCCCTCCGCAAACATGGCCGCCGCCCACTGGAACACGGGTAAACGACCAATGTTCCAGCCATACAGCGTGGCATGAGTCCAGTCCCCGGAAAACAACATTTCGTAGGTGCTAATGGCGAAAAAAGGCTCCTCGCCGATATATTGCACGTGCAAGGGCAGCAGCATCAGGGCCGCGACCAGAATAACGGCGCACTTTAGTTGAAACAGGCTTGTTCCGGCTATGTTATCCGTTATATTGGAACCGATAGCGCCATCTGCCCCATCTCTCCTATAGTCGACTGGCGCGCTGCCGCAGCAAATGATCGGCCAGCACCAATGCCAGCATGGCCTCGGCAATGGGTACGGCGCGAATGCCTACGCACGGATCATGCCGACCTTTGGTCATGATTTCCGTTTCATTACCGTGCTCATCTACGGTCGGGCGGGGTTTCGGGATGGAGGATGTGGGCTTGAGCGCCAGACGTACGCGAATCGTATCGCCGTTGGAGATGCCGCCCAGAATGCCACCCGCATGGTTGGTCACAAAGCCTCCTGTGCGTATGGCATCGCCGAACCCGGAACCGTGGGCCGCGATACAGGCAAAACCATCACCGATCTCCAATCCTTTAACCGCCTGGATACTCATCATTGCCCTGGCAATATCGGCATCCAGCTTGTCGAACACGGGCTCACCCAGTCCCGGCGGCATACCGTGTGCTTCAACCACCACGCCGGCGCCAATCGAATCGCCCTGTTTACGAAGATCATCAAGATAATCCGCCATCTTCCCTGCCGCGTCGGCATCCGGACAGAAGAACGGATTGTTCGGAATGGCATTCACATTAAACCGCATCGGATCCGCCCGGATCGGGCCGATTTGATCCACCCATCCGAGAATGGAAATACCGGGTTCAGCCAATAATTTTCGGGCAATGGCACCCGCTGCAACCCGCATGGCGGTTTCCCGCGCGCTGGACCGTCCACCGCCACGATAATCACGAACGCCATATTTCTCAAAATACGTCATATCGGCGTGTCCCGGTCGAAATTTATCCTTGATCGCGCTGTAATCCTTGCTGCGATGATCGGTATTTCGAATCAACAGGCCAATCGGGCAGCCGGTGGTCTTGCCCGCGAACACACCTGAAAGAATCTCCACTACATCGGCCTCGCGCCGCTGGCTCGTATATCTGGATTGTCCCGGCCTGCGGCGATCCAAATCAGGCTGAATATCACACTCGGAGAGTGCCAGACCCGCCGGACAGCCATCGACAATGGCGAGCAACGCCACACCATGTGACTCACCCGCCGTGCTGACACGAAAAATTTGTCCGAATAATGACCCGGACATTCAGGATGATCCCATTATTCGAGACCGGGGTCGCCTGCTCCGACATGGAAACCGCTATCCACATAATGCACTTCGCCGGACACGCCAGACGCAAGGTCGGACAGCAGGTACATCACCGCGTTGCCTACTTCATCCTGGTCGACATTACGTTTCAGCATCGAACCACGGGCACTTTTTTCCATCAATCTTCTGAAATCTCCGACCGCGGAAGCCGCCAGCGTACGGATCGGTCCAGCCGAAACCGCATTCACGCGGATGCCGTCCGTTCCTAAATCCTGGGCCAGGTAACGGGTTGAGGCTTCCAACGCCGCCTTGGCCACACCCATGACATTATAGCCCGGCACCGCACGCACCGCACCCAGGTAGGTCATCGTTACCATGCTTCCCCCTCCGTTCATCAACCGTGCTGCGCGTTGTGCACAGGCGATGAATGAATATGCTGAAACATCCAGTGCCAGGTGGAAATCTTCACGCGAGGTCGTCGAGAAACGGGCACGCAACGCTTCCTTGTTGACAAAGGCAATGGAGTGTACCAGAAAATCCAGCTTGCCCCATTTCTCTTCAACTTTGGAAAAAAAATCATCCAGTTGCGTATCATCGCTGACATCCAGCGGTTCAATCATGGTCGCATTTACTGATTCAGCCAGTGGTCGCACACGCTTCTCCAGCATTTCTCCCAGGTAATTAAACCCCAGCTCCGCGCCTTCGCGCCGACAGGCCTGGGCCACGCCCCATGCAATGGATTTGTCGTTGGCAATGCCCAGGATCAGTCCTTTCTTTCTTTCCATCAATCCCACTAGACCCTCCGAAAAAAATATTGTAACTGCTCAGGATATGCTGATCCCTGGCCCCTCCGTGTTTTCCATGATGAAGGAGCCCCTTGCAAAACTCATGAGCGGTGATCGGCACTCCCACTTCGGCCCATTTCCGAGCTTGAATTTCGCTCCATGGAACCACCATGCAGCTCATTCAATCCCGAAAATGGTCTCAAAGCGGGAGTGCCACTCATCCACCCAGAGTGTTGCAAGGGGCTCGAAGGGTACCGCTTTCGCGAAATGTATCAGGACGCTGACGAAAGCGCACGAAATTGACGTTTACCGCTTTCTCCTCAACAGCACCAGGCATGAACCACCACGTGTCTCGGGTTTGGGCATCGCCGCCAATACATGACCGGCAAAGGGGCCTTGTGCCAGCCATAGATAGATCGCTTCCTTCAATATCGGGCGGCCATCCCGCGAATGAAGACCTCGCCCATGCACCAGGCACAGTACCCGGTGACGTCTCGTGAGCGCTTGTCGCATACAGTGGTCGAGCAGGACAAAAGCTTTCTCACACGTCATGCCATGCAAATCGATTTCGATATCCACAGGTGGCTGACCATTCGCCAGTTGACGCAAGCGGCCCCGTGAAATGCCATCCGCCTTCAGCACCCACGGTCCTTCCGATTGCTCCGGTCGCTTACCTTCCACGTCCACGGACAAATCATATTTTGCATGCACGGACGTGTAAATCCGTGGGGGTGGCTTGCCGGCATGACGACGAGGTTCGGATCGAAGTGTTCGCACATCGTGCATGGCGCGCCTGAACAAGTCGTCATCATCCGGGCGGAACATTAAAATTCACTGCGCACGGGACGCTCCAGCAATGTGCGAACCGCATCCGGCAGCATGAGTTCCCCACATAAAACCCGATACACCGATTCCATCAACGGTGCTTCCACATTAAGCCGGAAAGCCAGTGCATGCACGGCTCGAGCTGTACCCACCCCCTCGATGATCCGGCCAATATGTGTCTGGGCTCCGGCGACATCCATGCCCTGAGCCAACGCAGTGCCAAATCGGCGGTTGCGGGACATCTCGCCCGTGCAGGTCAGCACCAGATCACCCAGGCCGGACAGGCCCATCAGGGTTTCTCTGCGGCTGCCACATGCACAGGCAATGCGCGCCATCTCCGCCAGTCCCCGGGTAATCGCGGCAGCGATGGAGTTGTGCCCAAGTCGCATGCCATTTGCCATGCCTGCGGCAATGGCAACCACGTTCTTCAGTGCTCCGCCAAGGGAAACGCCGACCATATCATTACTGGTATAGATGCGGAAATTGGTACCCGCAAAAAATGATGCCGCAACCTCAGCTTGCTGAATATCCGGCGCGGCCATGGTCATGGCGGTTGGTTGTCCATGCGCGACCTCCACGGCAAAAGACGGGCCGGAAAGCACAACACTCCTTTTGCGTCCAAGATGACGGATGAGCAACTCGTCAGTGCGTTCAAGTGTCTCGGGATTTAATCCCTTGAAAGCTGCAATGACGGGCATGGTGGATAAGCGGGCTACCTGCGGCAGGACAGACTCAGCCGCGGCACTGGGCGTAGCAAGAACGGCTATCCGTGCGTGCTCAAGCGCAACGTGCAGTTCAGAGGTAACCTCAAGGCTATCCGGGAATAAAACGCCGGGAAGGTAAACGTCATTTTCGTGCGACTGCTGCATACGTGCCGCTTGTGCCGGATCACGGGCAAGCAATCGCACAGGACGCCCCTGACGCGCGAGTACCATAGCCAATGCCGTACCCCAGGAGCCCGCACCGAGCACGCAGACTCGTGCATCCGTGCTAGCTATATCATGCAAAACTGCCGCGTTCCTGCTTGTACCCCTGTATACGTCCGTCGCGGGCGTGAACGCATGGGGTGCAAGTCTCCTGTGTGTGCATTCTATCGTCATCGCAAGATGGTGGTGAAAACACTAGCTGAAGACAAGGGCGAAACCGCGATATTGGGTCTGAAGGAAGGCGGGAACCATACATCTATCATTTCTTCATCATGTGGAGCCTCTTGCAAAACTCCGGGTGGATGAGCGGCAATCCCACGTTGAGTCCATTTTCGAGATGGAATGAGCTTCATGGTGGTTCCATGGGGCGGAATTCCAGCTCGAAAATGGGCCAGAGTGAGGGAGCAGATCGCCATTCACGAGTGTTGCAAGAGGCTCTGCGGAATCAGACGAAGAATAATTTCATCAAATGCCTGTGCCTCATTTTCAAAAGATTTTTTTACTGCTTCCATTGTATCCCCTAGCCCGGACTATTCATAAATTCTACCGTGCCCTTGCCTGTTCTTTTGCCCGCACCGAATCCCTCGTCAGTCGTCCGTATGCATGGCTACGGTCTCTCTCCTTGGAATCTGTTGCGAACAAAAGCCCGACGCAATCATCATGGCGATTTATGAATAGTTCAGGCTAGTCTGTTCGGAAAGCCATGCGGATTTATCTCCCATCTTTAATGCCGGCCACCTTCTTCTTGCCCATCCTCCACTTTTTGTCTGGCGCAATAACCATCCGCAGCGTATGCAAGCAGTATGTAAACGATGAGCCAGACAATCAAGCCCGCAAGCCGCAAGCCAGGATATAGCAACATCATGATTGCGCTTAAAGCTGCGGTCGACATTAGCGCATATTCCATCAGCACGGTCTTTTTATGCCCCCATCCAGCCTGCACCAGGCGCTGATAATAATGCACGCGATGAGCTTGCCAGATTTTATCGCCGTGCAGACAGCGGCGAACCAATGTTACGGTGGCATCTACAACAAAAGGAGAGAAGATGAGAAGGGGAAACCATAGGGGGAACAGTTTGTCGTGGATGCCCCATAGTGAAAAGCCGGCAGCCAGAAGACCCAGCGTAGCCGAACCCGCATCGCCCATAAAGATACGCGCAGGCGGGAAATTCAGCGGCAGAAACCCCAAAGCAGATGCGGCAACCACCCAACAATACCACGCATAGGTTTCGTTGCCCGTCATCCACCCTGCAGCACCAAGACAGGTAAACCCGGTCACAGTCATACCAGCGGCAAAGCCGTCCATGCCATCCATGAAATTGTACAGATTTAACATCCAGACAATCGCCAGCCACGTAACAGCGATGCCCAAGTAATCCTCAAAAATGCTCAAACCATCTGCAATCAGGAAGCATGCAGCTACAGCGTGAATCAGGACACGCGCCATGGGAGATAATGCATAAACATCGTCCATGAAAGAAATAGCGACGACCAACAGCGCAGCGCATGCAATCCATATTATAACCTCGGGGAAGGTGTGCAACCATACCAACATGCTCCAGCCCAACGTTATCGCGCAAACAATCGCCAGGCCACCGGTTTGGGCCGTTGAATGTTGGTGCAGGGAACGTTCATTGGGCGCATCAAGGATCGAGAATGGTGTGCTGCCGGAAGCAAGCCATACCGTTAGCAACAGCGCTACCACAAAAGTTACCACAACCACCATCCATGACTCCACTTGTATCGGATTCATACTACCAGTTCGGCCAGCCAGTTCGCTCCACTGGCGATCATGACCGACTTGCGATATTTCTCACGGCGAAGTTCACGTACCCGTTGATCTCTGGCATTTTGGAAATACCCTGCACACCGAATCGGGGATGCTGCAGGGCGATTGTCCGCATGCTTGCATTCAATCAGCCAAACAGGAACACCGCGTTCGCACATCACAACATCCACCTCTTTGCCTCCTGAAGTGGACCCCATTGCAAGGACAGCTTTCCGGGTGATTTAAGATGTGTTCATCCTGTTGTTTTTTATCGCAATTTTGTCCTGAAACCTGTTGATCCTTGTATCTTCGCA
>VAOZ01043205.1_pt1 | contig 19267 bp, 16 predicted proteins | sample 3394041 | NCBI WGS metagenome assembly VAOZ01 (sample SAMN08290431, study PRJNA428436) | hydrothermal vent metagenome | isolation source: Deep-sea hydrothermal vent chimney | place: Indian Ocean: Southwest Indian Ridge
AATATTCTGGAGACTTTCCCAATACCTATAAAAAACTCATCCAAAAGAACTCCCCGAAGGGGGTCGCTTGTAGCTTATATCAAACAGGCGTTTGTCCAGTTTCCGCTGAACCAGCACAGTTCGGGGAAGAAGCAGCTTTGCCTTCTCGGATGTTCGGCATATTATTGCCAAGGCTGTTTTGAGTGTGGGGTTTAGCAGGGTTTGCTTGAAAAAGGCCAAACCCGTGCAAAATATCCCCGTGGCTATATTATTACGGATGGTTGCGTGAATAAATTAGATCATAAACGGTGAAACTTCAGGTGAAAGGCCACATAACCATTTTTAATATATGGTTATGTGGCCTAATATTTCCCGGAGTTTTGCAAGAGGCTCATGGTGGTATCATTTTTTAACAGAAAAGCACAAACTACTGCGGAGTATAGCTTAATTTTGATTTTGTGACTCCCGCTCCATCCGAGGGTTTGTATCATGCCAAAATACCGCCGCTTCTCTGACGCCTCTGTCAGCGAGAAAATTCTTGATACCATCTTTCTCATTGCGATTGGTATCGGTACGATCTTCGCTGTCGTCTATGTTTACCTGACCCATGAGGGGTTGGATGGCAAGCCGGGTTTAAGCGCAGCCGACATCCGCATTGCCTATTACGGTGCCAATCAGCAAACCAGGCTGGGCGCGGCTCTGCATGGCCCAATGTCCGGAAATTTACCCATCGCAGAAAAGCGGAAGGTTATTTTCGACTGGCTTGATGACGGCCATAAGCAGCCGGAATTCGAGGCAAAGGTGGCTCCGATACTCAATAAATACTGTATTATGTGCCACTCTGAAAAGGCCGGCTTGGGATTGCCTCCACTCACCTCTTTTGCCGCCGTTTCGAAATTGACAAAACAAGATACAGGGGCCTCTCTCCTGAGTCTGGTACGTGTTTCGCATATCCATCTTTTTGGGATATCCTTTATATTATTCTTTCTCGGTCGTATTTTCATATTGTGTGAAATGCCTGTTATGGTAAAACGCATCACCGTGGCGATTCCATTTCTGGCTATGCTGCTGGATATTTTTTCATGGTATGCGACTAAGTTTATCCCAGGCTTTTCCTACACGGTTATTATTGGTGGAGGCCTCATGATCTTGTCCATAGGTGCCCAGATCGTGGTGTCTATATATCAACTGTGGCTCTATAAACCCAAGATGGAATCCGTTGAAATGTAGCATGTATTACCTAGATCCTGCATGTGCGAACACTTGCAGGATCTAGGTAATACATGAATATCGAGGGTTGACAGCCTGCCAGAATTAGAATCCTCGTGGCGAGAAGGTGAGAAATCAAGGTCAAAATAGCGCGGTTTTGAGGTATATAACGATGACTGTGTAACGAAAAATCAGGGACATCTTGGGCCGCTCACCCGCCACGATAGATTTCTCTTGAGTCCGACAGGCTCATAGCCTGTATTTTTCGTAAACCGCTGTAATGACCGTGCAGAACCTTTGTCTGTAACAAATTTTGTGAGTAGAAACAATCCCGCTAAACAATAATGGCTTTATATCGTTGCCCCGACCATTATATAGGAGTATAATAGTCGTGTTTTCGTCCGAGGATTTCATGAGTCGCTGCTAACCCGCATTATTCACCGGTAAAACCTGGGGTGTGGCGGCATTTGTGAATATACAGGTCAGGAGAGGCGTTGAGATGTTCCGAATTACACGGTTGACCGATTACGGTGTGTTGCTGATGACGCAGCTTGCCAAAAATGCCAGCGAAGTATGCAACGCAGCCGACCTTGCCGGACAGGTGGGCGTGCCTTTACCAACCGTGAGTAAAATTCTGCAAATCCTGTTGCACGAGAATATGCTCACATCCATTCGCGGTGCGGGAGGGGGCTATCGCTTGGCGCGCAACGCCACCGACATTTCCGTACGCGATATTATCGTGGCACTGGAAGGACCCATCGCACTCACCGAATGCAATCTGGAAGAAGGGAACTGTGAGCAGGAAAGTCACTGTGCGACTCGCACCAACTGGCACAGAATTAACCAAGCGGTGCGGCATGCTTTGGGCGATATTAGTCTGGAAGACATGATCCAGCCTGATTTTTCCCCCGTGATGTATACGGAAAGACCCAATGAATTAATCCCGCAACCGCGGAAGACAGGGTAGAGCCATGGCGAAAAATGCACACGTCAAAACCTTGGTTAAACAGGAATATGATGCCGGGTTCATCACCGATATTGAGTCGGATACCGTACCCCCCGGTCTGGATGAGAATGTCATTCGGCTAATTTCGGCCAAGAAGAACGAGCCCGAATGGATGACTGAATGGCGGCTGGAGGCCTACCGTCACTGGTTGACCATGCATGAGCCTGAATGGGCGCACGTCAATTATGAACCGATTGACTATCAAGCTATTTCCTATTATTCGGCACCTAAATCGAAGGACGATGCGCCAAAGAGCCTGGACGAGGTAGACCCCAAGTTACTGGAAACCTATAAGAAACTGGGTATCCCACTACACGAGCAGGCGATGCTGGCGGGCGTGGCCGTGGATGCCGTATTCGATTCCGTTTCGGTTGCTACGACTTTTAAGGAGAAGCTGGCGGAAGTTGGCGTAATTTTTTGCCCTATGTCCGAAGCCGTTGAAAAACACCCTGACCTGCTGCGCCAGTATCTGGGTAGTGTCGTGCCGACGACCGATAATTTCTTTGCATCACTCAACTCTGCCGTGTTTACCGATGGCTCGTTCGTATATATTCCCAAAGGTGTGCGCTGCCCGATGGAGTTGTCCACCTATTTTCGTATTAACGCCGTGAATACCGGACAGTTCGAACGCACCCTGATTATTGCTGATGAGGGCGCTTATGTGAGTTACCTTGAAGGATGCACCGCACCCATGCGCGATGAAAATCAGCTGCATGCCGCAGTGGTCGAGCTGGTAGCGATGAAGGATGCCCAGATCAAGTACGCCACGGTTCAGAACTGGTACCCGGGGGACGAGAACGGGGTGGGAGGCATCTATAATTTTGTGACTAAACGAGGCGAGTGTCGAGGGAACCGTTCCCGTATTTCATGGACACAGGTGGAAACGGGCAGCGCTATCACCTGGAAGTACCCTAGCTGTGTACTGAAGGGCGACGATTCCATCGGCGAATTTTTCTCGGTCGCCCTAACCAATCATTACCAGCAGGCGGACACCGGAACCAAGATGATACATATCGGAAAGAACACCAAGAGCACCATTCTTTCCAAAGGTATCTCGGCGGGCCATGGCCAGCAGTCGTACCGCGGATTGGTGAAGGTACTGAAGGGTGCGGAGAATGCGCGTAATTATTCGCAGTGCGACTCCCTGCTGCTGGGCAAAACCTGCGGCGCGCATACCTTCCCCTATATCGAAGTGAAGAACCCCTCGGCCCGGGTGGAGCATGAGGCCACGACATCGAAGATTGGCGATGACCAGCTGTTCTACTGCATGCAGCGCGGCATCTCGGAAGAGGACGCGGTCAGTATGATCGTTAATGGGTTTTGTAAGGATGTGTTCGCCGAACTACCCATGGAATTCGCCGTTGAAGCTGGAAAACTGTTGGCCGTAAGCCTCGAAGGTGCGGTGGGGTAGAAAAGATGAACCGTAAAGTTGTGCGAAGAGATTCTATGCGAACAAAGGAACAAGTAAGGGCACGGCAGCATTTATGAATAGTCCAGGCTAAGGCGTACAAGAATATCAATAGAAAAACTTTGCGGTAAAAAAAGGTTCTTAATATGCTAAAGATTGAAAATTTACATGTAAGCGTGGATGGCAAGAAAATCCTCAAAGGGATTGATCTGGAGATCAAAGCTGGAGAAGTGCATGCCATCATGGGGCCAAACGGTTCCGGAAAAAGCACCCTGTCCAACGTGATTGCGGGGCGTGATGGCTATGATGTAACGCAAGGTACCATTCATTATCGGGGTGAGAACCTGTTGGCGTTAGGCCCTGAGGAACGTGCGTGGGAAGGCATCTTCCTTGCCTTTCAGTATCCTGTTGAGATTCCCGGCGTCAACAACGTCTACTTGCTCAAGGCAGGGTTAAATGCCATTCGTAAGCATCGGGGTGAACCGGAACTGGATGCCATGGATTTTATGTCCATCATCAGGGAAAAAATGAAACTGGTGGATATGGATGAATCCCTGGTTCGCCGCTCGGTCAACGAAGGATTCTCCGGCGGCGAGAAAAAGCGCAACGAAATTTTCCAGATGGCAGTGCTGGAACCAAAACTCGCCATCCTGGATGAAACCGATTCCGGCCTGGATATTGATGCCCTGAAGGTTGTTGCGAGCGGCGTCAACAAACTGCGCTCACAAGAGCGGGCGATAGTGATGATTACGCATTACCAACGGTTGCTGGATTATATCGAGCCGGATCTTGTCCATGTGCTGGCCGATGGGCGCATGGTAAAAACAGGTGATAAGTCGTTGGCGTTGGAGCTGGAAGCGCGCGGCTATGAGTGGGTACTTAAAGAGGCGAATGCATGACGCAATCCATTGAGATGATGCGTGATGCCGCCTGGCGGGTCTATGCGCGGACCGGGTTGCCGACGATGCGCAATGAGGACTGGAAATACACCGATTTATCACGCCTGACGGCCACACTCGGTGAAACATGGTGGACGCCTGCCTTCGTGGCGAAACTGAGCCAGAAAACAGTGGAAAAACTGTCGGTTCCGGAACTCGATGCCTATCGCCTGGTCTTCGCCAATGGCCGTTTTCAGGGCGATATACCGGATTTACCCGAAGGTGTTTCTGTCATCCCCCTGTCGGTATTGCTGGACTCCGATGCGGGTAAAGCCGCCAAAACGCTGGAAATGGATGAGAATGCTCCTCTGTTTAACGGGGCGATTGCTGTTAATTCGGCCATGGCTTCACATGGCGCATGCATTTGTATTGCCGATGGCGTGAAGCTGGATAAACCACTGTATTTGCTGCATATCACCACATCTGGTGGTGCATCACATACGCGGCACGGCATTTGGATGGGTCGCGGCGCGACAGCTCATGTCATCGAACACTATGTGGGTAATTCCACGGAAGCGGGACTGACGCACAATGTCACGCTGGTACACCTTGATGAAGCGGCAACGCTCTATCATGATCGCTTGCAGCTGGAAGCGGAGAAACAATTTCACCTTGGCCGGGTCGATGTGAAACAACTGCGCGATAGCCGGTTTATCTCACATTCGCTGGCACTCGGTGCGGCATTGTCGCGGGTGGATATCGCCGTGTCCCTGTCCGGCGTGAACGCCTCGTGCGTTCTGAACGGATTGTATCTGATCGGCGGCAGGCAGCATACGGATCATCACACGCGCATTGACCATGCAAGCCCCGATTGCACCAGTCAGGAATGCTACAAAGGTGTACTTTCCGGTCGTGCCCGCGCCGTATTCAACGGCAAGGTGGTGGTACATAAAGGAGCGGACGGCACGGATGCGAGTCAGTCCAATGGCAACCTCCTGTTATCCAATCATGCCGAAGTGGATACCAAGCCAGAGTTGGAGATCTATGCCGATGAAGTCCGGTGTACGCACGGTGCAACGGTCGGCCAGTTGGATATGGATCAATTATTTTATCTGCGAAGCCGGGGTTTGAGTAAAGCCTCCGCTATGAACGCGCTAACCTTTGCCTTTGCCGAAGATGTGCTGGCGCAGCTGAGGCAAGCGCCGGTGCGCCAGTACCTGGAACGGGCCGCACTGGAAAGGTTACCGCAAGGCGATGTATTACGGGAAATGGTATGAGTGATAAAATCTTCGTGGCGAATAAAGGATTTTAATGATGTTCGATGTAAACAAGATTCGCGCCGAATTCCCTCTCCTGCACCAGCAGGTGTACGGTCATCCGCTGGCTTATCTGGATAATGCGGCAACGACGCAGAAGCCGCAGTGCGTCATTGACGCGTTGCGTTGCTATTACGAGCAGGAAAATGCCAACATCCATCGCGGCGTGCATTACCTGAGCGAGAAAGCGACCGCGAAATACGAAGCTGCGAGACAGAAGGTCCGTACCTTCGTCAACGCCCGTTCGGAACGCGAGATTGTCTTCGTCCGTGGTGCCACCGAGGCCATCAATCTGGTGGCTGCATCCTGGGGACGGTCAAACGTCAAATCAGGAGATGAGATTCTCCTCACCGAGCTGGAACATCATTCCAATATCGTGCCATGGCAATTATTGTGCGAGCAGACCGGAGCAAAACTGGTTGTCGCCCCCATCAATGAACAGGGAGAAGTCATTCTCGGTGACTTTGAACGTCTGTTATCTTCGCGTACACGGTTGGCGGCGATTTCGCACCTTTCCAACGCGCTTGGTACCATCAATCCGGTAAGAGAAATGATTGATCTGGCGCATCAGGCGGGCGCGAAGGTGTTGCTGGACGGGGCGCAGGCCGCGGCGCATCTGGATGTGGACATGCAGGTTCTGGATGTGGATTTTTATGCCATGAGTGCGCATAAAATGTACGGTCCCACGGGAATAGGAGCCTTGTACGCCAGGGAAGAGATTCTGGAATCCATGCCCCCTTATCAGGGGGGTGGCGATATGATTTCCATGGTGACATTCGAGAAAACGCGCTACAACGCTCTGCCTTATCGTTTTGAGGCGGGAACCCCGAATATTGCCGGTGTCATTGGCTTTGGGTATGCAATCGACTGGTTGACCTCGGTGGGTATCGAATCCATAGCTGCCCATGAGCATGCCCTGCTGGATGATGCCACGCGCCAGGCGAACAACTTTCCCGGCCTGCATCTGATTGGCACGGCGGCAAATAAATCCAGCATTCTATCGTTTACGCTGGAGGGTGTGCATCCGCACGATCTCGGGACTATTCTGGACCGGGAAGGCGTAGCTATTCGGGCGGGCCACCATTGTGCCATGCCGGTGATGGAGCATTTTGGCGTTCCGGCAACGGCGCGCGCATCCTTTGCCGTCTATAACACGGTAGAAGAAGTGACGGCATTATTTGCGGCACTTGAAAAAGCACGGGATATATTTATATGATATTTTTATTACAATGTATGCAAGGTTTTTATGTTTAATCTGAGGGATTTATACCAGCAGGTTATCGTGGATCACAACAAGAGCCCGCGTAATTTTCATGCGATGGCGAATGCCACCTATAAGGCTGAGGGATTTAACCCGCTATGCGGCGATAAACTTACATTATACCTGAAAGTGGATGGTGAAAACGTGATCCGGGATATCAGTTTTGAAGGCTCCGGCTGTGCCATTTCCACTGCCTCCGCCTCATTGATGACTGAGCAGCTCAAAGGCAAGACGCTGGATGAGGTCGCACCACTTTTTTCCCGTTTCCACGGTATGGTGACTTCCGACCCGACGGTTGCAGCGAATACTGAAGGCCTGGACAAGCTGGCCGTTCTGAGCGGTATTCGTGAATTTCCATCACGTATCAAATGCGCCACCTTGTGCTGGCACACCCTCAATGCGGCCCTGGCGGGTGATGAATCCGCAAGCACGGAATAGACAACGAGATGACACACATTGGAGAAATACGAGATGTAGTGCGCGACTGCAATGCGCTGTTGATCCCCACAGGTACGAAAATTACCATCCCCACAGGTAGTCAGATTACGATTACCCAAGCACTGGGTGGCTCTTACACGGTGAACATTAACGGTAATCTGGCACGCATCGATAGCAAGGATGCGGATGCTTTGGGTCTTGAAATCGAACAGTGGCCGGAAACACTCAAAAAACCCGAAGGGCCGGTGGATGAGGATGCTGTGTGGGTAGCGCTCGGGACGTGTTACGACCCTGAAATCCCCGTCAGTATCGTGGAACTGGGGCTGATTTATCACTGTGATATCAAACCGGTCAAGGAGGGGAATTGCGTCAATGTAGTGATGACATTAACCGCTCCCGGTTGTGGTATGGGCCCGATTCTGGTCGAGGATGTGCGCGCTAAACTGCTGGCCGTAGCGAATGTTACGGAGGTCAACGTGGATCTGGTATTTGATCCGCCATGGGATCGCTTCATGATGAGTGATGAAGCCAAACTGCAGCTGGGGATGTTTTAATGACAGAATGGGTGAATGTCGCGCCTAAGCGCGAATTACGGCCGGGGAATCGCAAGGTTGTAAATACAGAGGTCGGCCCTGTTGCCGTATTTAACCTGGAAGGCGAATTTTATGCTATTGCTGATGCTTGTACGCACGATGGCGGTGAATTGGCCAGCGGTATCTGCGAGGGCGACCAAATTGTCTGTCCGCGTCATGGATCTCGTTTCTGCATCAAGACTGGCAAGGTACTGACACCTCCGGCTTATGAAGACGTGGAAACCTTTTCAGTCAGGGTTGAAAACAATGCGATCCAGGTGGATATCGATTCATAGTCACGAATGGCTGACAAGCCAACCTTCAATCAGTGCGCGCATTTCAGTCATGCGGGAGTCATTGGGTGCTTCGAAGCGCAGCACCAGCGCGGGTTGGGTGTTGGAGGCGCGGAGCAAGGCCCAGCCATCATCAAATTCCAGTCGCATACCGTCTATATCAATCATTTTATAGCCGAGGTTCGAAAAGTGTGCCTTGGCTTCCTCCACCAGATCGAATTTGCGCGCATCGGGACAATCTACCCTGATTTCCGGCGTGGTTACGGAGTGGGGAACACCCGCAAGCATGTGAGAGAGCGGCGCGTTCTGGCTGGCTACGGCCTGCATGATGCGCGCGCCTGCATACACGGCATCGTCAAAACCGAAAAAGCGATCGGCAAAGAACATGTGCCCGCTCATTTCGCCAGCCAGCAATGCACCGGTTTCCTTCATTTTCGCCTTGATTGGAGAATGGCCTGTACGCCACATGATGGCATTCCCTCCATGTGCGGCAATGTCATCATACATGTGGCGGGAACATTTAACCTCGGAAATGATGGTGGCGTTGGGATGTTGCTCAAGCAGGTGGCGGGAGAGTAACAGGAGCAACATATCACCATAGATGATACGTCCCCGTTCATCGACCACGCCGATGCGGTCGCCATCGCCATCAAAGGCAATACCCAGGTCCGCGCTGTGTTGTATCACGGTGCGGCTGATATCCCGCATGTTTTCTTCCACGGTCGGGTCAGGATGGTGGTTGGGGAATGTGCCGTCCGGTTCGCAGAAAAGTTCGATGACATCACAACCCAGATCGCGGTAAATCGGTCCGGCGAGTATGCCTGACGGACCATTTCCCGCATCAATGACCACCTTGAGGGGGCGGTCCAGCGTGCAATCGGACGCCACGAATGTCATATAATCATCGTGGATATGCGCTTCCGTTCTTTTGCCGCGCCGTTTCGCCTTCGCAGGCGGAGACAGAATCAGGGATTTAATGCGTTGGATAGCTTCGCCATGCAGGCTATCCCTATCCTGCATCATTTTGAAACCATTGTAGTTACCGGGGTTATGGCTGGCCGTAATCTGAATGCAACCCGCACCATCCAGATGGAATACGCCGTAATAGGCCAGCGGAGTCGGCCCCATACCAATATCCACGACATCCCGGCCACCATCCAGTATACCTTCGATGGTAGCCGCCATCAGCGATGGGCCGGACAGGCGTACATCCCGACCAACGATCACCGGACGGATTTCACGGTCCGGGAGTAATGCAGCGTAAGCCAGCCCCAGGCGGCGGGCAAGGTCTTCGGTAATTTCCGTTCCGGCAATACCCCGGATGTCGTATTCGCGAAATGTGTGATGAGGAAATTGTTTCATATGTGCAAGGATAGGCCTCGGGTGCAAATCACTCAAGCTGTGGAGGGTTGCCTGGTATTTTCGCACCGTGGCTCGCGTGCTAGCCTGCGCGACCGTGATTAATGCGACAAAGGAGTGATTTCATGTTTAAGGTCCTGACCAGGGTGTTTGGCAGTCGCAATGAGCGTATTCTGAAAGAAATGTATCCCGTCGTGGATAAAGTCAACGCACTTGAGAGCCAGATAAAGCCCCTCTCTGACGAGGAATTAATCGCGAAGACAGCAGACTTCAAATCGCGTATCCGTCAGGGTGAGAGTCTGGACGACCTCCTGCCGGAGGCATTTGCCGTAGTTCGCGAGGCAAGCTTCCGCGAGCTTGGCATGCGTCCCTTCGATGTACAGATCATCGGTGGCCTGATTTTGCACGACGGCATGATCGCCGAAATGAAAACAGGCGAAGGTAAAACATTGATGGCCACCTTTCCTGTGTATCTGAACGCACTTTCGGGCAAGGGCGTCCATGTTGTTACTGTCAATGATTACCTGGCCAGCCGCGATGCTGAATGGATGGGGCGTCTGTATCGTTTCCTGGGGCTGTCAACCGGGGTGATTGTGCATGGCCTGGATAATGATGCGCGTCGTGAGGCCTATGCCGCCGACATCACCTATGGTACCAATAACGAGTTCGGTTTTGATTATCTGCGCAACAATATGGCCTTTAGCAAAGAAGAACTGGCGCAACGTGAGCTGAACTTCGCCATCGTTGACGAAGTGGATTCGATTCTGATTGATGAGGCGCGCACGCCGCTGATTATCTCCGGCCCCGCTGAACATGCCGACGATCTGTACCGGAAAGCGGATGCCGTCATCAAGAAACTGGACCCGAGCGATTACGAAAAGGATGAAAAGGACAAGGCCGTTTCCTACACTGAAACAGGCATGGAACATGTGGAGACACTGTTCCGCGAGGCAGATCTGATGCCCAATGGCAGTCTCTACGACCCTGAAAATGTCAATCAACTTCATGCAGCCACCCAATGTCTGCGCGCCAACACCCTGTTCACGCGTGAGGTGGATTATATTATACGCGATGACGACGTCGTCATTATTGATGAATTTACAGGTCGCATGATGCCTGGACGCCGCTATTCCGATGGCCAGCATCAGGCGCTGGAAGCCAAAGAGGGTGTAACCGTCCAACCGGAGAACCAGACGCTGGCCAGCGTTACTTTTCAGAATTATTTCCGTATGTACGACAAACTTGCGGGCATGACCGGCACCGCCGATACCGAGGCCGAGGAGTTCCAGAAAATTTATGATCTGGAAGTGGTCATCGTGCCGACCAATCAACCCATGGTTCGCGACGATAAGGCAGACCTGATCTATCGCGACACGGAAGATAAGTTTGAGGCTATTCTTGAAGACATCGTGACCACGCATCAATGCGAGCAACCGATTTTGGTCGGCACTACTTCAATTGAAAAATCGGAGCATATTTCGGACCTGCTAAAGGAACGGGGCATCCCTCACGAGGTGCTCAATGCCAAACATCATGAACGCGAGGCGGAAATTGTGTCGCAGGCAGGCCGCAAAGGTATGGTAACTATCGCCACCAACATGGCTGGACGCGGCACGGACATTATGCTCGGTGGCAACCCGGACATGCTGATCGCGCAATTACCAGCAAAACTCTCCGGTGCGGAACGGAAAGAAAAAGAGAGAGGAATTCGTGCCGAATCCGTGGCGGAACATGAGGAAGTCGTCAAAGCGGGGGGTCTGCATATTATTTGCTCGGAGCGGCACGAATCCCGCCGTATTGATAATCAGTTGCGCGGTCGTTCAGGACGCCAGGGTGATCCCGGCTCAACACGCTTTTACCTGTCGCTGGAAGATGATCTCATGCGCATCTTCGGAGGTGAGAAGATGCAGGCCATGCTGACCAAAATGGGCTTTGAGCAGGGTGAATCGATCGAGCACCCGTGGGTCACCAAAGCCATCGAAAACTCACAGAAGAAGGTCGAGGGCCGTAACTTCGATATCCGTAAACAATTATTGGAATATGATGATGTCATGAACCAGCAACGCGATGTTATTTATTCACAGCGTCATGAATTACTGGAGGCCGATGACGTACGCGACCTTATTGAAGATATGCGCCGGGACTTTGTAGTCACACTGGTGGACCGTCACATGCCCGCGCAATCTTATGCCGATAACTGGAATTTGCAGGGGCTGCACGATGAGCTACTGGAACAACTGACCCTGGATGTGCCAATACAATCATGGGCGGATTCCGATGATGTAGAAGATGCGAGCGGCATGGCGGACCATATCCTCGCGGCGCTGAGTACCATGATGCAGGAAAAAGAGAACCTCGTTGGCGAAGAAAATATGCGTAATTTTGAACAGTTTCTGGTCTTGCAGATGCTGGATCAGCACTGGAAAGACCATTTGTTGGCCATGGATCACCTGCGTCAGAGCGTGGGTCTGCGCGGCTACGCGCAGAAAGAGCCATTACAGGAATATAAGCGCGAATCCTTCGAAATATTCGCGGCCATGCTCGGACGCATCCGCCTGGAAACCATGCTGGCTCTGCACCATGTACAGGTAGAGAATCCGGTTCCAGTTGAGGAACCTCAGCACAACATACCCATGCAATTCAGCCATGGCGATGAGGTGGAAGAAGAAGTGCCACAAACCTATCGCCGCACCCAACCCAAGGTAGGGCGCAATGATCCATGTTCTTGCGGCTCAGGTAAAAAATACAAACACTGCCACGGAAGACGGGTTTGATAGCCTTAGGAGCCTCTTGTAAAATGCGTGAGCGGCGATCGGCTTTCCCACTTCTGCGCCTTCGGGGTTAAATTTTAATGGCTGTTAACCCGCCCCGGCTCGATCCACCATTGCTTGTTCCAGGATTCCGCATCGGCGTAGCGTCCTGTGGTGTGAAATCGTCAGCGTTACGAGGCAAACGTACTGACCTTACCATCATCGCCGCCGACGTGGACTGCCATGCAGCAGGTGTTTTCACGCAAAATAAATTCCGTGCGGCATGTGTAGAACTGGGCGAGCAGGTGGTCGGGCAATGTGGCGCGAAGGTGCGAGGCATTATCGCTAACAGCGGTAATGCCAATGCGGGTACCGGCATCCACGAAAAGGAGTGGGCACGCATGATGATTGATGCTGCGGCCCAATCCATCGGCGTTAAATTCAAACAGATACTCTCCGCCTCTACAGGTGTCATCGGAACACCTTTCCCCATCGAACGTATCCGCGAAGGTATACGGCAGGCTGTCGATTCGCTTGGACCCGATCACTGGGAGGAAGCTGCCAATGCAATTCGCACTACGGACACATTCGCCAAATGGGCAAGCCGGAAACTTGGCGATTACACGATTACCGGCATTGCCAAGGGTTCCGGCATGATCCATCCGAACATGGCTACAATGCTGGCCTTTATCACTACCGATGCACCCCTTTCCGCTACACAGCTTCAGCCCATTCTGAAACGCGTCACGGATCGTTCCTTCAACTGTATTTCGGTAGATGGTGATACCTCTACGAACGATACGGTTTACCTCCTCTCCTCCGGTATCGGTCTGAGGAATTCACCGTTGATGGATACCGTGGCATTCGAAGCCGCGTTAATGGAAACTTGCGTTGAACTGGCACAATTGATCGTGCGTGATGGTGAGGGCGTATCCAAGTTCGTTACCATTGAAGTGACGGGGGCCGAAAATGAGGCCGATGCGCGCAAGGTGGGTCGGGCTATTGCCGTTTCGCCGTTGGTCAAAACGGCTTTCGCCGGTTCCGATGCCAATTGGGGCCGGATTTTATCCGCCATCGGAAATAGCGGTGTAGATGTTATGCCGGGGGCCATTACCTTGAGGGCCGACGATATCACGATAGTGGAACATGGAAATTTACATCAGAATTATCGGGATGAAGATGGTATGGCTGTATTTGCGCGCGATGAATTCGTACTATATGTGGACCTCGGCACGGGCAAAGCTTCCATCACGGTCTGGACCGGCGACTTAACACACGAATATATCAGTATCAATGCAGAATACCGGACATAAATAAACATGGTCGATACAAAGGTAGCATTGACCGCACTGTAAATACGCCACGACCTATGACCATGCATGTGTCACAAACCATCTCACTCACCGCCGTTTTCAACGGTCACGGCGAAATATTACTGCTGGAACGTCCCGGAAATGTACATTGTGGCGAACTGTGGTCATTCCCCGGAGGCAAGGTGGACGTGGGAGAATCGCCGCTGAATGCAGCCAGACGCGAGTTGTTGGAAGAAACGGAATTGGTGGGAATAGGCTGGCATATGCTCGGCGATTATCAGCACGTCTATCCGGATCGGACCCTGAAGTTCTACCTCTTTGGCTGTAATTGCCGTTATCCTGGGTTACTCAATAGCGCGGAACCTCATGCATGGATCTCCGTCGACAGACTGAAAGAGTACCCCATGCCTGAAGCCAATCAGCCTATGTTGAAATCATTGCAAATGATGAAACATGCAGGCTAACAACCCATCCGTACTCACCTGGCGAGGTTGCTATGCAGGATGCGCCGGAGCATCCTTGCGCCTTTTGTATCTGCCATCCAAATAGAGGAGGTCTCTCACATGATGTCAAGTGTGTTATATATTCGCCGGTGGGGATTTCTCGCCGTGTTGTTGATAAGTCTGTGCCCACTATCCGGCATGGCACAAGCAAGCGATACGGGTCCGCTTGCTCAAGCGGTTAGCAAAGGGAAAATACTTTTTACGCACCAAACCTTCGGTGGAACGGGTGCAACCTGCCAAAGCTGCCATCACGATGCTGGGCGTGGCCAGACCATCACGCCAGATGGACATGTACATCCGTCCATTGCCGGTGCCGCCGCACTGTTCCCTCGATTCAACCATAGAGCGGGAAGGGTTATTACCCTGGAGGACCAGGTGCATCGTTGCATTGTCGGTGGATTGAAGGGTAATCCTCCGGCTTACGATAGCGCAGCCATGCGGTCAATGGTCACCTATCTTACATCCCTGTCGCAGGGGAAGCGTATGCGGATGGGTGGCAAACTCGACCAGCACTAACATAGTGAGGAGGGGTTGGCGACGGAGATTCCCTGTCGCTATTACCCCGCTTGCGATAATACCTTGAAGGTGTTCGGGGAACCTCCGGAAAATACTGGCTGGCATATAACAAAACGGGCCGACAAATATCGACCCGCTCTGCCCGTATCCGTTCACATCCACTTATCTGTCAGCAGCCTTGTCCGGCTCCAGGAACAGGTAGGTTAACCCACCCTGAACGCCCCATCCTTTGGTCGCCGAGATACCGATAGGTGTCAGCGAAACGCTATCGCCGCTGCCGCCGATTAAAGCACCACCGCCGATACCGCGCCCGAGAGAGAACGAAGCACCAGCACCACCATATTTCCCGGCCATCTGGTATGTCCCTTTCCTGAAATTGGCGCCCATAACGATATAGGCGAATTGGGCCTCACGATTGACATGCAGGTCAATGCCGAGGCCTATGCCGGTCTCACCCTTGTAATGCTCCGTTTCGCCCGCCGAAGAGGTGAAGGTGCATTTGACATCCACGGTGGAATGTAGCAACAGGTTCGTACCCGTACCGGGAATGGTATGACATTTTAACTCGCCAATCTTACCTCCTGCCGATGTCGCTACCGGTGCAGCCAACAATTGCTGCGCTGGTATCGGAGAGAATGCAAGTATCCCCAACCCAATAATCATCATTATTATTCTTCCTTTTTTCATCGCTATCCTCCTATGTCTACCAGATTCGGGCTCTCATTCGTCCCCACCCACCACGCCCACTGGAAACGGGTACCCACAAATCCTGTGTGACGGATTTCATGCGTGTACCGTCAATACGGTCGGCCAGCGGCCGTCCGCATGGCGTTTCAGGACCATTCCAATGGTGTATCCTGTATTGGAACAGGTCGCACCACCTTGCCGGGGAACAGGGTTGGTAGCAGCATGGATGCCCCATGAGAACTGCTGCCAAAGCCACACTGACCCTCGCTCACGGCTTATCCTTTGAGGATTTATATTGCCTGAGGGGCCTCAAACGCATTGACGATACCTTTCTCGCCGTACTTGCGACTGATGACGAGGGTCTGCATACCCGGCTTCATTGTGGTCGGGAACATCCCGGTTTTCTTACTCCCGAAAAATATTCCGCCCTGCTTATGGATCTGGCCCCCCACCTTGAAACATTTCTCGCGGAACTGTTCGGCGTCCAGGTCCAGGTGCTGGAGCGAAAGCAGCAACAGTTAACGGATAAACTTATATCCACCTGCAAACGCCGGTTTATTCAGCGTGCCATTAAAGGTGTGCAGGTGGAGGACGATGCGGGCGAAACACTTATCCCGGCCATGGAGATGTTGCGTGGCGCACCCTTTGATGAACAGTGCTATGCCAGCCGGGTTATTGCGTGGCTCAAGAACCCGAAGGATCACACACATGCTCTGGAAACAGCAGCGCGCTATGCTGCGTGGGCGGTGCATACTCAGGCTGGTCGCGCACGCCATGCAGGCGGCGTTTTATTCAAGCTACCGCATCGTCTTGATTTCACGCGCCTGATACCCGTGATTTCCGAAAAGCGCCACGGTATAGACCAGATGCGTCTGCCCAAAGGGTCGCTGAAACAACGTCAGGGCTTCAAACTGACGGACCCCGGATGCGATTCAGTCTATGCCCTGGACCAGGCGCATTATTGTATCTGGTGTCATAAACAGAATCGGGATTCCTGCTCCAAGGGTCTGAAAGGGAAACACTCCGACACGTTCAGCAAAAGCCCTTTGGGCGCAACGCTGATCGGTTGCCCCCTGGAGGAAAAGGTATCGGAAATGAATCTGCTCATCGCCGAGGGTTATGCTATTGGCGCTCTGGCGGTAGCCGTGGTGGATAACCCGATGGTTGCCGGAACCGGCCATCGCATCTGCAACGATTGCATGAAGGCGTGCATTTATCAGCGCCAGGACCCGGTGGATATTCCACAGATTGAAACACGCATGCTCAAAGATGTGCTGGAATTGCCATGGGGCTTTGAGATTTACAGTCTGCTTACCCGCTGGAATCCTCTAAATATCGAGCGACCTTTACCTTTGGAAAATAGTGGTTACAAGGTGCTGGTAGTCGGCCTCGGACCCGCCGGTTATACGCTGGCTCACCACCTGATGAACGATGGCCACCATGTCGTGGCCATCGACGGGTTGAAGATCGAGCCCCTGCCGCCGGAGATTTGCGGCGTAACCATCGAAGGTGCTCGTGCGCCGTTCCAGCCAGTCCGCGATATCCATACGCTGTACGAAGAGCTGGATGAACGCGTTACGGCCGGATTCGGCGGTGTAGCTGAATACGGTATTACCGTGCGCTGGAACAAGAATTTTCTGAAAGTGATCCGCCTTCTGCTTGAGCGGCGTAAACGTTTCGCCATGTTCGGCGGTGTGCGTTTCGGCGGCACACTCACGGTCGAAGATGCCTTCGCTGCGGGTTTTGATCATATCGCCCTATGTATGGGTGCTGGTAAACCCACGTTCCTTTCCATTCCCAACGGCATGGCAAGAGGCGTGCGTAAGGCATCGGACTTTCTCATGGCTTTGCAGCTCGCAGGCGCCGCCAGGGAATCATCGGTAGCCAACCTGCAGATTCGCCTACCCGTGGTCGTAATCGGCGGCGGGCTGACAGCCGTGGATACTGCAACCGAAGCCCTGGCGTATTATCCGGTACAGGTGGAAAAATTTCTTTCCCGCTACGAAGTCCTGGTGCATGAGCACGGTGAGGATGTCGTGCGCGCACCCTTCGGTGAGGAAGAGGCATTGATCGCCGATGAATTTATAACCCATGCCCGCGCCATCCGCACGGAGCGGGCACAGGCCGTAGCCGAGGGGAGAGAACCGGATATTCTTTCGCTACTGGACCAATGGGGAGGGGTGAGTATCGTCTACCGCAGGCGTTTGACTGACTCCCCCGGTTATATTCTTAACCATGAGGAACTGACGCATGCCCTGGCGGAAGGCATCCGCTTCGCCGAATTGCTGTCACCCGTAGCCATCGATATCGACACCTACGGGCACGTTCAACATTTGCGCCTGTCCAGGCGCGAGCTGAATCCGGACGGCCACATCGAGGATACAGGCGATGTGGTACATCTGCCGGTGCGTGCTATCCTGATAGCCGCAGGCACGCACCCAAATACGGCATTGGCCGAAGAAGATGCTGAGCACGCCAAACTTGACGGCTATTTCTTCCAGGCCGTGGATATGGATGGTCGGCCAGTTCAACCGGAACGCATCGCCAAACCCGCTGAAGCGATGATGCTGATGAGCGTGCGCGATGATGGCAAGGCCATGAGTTTCTTTGGTGATCTGCATCCTTCCTTTGCCGGCAATGTCGTCAGGGCCATGGCCAGCGCCAGGAGGGGGCATAAGGTTGTCAGTCGCATTTTGACTGAAAAACATCCCGGAAAAACGGGAGTGGAAGCGATGATGATCAGGCTGAATGACCAGTTGCGGCCACGGACGCATACGGTCCGGCGACTGGGACCCAACATTGTAGAGGTGGTCGTGTATGCGCCCAAGGCGGCGTCGGCCTTCCACCCCGGCCAGTTCTATCGTCTACAGAATTATGAAACACTGGCGCGCCAGGTGAGCGGGACCCGCCTGGCGATGGAAGGCCTGGCCTTGACTGGTGCCTCCGTGGACCTCGACCAGGGATTGATTTCACTCATCGTGCTGGAAATGGGCGGCTCCTCCAACCTGTGTGCTCAGCTTAAACCCGGCGAGCCGGTCGTTCTGATGGGACCCGCTGGCAGCCCGACAGAAATCCGTGGGGGTGAAACAGTGTTGCTCGCCGGTGGTGGCCTGGGTAATGCTGTCCTCTTTTCTATCGGCCAGGCTTTTCGGCAAGCAGGCTCCAGAGTACTCTACTTTGCCGGCTACAAAAAAATAATCGATCGCTACAAGATGGGAGAAATCGAGGCTGCCGCCGATGTGGTAGTGTGGTGTTCGGATGAAGGTCCGGGGTTTACACCCACACGACCGCAAGATTCAAGCTTCGTTGGCAATATCGTTGAAGCCATGGAGGCCTATGCCAGCGGCAGGGTGGGTAAACCCTCCATTCCGCTGACCAAGGTCGACCGTCTCATTGCCATCGGCTCGGCAGGTATGATGGCAGCAGTTGCACAGGCGCGCCACGGTGTGCTCAAAGCGATGCTTAAACCGGAGCACCTGGCCATAGGCTCCATCAATTCACCCATGCAATGCATGATGAAAGGTATTTGCGCCCAGTGTCTGCAGGTACACCGCGATCTGGAAACTGGCGAAGAAACCATGGTTTTTTCCTGTACCAATCAGGATCAGTTGCTGGACCGGGTAGATTTTTCCGTACTTATGGGGCGTCTTGGGCAGCAGTCAGTGCAGGAAAAACTTACAGCGCAATGGATCAATCACTTGCTCTGTATCAATGGGGTCAGACTCTAATACCGCTACCTGTCACATCCTAAAATATCATTATCCACGTTAAGAATTAGA
>VAOZ01021839.1_pt1 | contig 19260 bp, 18 predicted proteins | sample 3394041 | NCBI WGS metagenome assembly VAOZ01 (sample SAMN08290431, study PRJNA428436) | hydrothermal vent metagenome | isolation source: Deep-sea hydrothermal vent chimney | place: Indian Ocean: Southwest Indian Ridge
GTATAGCCAGCGCGTGATCGATATGGCCCAATTCAAGATAATCGATGCTCAAACTTGCCGCATCGACGGCGGCTGTCGGATCGATAGCCACGGCACGCTTCAAGTGGGGGATTTTGGAGGTCCCTGATGGTCGCCTCAGTCGGCCGTGTGCCGCCCGCGCAGGCAGGTGGTCACTTCAGCCAGACCCAGGCCACGTGAACGCAACAGTACCAGTAGGTGATAGACCAGATCGGCGGCTTCGCCGATCAGCGTCGCGTTATCCTGCGCCACTGCGGCCAGTGCCGTCTCCACCCCTTCCTCGCCCACTTTCTGTGCCATACGCCGGACCCCGGATTCGAACAGCTCGGTAGTGTAGCGGTTGGCTGGACGCTCGTATTCACGCTGTTCGACCAGGGCATCCAGTTGCTGCAGAAAGGAGACATCGGGGCGTGCTGCATCGCCGAAACAGGTATCAGTACCCAGATGGCAGGTGGGGCCGTGCGGCTCGGCACGCACCAGCAAGGTGTCCCCGTCGCAATCGGCATGGATGGACTTTGCGATCAGCACATGTCCGGAGGTCTCGCCCTTGGTCCACAAGCGCTGTTTGCTGCGACTGGAGAAGGTCACCTGTCCACTGGCCAGGGTGACATTCAGCGCTTCACGGTTCATGTAACCGAGCATCAGCACCCGACCGTCACGCCAGTGCTGAATGATTGCCGGTAACAAACCGCCACCATTGTCCCAATCCAACGTTGTAACGTCACAGGCGAAAAAAACCTCATTGCCCTCACTCATCGACCTTCTCCCCGGAAATATGCACCGGTCGCACAGCAATACACTGCGCTGCCAGGGTATTCTTCAGATTCGAGATGCGCACACTGCCCTGGTGGAATACGCCGGCAGCAAGGGCCGCGTCCACATCAGCCTGGGTGAAAACGGCGGCAAAATCCGCCTCGCAGCCGGCGCCGCCGGATGCCACCAACGGGACCCGACACAGCGTGCGTACCGCACGCAGTTGCTCGATATCGTAGCCACTGCGCACCCCATCGGTATCCATGCAGTTGAGTACGATCTCCCCCGCACCACGCTGTTGCACCTCGACGACCCAATCCAGAGTGCGCCGTGCCACCGTCCGGGTCCTGGTCGGATCGCCGGTGTACTGGCGAACCCGCCACTCACCGTCGGCTTCGCGCAGGCTGTCGATGCCGACCACCACGCACTGCACACCGAAAGCCTCAGCCAGTTCGCCGATCAGCTCGGGGCGTTCCAGTGCCGGTGAATTGACTGAAATCTTGTCGGCCCCGGCATGCAAAATTTCGCGTGCCTCGCCAACCTGACGGATGCCACCAGCCACGCAAAAGGGAATATCGAGTACTCGTGCCACCCGCTCGACCCAGGCGCGAGCGACCCGGCGACCTTCAGGGCTGGCGGTGATGTCGTAGAAAACCAGTTCGTCCGCGCCCTCGTCGCGATAGCGCAGCGCCAAATCGACGATTTCGCCCATCACTACGTGATCGCGAAAACGCACGCCCTTGACGACCTGGCCGTCGCGCACATCCAGACAGGGAATGATGCGTCGGCTCAGCATCGGGCCGGCTCCCCATCGGTTGGATCGGCAACCGCCAAGGCCTCGGCAATCGAGGCCCGACCCTCAAGCAGTGCGCGCCCGAGAATTACCCCGGCCGCGCCGCAAGTCCGTGCCTTGCGTACATCGGCAAGGCTGCGTACCCCGCCTGAAATCTGTACGGCCAGCCCCGGAACCTGCTCGACCAGCCACGTATAGAACTCAAAATTGGGGCCGGTCAGCATGCCATCCCGCGCAATATCGGTACACAGCAGATGGCGTGCGCCGGCGTTGACATAGCGGGGCAGCAATGTATCCAGTGTCACTTGTTCTTCCTGTTCCCAACCGGCGCTGAACAGGCGCCAGGCACCTTCATGCCGGCGTGTGTCCAGGGCCAGAGTGATGCGTTCGGCGCCATACTCGCCAAGCCAACGCATGACGTGTTCCGGGTCACGGATGGCCAGGCTGCCCACGACCACGCGCGTCACGCCGACCTCGTACAGACGCTCGATGTCTGCTTTGCCACGAATGCCGCCACCGGCCTGCAAACGCAAGTCGCATGACGCCAGTCGGCGCAGGGTGTCCAAATTTTCCAGAGAACCGCTACGGGCACCGTCCAAATCGACCAGGTGCAGCCACTCGGCGCCGGCTTTGGCATAGGACTGTGCTACCGCCAAGGGATCCAGCGGGTAGTCGGTACAGCGGTCGTAGTCGCCTTGCATCAGGCGTACCACGCGGCCGGCACGCAAATCAATGGCGGGGATCACGGCAAAATTCATAAGGCCAGAAAGTTACTCAGCAGACGCGCGCCCACGGCTCCGGAGCGCTCGGGATGAAATTGCATGCCACACAGCAACCCCCGCCGCACTATGGCGGCAAAGCGCTCGCCGTGCTGTGCACTGGCCAGGGTATCCGCGGTTATGGGCGCGGCGTAGCTATGCACGAAATAGACGAAGGCATCCGTTTCCTCAAGCCCGTCCAGCAATGGGTCGTCACGTTCCACCTGCAGCCGGTTCCAGCCCATGTGCGGAATGCGCAAGCCGCCGCTACCGCGAAGTCGCCGCACCTGTCCGGGTAGGCAGCCCAAGCACTCGACATCACTTTCCGCGGAATATTCGAACAATAGCTGCATGCCCAGACAGACGCCCAGCACCGGCTGGGTGAGCGAATGCAGTAGTACATCGAGACCCTTTTCCCGCAGACGGGCCATGCCGGGTGCCGCGGCCCCCACTCCCGGCAGGATCACATGACCGGCGGCCCGGATCGTCGCGGGATCCTCGCTCATCCGGGTACGCACTCCGAGCCGCTCCAGGGCGTAACACATCGAGCCGATGTTGGTACCACCGGCATCGACCAGGATTACCTCTGCCATCATAGAACGCCCTTGGTGCTGGGCAGCGCTTCGCCCTCGCGGTGTAGGGCCTGGCGCAAGGTTCGTGCCACCACCTTAAAACAGGCTTCGATCATGTGATGGGCGTTGTCACCGCGCACGGCCAGATGTAGGTTCGCACCCAACATCTCGCTGAGCGAGCGGAAGAAATGCTCTACCATTTCCACATGCAGCCCGCCGACCTGCGCGCGTGGGAAGGCCCCCTCCAGAACAAAATACGGACGGCCCGACAAATCCAGTACCGCGCTGGCCTGGGCTTCATCCAGGGGCAACACAAACCCGTAACGCCGAATGCCGCGCTTATCGCCCATGGCCTCGCGTAGCGCCTGACCCAGCGCCAGGCCGCAATCCTCGACCGTGTGGTGTTCGTCGACGTGCAGATCGCCCTCGCACACCAGATTTAAGGCAAAACCGCCATGCTTACCGAGCTGCTCCAGCATGTGATCGAAATAACCGATTCCGGTGCTGACCTGGGCATCGGCAAGGGTGTCGTCAAGATCGACGCGCACACAAATGCGGGTCTCGCGGGTATTGCGTTTCACCTGGGCGATACGCGGAAGATCACAAAGCCGATGCGCGATCTCCATCCAGGCCAGGCCATCCGGTTTGCCGACACGAAAACCGCGCACCCCGATGTTGTCGGCAAACTGCATGTCGGTGTCACGGTCACCGACCATGGCCGAAGCTTGCCGGCTCCAGCGGTCGTCGGCGAGATACGGTTGCACCAGACCGGTGTCGGGTTTACGCGTATCCCGGCCCTGATGCGGGAAACTCGTATCGATGAGGACCTCGCCAAAATGCACACCCTGCGATTTCAGAATCCGCATTAACAAGGCATGCGGTCCATCGAAATCGACTTGCGGGAAGGACTCCGTGCCCAGACCATCCTGATTGGTCACCATCACCAGTTCGAAGCCGGCCTCGACGCAGCAACGCAAGGCCGGAATTACATCCGGCAACAGGGCCAGTTTCTCGTAGCGGTCGATTTGCTCGTCAGGGGGGTTCTCGATTAAGCAACCATCGCGGTCGACAAACAGCAGCTTGCGCTTCATGCGACCTCCAGCATATGTTGTAATGCATTGAACAAGCGTGTGTTTTCCTCCGATGTGCCGATGCTCAAGCGCAAGGCATCCTGCAGGCCGGGATCGTGGTACAGGTTGCGGACAATCAGGCCCTGCGCGCAGAGCCGGCGATATACCCGACCTGCATTGTCGAAACGTACACAGAGAAAATTGGCCTGCGACGGCAACACCTCGCGCACACCGGGCAGTCCACGCAAACTCGTAGCCAACCGTTTGCGTTGTTCCAGAATCCATCCAACCCGTTCCCGCATCCGTGCTTCACCCTGTTCATCCAGTACCATCATCGCCGCTGCGACACTCGGTGCGGGTAGCGGATAGGGCGACATAATCCGCCGCAACAAGGCCACGACGTCGGCGTGGGCAAGCAAGCAGCCGATACGTGCGCCGGCCAGCGCCCAAGCCTTGGACAGGGTACGCAGCACGCCGAGATTGGCATGCTGCGAGAGTAGCGTTGCCGCGCTCGAGACATTGGCATACTCGATATAGGCCTCATCGACGATCAGCAGAGCCCGCCCGGCCAGATCTGTAGCCAGACGTTTGATGTCAGCAAGAGGGACAACACCACCAGTGGGATTGTTGGGCGAACACAAGAATACCAGTTTCACTCCGCCCTGGCACGCATCCAGCAGTGCATCGGCCCGCAAGACAAAGGACTCTGCGGACAGGGGAACCGTCACCAGCCGCGCACCTTGCACGGCCGTGCACACCGCATATATGCCGAAGGTCGGTGGGGCAATGGCGACGGTATCCCGGCCGGGCCTGCAGAACGCCCGCACCAGCAGATCAATGACCTCATCAGTGCCACGGCCGATCAGAATTTGTCCGGGCTTGACCGCATACCGTTCCGCCAATCGTGCACGTAGCACCGTAGGCTGCGGCTCGGGATAACGGTTCAGATCCAGTCCGTTATCCCCTTGTGGCGGCCACGGTGATTCGTTGGCATTGAGCCTGATCGCAAACCTGCCGGCTTCCATGCCAGCCGAGATATACGGCGTCAGAGCCAGAACTTCCGGTCGCGCCAGCGCCAACACGTCCTTGATACTCATGCGGACCTCTCCGCTACGGCGAGACGCCGACTCACGGCCTGGACATGGGCTTCAAGACCCTCGGCCCTAGCTAGGGTAACCGCACAGTCGCCGATGCTTCGCAAGCCTTCAGCGCTGAGTTCCTGAACCGTGATCTGCTTCTGGAAACTCGCTACGGACACGCCACTCCAGGCCCGTGCATGGCCATAGGTCGGCAGCACATGGTTAGTGCCGCTGCAGTAATCGCCCACCGATTCCGGTGACCATGGTCCCAGGAACACCGACCCCGCACTTTCGATCCGGTCAAATAGATCACGCGGCTGGGCAACGTTCAGAACCAGGTGCTCCGGCGCATAGGCATTGCTGATCTCTGCAGCCTGTTGCAAACCATCCACCCGGATCAGGTGGCTTTCCTCCAGCACTTTGCGGGCGATATCCCGGCGCGGCAATGCAGCCAGCTGACGTTCCAGTTCGCATTCGACCCCATCGAGCAGTTCGTTGCTGTCGGTAAGCAGAATGACTTGCGAATCCGGACCGTGCTCGGCCTGCGATAGCAGATCTGCCACCACAAATTCCGGATCGGCCGTTTTATCGGCAATTACCAGCACCTCGGAGGGGCCAGCCGGCAGGTCGATCGCCGGACCATCCGGCGTTGCGGACACCTGCATCTTGGCTTCGGTGACCCAGGCGTTGCCCGGACCGAACAGCTTGTCACAGCTTGGTACGCTCTCGGTACCGAAGGCCATGGCGGCGATTGCCTGGGCGCCACCCAGCCTGAAGACCCGGGTGATTCCGCAGGCGTGCGCCGCTACCAGCACCGCTGCATCGACCGAGCCATCGGCACGGGGCGGGGTACATAGCACGACCTCGCGGCAACCGGCCAGTTGTGCCGGCACCCCCAGCATCAGTGCCGTCGAAGGTAGTGGCGCACTGCCGGCCGGCACGTACAGGCCTACCTGCGAAACCGGGCGAGCAACGCGCTCGCAGATCATTCCAGGTGCCGTTTCCACTCGTACCGGCGGACTCATGGAAGCCCGGTGAAACCGCTCGATGCGTTGCCGGGCCTCCTCGATCGCCTGTTGCAGCTCCGGTGCAATCCGCGTGGCGGCGAAATCGAACTCCGTAGACGAAACCTGCAGCAATTCCATGTTGCAACCGTCCAGCTCACCAGTCAGTTCGCGCAGGGCGGTGTTACCACCCCGGCGTACCCGAGCAATAATATCCTCGACGATACGCTTGCACTCCCGGCTCCGTACCTGGACAGGGCGTTGCAACAGGCGTACTCGTTCGGCGGGAACCAGGGCATTCCATGTGATGCATTTCATGCCAACATCATCTCTACCGGCAAGACCAGTAGCGACCGCGCCCCGGCACGCTTCATCGCTTCCAGGTGGTGCCAGTTGACATCCCCGCTGCACACCGCCTGCATGGCAATCTGGTCAGGCATGCCGTCGATCGTGGTTACCGTCGGCTGCGGACAGCCCGGCAACAGGCCGGCAATGATTGTGGCCGCATCACGAGGCGCCTGCAGTATTACCAGACGCGAGGCACGCACGTTGCGCACGCTGTCTAGGCGCCGCAGCAACTGCTTGAGCAGTTTGCCACGTTCACCGTCGGGTACCGTTGCGGCACCTACCAGCACGGCCTCACTTTGCAGCACCACCGCCGCTTCCTTGAGCTGATTAGCCTGCAGGGTGGCTCCGCTGGAAACCAGATCGCAAATCAGATCGGCGCTACCAAGCCGGGGAGCGATTTCGACTGAACCCGACAAGGCAACCGCCGTGGCCACCACGTTATTTCGCACTAGCCAGCCGCACAATAGTTTCGGGTATGTCGTTGCGATGCGCTTGCCGGCAAGCTGCGCCGGGCCTTCCCATTCGCTCTCCTGGGGGATGGCGATCGATAGACGACAGGCGCCGAAACCCAGCGCCTGGATCTCGTGCAGGCCTCCATGCTCCGAAGGATTATCGAGCATGTACTCGCCGAGCACATTGCGACCGACAAAGCCCAGATCGCACACTCCTTCGTCAATCAGACCCGGAATATCATCGTCGCGAACCAGCAGCAAATCAATGGCCATGCTCTCGCCATAACAGAATAGCTTGTCGCGGCTCTCTCGAAAACGCAGACCACAACGGGCCAGCAACTCGCGGGAGGGATCGCCAAGGCGCCCGGATTTCTGCACCGCGATACGCAAGCGCTCACGTTCCCTCATGTCGGCATCCTCCGCGTGGATGAACGCGCCCGTCGTGCCACCGGATTGTTCGTGATGCGCGCCGCGCGTGCCGAGGCAGCCAGATAGCCGCCACTGCCCTGATTCAGAAACCGGGCCACGCGCCCGATGGTGGTGATGCTAACCGCGGTGCGCTCGTGAATATCCCGATACGGCATGCTATCGAGCAGGTACGGCACCACCCGCCAGCGGTCCACCAGTGCCTCGAGTTCGGCGGGCGTACACAGGTCGTGCAGGAAGGCCTGCATTTCCTTCACGTTCTGCATCGCAAGCAAGGCTTGACAGAGACTCACCTCGGCGGAGGACTCCGGTATTTCAGGTTCAAGTGATCGTCGTTTCATAATGTATTAGCGCATTAATATATTGATACATAAGTTTAAGCCTGATTCACTTGTCTGTCAAGGTTCACACAATCCTCATTGTCAAGGCAATTCGGAATTAAGCACAGCCAAAAATGTCTCCTTTGAGTTTGCAGCTAGGGGTGAGCAGACGGTGCGGAAGCGAGCTTGATCCGGCGTCCCCAGGGAGGGTCGGAGGCGGGTTTTCAGGTGGGTTGGGTGGCTTGTTTTGCCTGGGCTTGTTCGATCGTCTGGTGGAGGCTCTTGGCATTATTCAGGGGAATCGGTGGCTCGCCTTCGGCCCCTATCCGGTAGGTCAGAGGCCGGCTTGGTGCAGGACGGGGAGGGTGCAGGCACAGGATCAAGGCGAGTTCCTTGGGGCGGTGCAGCATCGGGCGTGGGCATCGTGCTGTACTACGGGGGGACGGCAAAGCGGGCGTTGTAGGCGATGATGAACGCGGGCAGGAAGGCGTTGGCGGTCTCGAGGTCCGAGATGGCGCGCAGGCTGGTTTCCTTAACCAAGCGATCCTGCAGGGTCTGGTTGGTGCGTTTCACCCGGCCTTTTTGCGACATGGCTTGACAGTCGCCGGGGAACTTCTTATCATCTTGTCCATGCAGAAAATCTTTCGTTTCGCACTTAAAAAGCCCACGTGTCAACGCGTGGGTTGAACGAGGGCAACCGGAACAAAATCCTGATTTTCTGATTCGGCAATATCCTCAACACCCGTAGCGATCATCCGGTGCGGGTGTTGCGTATCGGTTGGTCGCTGCATGAGATACGGGAGTATCGCTCATGCAGCCCAATTGGCTGGTTATGAAGCTCGGCGGCACAAGTGTGTCGCATAAAATTTACTGGGACAATGCAGTAGCGCGCATTCGCACAGCGCTCAATGCGGGGCAACGTGTCATTGTCGTGCATTCGGCACTGGCAGGCGTTACCAATCTGCTTGAAACGATAGCTGATGGGAATAGCGAAGAAAAGTGCGGGCAGGTGCAAGTAGAGATTGCATCTCGTCATTTTTCCATGGCGGATGAACTGGGCGTAACGGATACTGCGGCACTGAAATACCGGCTGCGGGAATTGAATGCTCTTGCCGAGTCGGTGAGTCCCGTCTCTCCCGAAAAACGTGCGCGGCTACTCGCAATGGGTGAGCTTCTACTCACCTGCCTGGTATTGCCTTTTATGGAAGCGCAATCATTACCGGTAGAGGCCGTCGATGCCCGGGAACTGCTCAAGGTTCGCGAGCAGGAACATCTGCACTCATCCCGCCATTACCTTGCCGCGATTTGCGATCATGCGCCGTACAAGGCTTTGGCTAAACGTTTGCAGCAGGGCATGCCGGTCGTGCTGACCCAGGGCTTTATTGCCTGCGATGCTGCAGGCAAGACGGTTCTGCTCGGGCGTGGCGGCTCGGATACTTCCGCCGCTTGCCTGGCGGCAAAACTCGGTGCAAGCGAACTTGAAATCTGGACGGATGTTCCCGGCCTGTTTACGGCCGATCCTCATCAACTACCGACGGCACGCCTACTCAAGCAATTGGCATACGACGAGGCACTGGAAATTGCTGCTACCGGTGCCCGTGTTCTGCATCCGTATTGTATTCGACCGCTGCGCGATGCGGGCATTCCCCTGACAATCCGCTATGCACCACAGCCGGAACTGCCGGGCACACGGGTAGAGGCATTCACGGAAGGCCTGGAAGGCCGGCTGAAAGCGGTCTGCCTACGCCGCGATATTACAACCATAACCATCGACACGGCCGACATGTGGCAGCAAGCAGGGTTTCTAGCGGATGCTTTTGCCTGCTTCAAGCGCCACCACATCTCGGTTGACATGATTTCCACGTCGGAGACAAGTATCACCGTCACACTGGATCCGGCAGCCAATCCGCTGGGTGCAGAACGCATCAATGCACTGTGTACGGACTTGGGTACACTAGGCGATGTCCAACTGATGCAGGGGTGCGCTGCCGTCAGCCTGGTGGGACGTCGAATTCGGGCCAACCTGCACCGGATTGCCCCGTTGCTGGAAGTTTTCTCGGATCGTCGTGTGCATCTGGTCTGCCAAGCATCGAACGATCTTAACATCACGTTCGTGGTGGATGAGCACGAAGCATCGCGGCTCGTTGCGGACCTGCATGCATTACTGGTCGGTTCAACCGTAGAGGACGACACCTTCGGCCCGACGTGGGAAGAACTCTGCGTGCCTCCCGTCCCCGGCACGCAGACATTACCGTGGTGGCAACGACGGCAAAGCCGGCTGCTCGATCTCGCAGTCGAAAACGGTCCCTGCTATGTCTACGATATCGAGACTGTGCGTACTCGGGCCGTGAGTCTGCGAAGACTGTCTTCCCCAAGCCGAATTTTTTATGCCGTCAAGGCGAATTGTCATGCCGATATACTGCGTGCTCTTTACGATTGCGGTCTGGGTTTTGAATGCGTCTCACCGGGAGAGCTGGCGCATGTGCTAACGTTGTTTCCGGAGATTTCACGTCGGAAAATTCTGTTCACACCGAATTTCGCGCCACGTGGCGATTATGCGATTGCGCTTGAGGCAGGCGTCCGGACTACGCTGGACAATCTTTATCCTCTGCGCGCATGGCCGGATCTGTTCAGTGGACACGATATTTTGCTCCGGGTCGATCTCGGTGTGGGAGCGGGTCACCATCGGCACGTGCGTACCGGAGGCAGCAGCAAGTTCGGCATCCCTTTGGAAAGCCTGGATGAAGCACGGCATCTTGCGACCGCCCAGGGTATTCGGATAGTCGGGTTGCACACTCACGCCGGCAGCGGTATCAAGGACGCGGCGCACTGGCGAGAGACGGGATCGCGCCTGGCGCAAGCCGCTCACGCATTTCCCGATATCGAGATCGTCGATCTGGGCGGCGGACTCGGCGTATCCACGCATCCCGCCGACTCGTCGCTGGATCTTGCTGCCCTCGATACGGCGCTCTCCGCGGTCACTGCAATGTTGCCGGGCATTGAATTGTGGCTGGAACCCGGACGTTTCCTGGTGTCTGAAGCCGGCGTGTTGCTTGCGCGTGTGACCCAACTCAAGGCAAAGGGTGAAGTACGCTTTCTCGGCGTGGATACCGGAATGAATTCTCTCCTGCGCCCTGCACTCTACGGTGCTTACCATCGGATCGTGAACCTCAGCCGTCTGGAAGAACCGGCGGCGGGTACCTATACAGTGGTAGGGCCGATCTGTGAAACAGGGGATACCCTGGGCACAGCCCGACGGTTGCCTGAGACGATGGAGCATGATGTACTGCTGATTGCGAACGCTGGTGCTTACGGCCATGTAATGAGTTCCACTTACAATTTGCGTCCACCCGCGCGGGAGATTGCACTCACTCCGGAATTTGAATCATCTCGATCATATACTCATACCGGATAACTGCCGGCAAAACGTAACCCCTCCGACTCGTCGAATCCAAGGGCTAAATTCATATTCTGTAGCGCTTGCCCGGCCATGCCCTTCACCAGGTTGTCCAAAGCCGCCATGATCGCTACGTTACCGCCGGTTTCGTGCACGGCGATATCGCAGAAGTTGCTGCCTGCCACCGCGGTCACCCGCGGGGTTCCTTCCACCATGCGTACATACGGATGATTCCGGTAAAAATTCGTGTAGCGCGCCTGTAATGCAGGCTGACTCAGTTTTGGCATCGAAGGTCGGTACAACTGCATAGTGGCAAAGATGCCGCGCACCAGTGGTGCCGAATGGGGAACGAATCCAATATTATAGTTTACCGTGCCTTCCGCATTGAGTAGCTGTGTGATTTCCGCTTCGTGTTGGTGTGTATAAACCTTGTAGGCGAGAAAATCGTGAGCACGGGTGGGATGGTGTGTGGTCTCGCCTGGCGATGCGCCCGAACCGGAAGAGCCGGTAACTGCATTGATGGCAATGAACCCCAAGTCTTTCAACCCTGCCAGCGGCAGTAATCCCAGTTGAATGGCAGTGGCAAAGCACCCCGGGTTGGTAATACGTTTGGCGCCCCGTAAAGCTTCTTTCCGCCACTCCGGTAAACCGTAAACAAAGGTGCCAAGTGCTTGCGGATACGGGTGGGGCCGACCATAGGCACGTTCGAAAGCCGGTGCCTCACTCAAACGAAAGTCGCCTGAAAGGTCGATAAGCGTGAGGCGTTGCTCGAGATCCAGTCGCGCCCAAGTTTTCTCAAACGTCGGCAGTTGCCGGGCCAATTCAAAATGCGGTAACGCCGAAAATAGTACGGAATTCGCAGCTTGCGCCAATGCCGGCCAATCCGGTGCCGCTTCGAAGACGCCGTCTATCACACTGCGCAAGTTGGGATGCACACCGTAGAACGGTTCTCCCGCGTGGGTACGCGATATGGCACGTATGGTGCTCACATGCGGATGTTGTGAAAGCAGTCGTATTAGTTCCCCGCCGCCGTAGCCCGAACCACCGAGGATGCAGGCCTCAACCTTTTTCATGCGCCGGCCGGTTCCCGCCTACTTGGTGCATGAGTCGGACTAACCGACGGAGCCAAGAGGTCAAGCAGGCAATCACCCAAGGCCTCGGCCTGGGTGCAGGCATTGATGGCGGGCAGGCCAAGCCGGTTTTCTACAAAACGGACGCCGACCTGATTGTCGGTACATGGGCCGGCAACAACGTCGGTTCGGATACCGTATTCGTTTTGCAGATGCGTGACACCACCTGCCGCTCCTACCGGATCGTTGGCACAAAACACGAATCCTGCGGCAAGCGTTCGTAATGGGGGGTTGGAGAGAATAGCCTGTACACCATATTCTCCCATCACGCCATCTCCGGTTTCCGCTACCACCACGTCGAGGTTGTGTGTAGTCAACTCCGAAAACAGCGTTAGGGCTACCGGCACCGCGGTGTCCGGGTCGGTACACACTACACCTGCATCGGTAAAATCCAGTACCACTTCAGCGCCGTAGTCGCGCATGCTCAACGTATCGCGCATGAGCGCGACTCCTGTGAGTTTCACACCGCCCACGCGGTAACCTGCTTGAACGAAACGTCGAATAATGGCGCACGCGACAGCGGTTTTACCCGCGTTCATGCAGGTTCCTGTCACATAGATAACGCGACAGTCGAGCTTGCGTCCACTGGGCTGAAGCGCTGTCATGCCGACGTTGGCAGGCTCTCCGCGTCGCGAACGGAATTGCGGGTAGGTCAGTACTTGACCCATTACCTCGATTTGGAATGGCGGACCTACTTGCGGGTTGTGCGACACACATTCTCCCATTACCCCACCTAGATTGAGAATATGCAGGGTCTGTCCCACGTATACGGTAGCCGGCAATATGCCTTCGTAACCGTGTAGTGCATGCCGATGCCCGAGCGCACCTACGACGATGTCGCCGCTGTGTACCCATGTCATACGGCCATGTACGTTCTCGATCGTGTTGTATGCCGGTTTGTCATTCAGGATGCGCCCCGCCACCACCGCCCCGTGTTCCGCGTGAATGTGGGTGGTAAGCGTGAGCGCTCGGTCCAGTTCCAACTTGCGGGTGACTGAAGCAATCTTGTCGACATGAATTCTCATTCTTTCGCACCCGCACTCAAAGCGAGAAGTTGCTGTATACCGTAGAGTTTGGCGAAACCGGCCGCTTCCACACCATTCCACAAATGATTTGTTTCACCATAGCCGGCGACTTTCCCGTCCATGAGCGAATGCGGCGAACGCACACCGTCCACCGACCAGGTGCGGGGGTAGAGTGATAGCTTCACTTCGCCGGTTACCTGTTGTTGCCCGGAAATCAGAAATGCCTCCAGGTCTCGTGCCAGTGGATCGAAAAAGTGCCCCTCGTGCAGTAGCTGGCCATAAAGATTGCCGAGTAACTCCTTCCAGAACTGTTGCTTGCCAGTCAGCACAAGTTTTTCCAACTCCCGGTGTGCACCGATTAACAAGCTTGCTGCAGGTGCCTCAAAACCTACGCGACCCTTGATTCCGAGAATGGTGTCGCCCAGATGCACCCCTCGGCCGATGCCGTACCGGCGACCGAGTGAGTTCAGTTCGATGACAAGCGGTACCGGGTCGATGCTATTGCCGTTTACGGTTACCGGCAGGCCCTGTTCAAAACCCAGGATGATCGTATGGGGCGTAAATCCGTTGGTATCGACTGGCCCGCCAGGGAAAACGTCCTCGGGCAAGGTACTCCATGAATCCAGCGTTTCGCGCCCGCCTACGGATGTACCCCACATGCCTTCGTTGACGGAATAGTGTTCGACCTTCTCCGAAATTTCGAAGTTGTGGGCGGCAAGAAATGACCGTTCCTCGGCGCGACTTAGCGCAAGCGTACGAATTGGGGTCAGCAATTCCATTTCCGGTGCGAGCACTTGAAATGCCACATCGAAGCGCACTTGATCATTGCCGGCACCGGTAGAGCCGTGAGCCAAGGATGTGGCACCAAGTGTCTTGGCTACTGCGACCACTTTGGCTGCCTGTGCCACGCGCTCTGCCGACACGCTAAGTGGATATAAGTTACCGCGCAGTACGTTCCCGAAGATCAGGTAGCGCAGATATCGATGGAACAGCTCCGCGCGCGCATCCACGGTGTAATGAGCCTGTGCCCCCAACTGCGACGATATGGCCTCAATACGGGAAAGCGCTTCAGTATCGAAACCACCGGTATCGACCGTGACGGTCGTAACCGCATAACCTTGTTCACGCAGATATACTACGCAGAACGACGTGTCCAGGCCACCGGAGAACGCCAGTACCACGTGTTTGTTCGTTTCATTCATTGTCGTTTCCCCTTTGCCATACGGCTTTTTCGCAGAATTCGAGTTGTTTGCCGGTCGTCGTCAACCACCGTCGTACCTTGCATATCTGTGCTGCAATTTGCTCAAGCCCCAAGTTTTCCGTGCCGCCGATATGCGTGGAGGTAAGCGCTTCGCGATCCGGACGGAAACTTCCATCCGCGAGTTGCTGTGACACCTGACGATAGGCATCCCGAAACGGCAGCCCACCGCAGGCCAACGTATAGGCCTGATGCGTAGCGTAGAGTTCGTTTGTGCAGGCGGCGGCGGCACGCTCGGCATCTATCTCCAACGCGGAAACAAGACACACCTGTATGTCCAGCCAATCACGTACCGTATCGAGTGCCGCGAATAGCGGTTGCTTGAGCAATTGTTGGTCGCGATGATAATTCGATGGCAATCCGCTCGCGAGTTCCTGCAGTAGAAGTGCATAACCGCGCAGCTCCCGGCAACGTCCGCGCGCGAGTTCGACCACATCGGGATTGCGTTTCTGCGGCATGATCGAAGAACCGGTGGTGAAGGTATCCGGCAGATGCAGGAATCCGAATTCGGGCATTGAGTACAAGGTCACGTCCCACAAGAATTTCTCCATTACCAGACCGATCATAGCCAGTTCGTTTGCCAGCGCCAGTTCGTGACGGCCACGACTATTGGCGACATCCGCCGGATTGATCTGAACGCCAGAAAAACCCAGCAACTGCGCGACATATTCACGATCGATCGGCAACGGAACACCAAACCCGGCCGCTGCGCCTAACGGACAGCGATCAAGGCGTGCGTACACCGCTTGCAGGGATTCGAGTTCTTCTTCGAGTCCTGCGGCGAATGCGGCTGCCCACAGACCAAAACTCGAGGGCATGGCACGCCGCAGATGCGTATACCCCGGCATGATTACGTGGGCATGGGTGTGGGCGAAATCGATAAATGTCTGCGCCAAGGTCGCTACTTGGAGGCCGATATTCAGCAGTGCGGTACGCATGTACAGGCGCAACGCCAGAATCACCTGATCATTGCGGGAGCGACCGAGATGTAGCCGCTTACCGGTCTTCCCCAGTGCCTGTACGAGTAAAGTCTCAATGGCGGTGTGGGCATCTTCCTGTTCGGGCTCAATGTTAATTTCTCCACGGCGCGACCGGGTTGCAATTTCCTGTAAAGTCGCAACCAAGGCCTCAGCATCTTTCGCGGACAATAATCCCACGTGTGCAAGCATCCGTGCATGAGCGGCACTGCCCAAGGCATCGAAGGGTAACAACCGGCGATCGAGCCGTGGGTCCTCGCCCACAGTAAAACGATGGATCGCCGGGTCCAGCGGCAGACCCTTGGCCCAGAGTTGTGAGGTCGTATGGTCCTTGCTCATGCCGCACGCTCTGCAGCGGCTCCATCCTGCGTCACGATCATGGTGCCGCTGCCCTGGTTGGTAAACACTTCAGCAAGCACCGCATCGGCTGCAAGACCGCTGATCAGATGGGCACTTGTTACGCCGCCGGCAAGCGCCCGTCTGACGGCTGCGAGCTTCGGGTGCATGCCTGCCGTGACCTTACCTTCTTCTTCCAGCGACTTCACCTCGGCCACAGTCGCATATGGGATCAGGCTCGTGGACTCCATCATGTCTTCCAATAAGCCCGGCACCTTGAGCAGAAAGAACAATTTTTCGGCACCAAGCGCCACGGCTAGTTCCGCCGCTACTGTATCCGCGTTGATATTCAACAGATTCCCCTGATCGTCAGCGGAAAGCGGCGCTACGAGCGGTACATAACCGCCTTCCAGCAGATGATTGAGAAGAGTCGGATCCACTTTATCGACATCTCCAACACAACCGTAGTCCACACACTCGTTCTCTCCGGCGTTGTTTGGAATTTCGGCCGGCGAGCGCCGTTTTGCCCGCACCAAACCGGCATCCACACCGCTTACGCCCACCACGGGGAGCCCCGTAGCCCCCAGTGCAGCAAGCAGATCCATGTGTACAGTGCCGGCTAATCCCATCTTGACGGCATCCAGCACAGCCGGCGTGGTTACGCGGCGGCCACCTACCTTTTTCACGGGAAGTCCCAATGTATCGCATAATGCATCGACGCGCGCTCCACCGCCATGCACAATAACGAGACGAATGGAAAAGCTCCACAATACGTTTAATTGCTCACAGACGGCACAACGCATCGCTGCATCTTTCAACACTTCTCCGCCCAACTTGAACACGAATGTCCGGTCCCTGAATGCCTGAACGTAACGGGCCGCAGCGTGCAGAGACGCATAACTGTCTGGAGCCACCGACATCTCTTTCTCCTGATTGATTAAACCGTGTGGTTTAACAACGCATCCAGCAGTACCCGCTGCACGTGGAACCGATTCTCCGCCTCGTCCACAACACAGCTCGCTGGACCGTCCAACACTTCATCTGCTACCTCGACGTTACGCCGTACCGGCAAGCAATGCATAAAAATTGCGTCGCGCGCAGCTTGCTTCAGGGTGTCGTTCCGGACCATCCAATTACCGTATGTTGCCATGTATTCCGGCGCTTTATCGGTAGAAATGAGCCGCGTCATTGGACCCCAGGCCTTGGCGTATACCACGCGGCTTCCGGTCAACGCCGTTTCCCGATCATGCAGTATACGCAGCGATCCTCCGCTCTCGTCTGCATAGGCCTTGGCTTCGGCGAGTACCTCGGGATGCAGATCGAAGCCCGGAGGATGCGCGATCCGTACATCACATCCAGCCGCCGCGGCACTGAGAAGAAACGAGTGTGGCACCGCCTTCGACAAGGGCTTGATATGCGGCGCCCAGATCAGCGTGACCGGCATCCCGCGCGTTTCTCCAAAGTGTTCGCGGACCGTGAGCAGGTCCGCAAGCCCTTGACACGGATGTTCGCGCGCTGATTCCATGCTGATGATTGGAACACCGGATAAATCGCGGAATGCATTCATGAGTTCATCTGCAGCGTCGATATTGTCATCTTGGAGTCCGGCAAAACTGCGCACAGCCAACGCATCCACATAGCGCCCGAGTACCGGGATCGCCTCGCGAATGTGCTCGGGACGATCCCCGTCCATAACTACGCCTGTCCGCGTTTCGAGTTTCCACACTCCGTTACCGACTTCGAGCACGATGACGTTACCGCCACCACGTAGCGCGGCGGCTTCGAATGAAGTTCGCGTGCGCAGCGACGGATTGAAAAACACCAGCCCCAGCACTTTCCCGGCAAGGTGCGCCCCAGGTTCGCTTTGTTTCCAGGCCAACGCGCGGCTCAGTATCTTGTCCATGCCGACGACGCCAAGATCGGAAAAACGTGTAAAGTGTTGCATCACGCCACCGCCTCACGTGCAGCAAATTCGTTTACCGCACTTGGCAATGCGTCTATCGCCGCGTTATTTACAGTGAGTGGCAGCATGAGGCGTAGCACCCCCGGATCGTCCAACCCACCGACCAAGATGTGTCGATCAACCAGATACGCCTTGAGCGTAGCGGCTTGTTTCCCTACCTTGAGGCCGAGCAGCAACCCGGTGTCGCGTACGTGGCGTACTATTACTTCAATTCCGGAGCGAATGCATGCTTTGACAGCGTGGGTGCGAGTCAGGAGCTGCTCTTTCTTCGTTACTTTGAGCGTGGCAATCAAGGCCGTGCGGGCTAGTGGACCATCACCGAAGGTACTGTCTAGATCGCCCGGTCGGAGCGCTTTGGAAATTACTCCGGTCATGAGCATGCCACCTGAAGCCAGTCCCTTGGCGCACATCATCATAGCGGGTGACACCTCGTATGGATTTGCGGCGATTGGAATACCGAATCGGCCCACGATGGGAACGGCGTAAGATGCATAGGTCGGCAAAAGAGGAGATAAATCCAGGATCATAAATATTCCTTAAATATGCATTAATGTGTGCATAAAATGAATTAAATAACATTTAATGCGTATTAATACACATATACTCGGATAATGCAATAGTTATGCGAAAATATCCTAAAATTGGGAGTATCTGCCGACATGTCATTGGATGAAGAGATACTGAAGCTCGTAGAAACGCATGAGCTAACCGATCAGGCTGTGCTTCTGAGTCAAATTAAAGAAGCCGGTTATGGGATTACCCAACCGACTCTGTCGCGACACCTTAAAAAGCTTGGTGTCCAGAAGGTTTCAGGTCGCTACCAGCGGGTAGAGTCTCCATCGATGGAGCGCCCTGGCTACACACTGACTAAAGTACCACCGAACTTGCTGGTCGTTACCACTCACCCTGGGTACGCTCAACCACTGGCTGTACTACTGGATCAAAATCGGATGGAGCATGTGGCAGGCACATTAGCAGGCGATGACACTGTATTGATCGTGGTAACGTCTGTACCGCACCTCGCAGTAGTTGCACAAGAAGTAGAACGATTGCTTTCCAGGCACATCTCTGAATAATCGTTGCGCAGAAAGGCACATCGGTTGTCATTGTCATGTGCGGTAATTCTCGAACCTGACTCCCGAGTTATGCAGGACATATATTTTTGGGAATGCATCTAAGATACAATTTTATTTTGGACTGCGGCACAATAGCGTAGATGAATGAAAATCGGGAAACCCTCAATGAGCAGGCCGTAGCGCGCGCGCGGTCCGCGGCTCCGAGCGTTGTGCGGGTGCTGCGGATGGTTGCCCGGAGACTGCTACGGATGCTGGTGCACCCCCTGTACTGGCTCTATGAGCGTCGCCTGGAGCGGCGGCTCGACCTCACGGCCATGCCGGCACATATCGGGCTGATTCTCGATGGCAACCGCCGTTTTGCGCGCGGGATCGGGCTGGATGTGCGTCTCGGGCATCAGTTCGGCGTGCGCCAGCTCAAGGCGTTTCTCCAGTGGTGCCTGGAATATGGTGTTCGCCATGTCACGCTATTCGTGTTCAGTACGGAAAATTTTTCTCGTGCGCCCGA
>VAOZ01107285.1_pt1 | contig 19256 bp, 20 predicted proteins | sample 3394041 | NCBI WGS metagenome assembly VAOZ01 (sample SAMN08290431, study PRJNA428436) | hydrothermal vent metagenome | isolation source: Deep-sea hydrothermal vent chimney | place: Indian Ocean: Southwest Indian Ridge
CGGGTTTGCGCACGGGAATCAGCCCCAGCCCTACTTGCTGGGCCAGTGCCGCGCCAAATATAAATCCGCGCGACTCAATGCCAACGATGGCATCAATATGGCTCGGCATCTGGCAGGCAATCCCGGAAATGGAAGCCGCGAAGGCATCGCCATCCGCCAGCAAGGGAGTGATATCCTTGAATGTTATGCCAGGTTTGGGAAAATCGGGAATATCGCGGATATAATCTCGCAAATTGATTGCTGTACTGGAAGTCATCATACCTCCTCGAAATGAACATTTTGTTGGTGAATAATGTGACGTAACTTCTGCAACGCGCCCACCTGAATCTGACGGATACGCTCTCGCGTTACCCCCATATGGCGGCCAATAGCCTCCAGTGTCCATGAATCGTTGCGGGGATTCAGACCATAGCGCAAATAGATTACGTTCCGTTCCTTATCCGTCAACTGCGCCAACCATGAATGGAGCATATCCGTACGGATAACTTCTTCCAGATGATCACCCGGCTTCTCAGCCTCTTCATCCTCGGTAACATCATACAGCGTGAAGTCTCCATCTTCATGCAGTAATTCATCGGCGCTTTCCGTATATTGATGCGCACCCTGCAAAGCCTGAATGCGTTCCGGCGTTTTCCCCAGATACTCAGCAATCTCCTTGTCCGTCGGCTCTCGTTCCAGCTCCGTACGCAGAGTGTTGGCGGTACGCATAATCACATTAAACTCCTTGCCGATGTGTACCGGCAGGCGAATGGTTCGTACCTGATTCATGATGCCGCGTTCCACCGATTGCCTGATCCACCATGTAGCATACGTAGAAAAGCGGCATCCATGCGCTTCATCGAACTTCTCAGCGGCCCGCATCAAGCCGATGTTACCTTCTTCAATCATATCCGAAAGCAGCATGCCACGATTCATATAGCGCCTGGCAATCTTGACGACGAGCCGCAGATTTGCATTAATCATCTTTTTCCGGGCCTCTTCGCTGCCCTTGGCAATAGCCCGGGCAACCTCGATTTCCTGTTCGGCGGTCAGCAAATCATAGCGCGATATTTCGCGCATATACAACGTCATGGGATCAACACTATGGCGTTTAGCCACCATCAAATACTCCTGAGAAAGCGTTTACATCACGGCAACGAATCATGCAGGCCATCCATCGGAATGTCATCTTCGTGGCAGATAGGCCAGAGGGTTCACGGGCGTTGGCCCCCGGCGCACCTCGAAATGCAAATGCGGCCCCGTCGCCCGTCCCGTTTGTCCGACGCGGGCTATGATGTCACCGCGTTTCACATGCTTGCCCCGGCGTACAAGATTGATCTGGTTATGCGCATAGGCTGTAAACATATCATGCCTGTGACGAATGATAATCAAATTACCGTATCCCGCGAGCCTGTGGCTGGAATACACGACCTTGCCACTGGCTGCTGCCCGTACGGGCGTACCTTCGGGGGCGGCAATATCTATACCATCATGTGATCTCCCGTGCCTCCTGCCGAACCTGCTGGTCACTTTCCCCCGTACCGGCCAGTGTAAACGGGCGAGACTGCGGTGCTTAACCCTGGATTTGCGTTCATGTCTCCGGGATTTCACGACGCGGTGACGGAATGTTTTTTTGCCGCTTACAACGCCCTCCCGTCTTTTAGGCAGGGGGATATAGCTTGGGCGCGGTGCGATGCCCTTCAGGTAGAATTGCTGGCCTGTATAAATGGTGTAGGGGTAATGGATATGATTGCGTCGGGCCAATGTACGGTAATTCATGCCATACCGCTTACTGATACTATATAGCGTATCCCCCGGCTTCACCTGATAAACTGCTTTGCCCTCGCTCACGGACACAGGCGGAAACACAGTCCTGTAACAGGCGGACAACGTTAGCAGAGACAAAATGCAAAGGAATTTAATCCGCACGATTCATATCACCGTCTTTATATTGTCGGTAGTGACCACAACATCACAAAACCCGCAATAACCAGCACTGCTATGGCAACCGTCATGATCTCAAAATGCCTCTCCACCAATGCTCGCAAACGTTCACCACCCCATTGCAACAAGCCGCCTTCGATAAAAAATCGGGCGCCACGGGAAATAAATGTTGCCGCGATGAATCCGGGAAACGGCAGTCCGAATGCACCGGCGGCGATGGTGACCACCTTGAATGGAACAGGAGAAAACCCTGCTATCAATACCACCCATAACCCATACTCGCCAAACAATGCTTGCACATGGTTGAATTGCCCCATCGCGCCATACATCTCAAGCAGGGGACGGGCCACGCTCACAAACAGCAGCATACCGATAGCATAACCGATACAAGCGCCCATGGCTGATCCCGTGGTAGCCAGCAAGGCCAAACGCATGCCCAGTTCGGGCCGTCCCAACGCCAGGGCAACCAGCAGGATGTCCGGAGGAATGGGAAAGATACTGGCTTCAATCACCGCAATAAAGAACAGCGCAATCTGTGCCTGAGGGTGATCCGCCCAGGACAGGGTCCAGTGATAGCATCGTCTGAGCCAGACGGGTTTCAGAATGTTAAGTCTAGCCTGCATTATTCATGAATCGCCGCGATGATTGCGCCGGGCCTTTGTTCGCTGGCGGATTCCAAGGAAGGAGACCGTAGCCATGCATACGAACGACCGACGAGGGATTCGGTGCGGACAAAGGAACAAGCAAGGGCGCGGCAGTATTTGTGAATCATGCAGGCTAGGTGAGATATCACGCTCCATGGTAACGCCTCGGATTCCCCGGTTTTTTGTTTCATGGCAAGACGCGAGACGCGCAGAACCGGAGCATATGGGACGTTACCCATGGACAAGCGGCACAAAAGTGCATGCATCAAAATATTCTTCGGACCATTGGCCTCCAAGTTTGCGGAAGCGGACAAGCACATGCGCTCCCCGGCACCCTATCGGCATCACCAGCACCCCTCCCTCTCGCAATTGGCGCAGCCATGCCTCCGGCACCTTGCCGCTTCCGGCAGCGGCAAGCATGGCATCAAACGGTGCATATTCTTCCCAGCCTTCCGTACCGTCACCGCATTTCAGCATGACATTGGCATGCCGTGCCAAACGCAGATTGTGACGGGCGCGCTCATGCAGCGACGGGATACGCTCAATACTATAGACCCGCCGACACAAGCGGGACAATACCGCTGTTTGGTAGCCGCAACCCGTACCAATTTCCAGCACCCGTTCATGCCCTTTAAGGGCCAACAGTTGGGACATTTTTCCCACCATATAGGGTTGTGAGATTGTTTGCCCCTCACCGATGGGCAATGATGAATCCTGATAGGCATGGCTGGCAAGCGCCGCATTGACAAAGATATGGCGCGGAACTGCGGCCATCGCATCAAGAACACGAGAATCCGTTATGCCGCGCGTAGTGAGTTGCTCCGCAATCATGCGCCGACGCGACCGCTCAAAGGCAAAGCCCACACCACGCCGCTCCATCATTGAACTGGCATGGAGTGGGCCTTAGCCTGCATTATTTATCAATGCTGTCAGGCACTGGAAACGAATAAATCATCGCATCCGGTGCGTTACAAAAATGGTCGGGACGGCCGGATTTGAACCGGCGGCCACCAGTCCCCCAGACTGGTGCGCTACCAGGCTGCGCTACGTCCCGTATATATACCACCGTCAGGGCTGGTCATTCAGCAGTTGATGAATGGAAGCAAGCTCCTTCCTGATGCTTTGCAATGTATCCTGTACCGAATTTTGCTCTACCAGTTTATCAATGTCACCATGAATCAGGCGTTTTTTAGCACCTTTGATGGTAAAGTTCAAACTATAAAGAAGATGTTTGATCTGTAAAATCGCGTAAATATCCCGTTGGCGGTAAAAGCGCCGGTTACCACTTTTCTTGACCGGTTTGATATGACGAAATTCCGTCTCCCAATATCGCAATACATGCGGTTCAATATCACAAAAATCGCTAACTTCCCGGATGGAAAAAAACAGCTTGCCAGGTATGTCAGGAACCGGGATGCCTGCATTACGGAGAGCCTGAACCTGGACATCCATTAACCCTTACCAAGCACCTTCTTTTTCAAAAGCTGACTTGCGTGAAAAGTAACAACCCGACGGGAAGAAATAGTGAGCTCATCTCCCGTCCTGGGATTTCGGCCCCGGCGAGGGTGCTTGTTGCGCACCTTAAAATGCCCAAATCCTGAAATTTTGACATCTTCACCCCGCTCCAATGCCTTACGAACATCCTCCAGAACCTGGTCAACAATCTGGCCGGACTCTTTTTTGGAAAGACCGACATACTCGTGTATCACCTTGGCAATTTCAGCTTTTGTCACTCCCGCTCCCTCCCAATCATTATGACACAGCGCAGGCTGCTAAACTCTCACGAGATTAACCGGAACACCCTGTTATGTCAAAGATTTCAGGACTGAGGAGAAAACATTATATGGAACTGTTTCACAAAAGAATCGAATTCTTCCCGCGGCAAGGCATTAATACCAGCAGCGGCTTTTCGGCCACCGCCCGTTGAAAATCGTCGGCACAAATCATCGGCGCCATATTTCCCGCCCAGGGGCGCCCGCACACTAATACGATAGGTCTCACGCTTTTCCTTATCCGTGAACAGCATAGCGATGGCATGTGCTCGGCCCGGGTGCGCACGTGCCAATTCATTACTGAATACACCAGAAACCCGCCTGCTCCATGCTCTGTCCGGTAACACGAACAGGGCTATATGGGCATCCTCGAATTCCGACTGAATCCCACGGGCCTGGTCGATATCATGATCCATACCTTCCTTTAGCACGGCAAAGGCGTCGTCTGCTTCAATAAATTCAAACGGGTTCAAAAAGGGTTTCATCCGCCAATACAGCCTGGATGGATGAAAATAGAGATCATCAACCGTCATGCCATAACCATTGTAATTCAGGCATTCACCCAGATGACGCAAGTGTTGCAATTGGGCCGACCCGAGATTGAGTGGCGCGGCAGCCTGGATGGCAACATCGTGAAGGTTATCGCCAAAGGCCGCCACAATAGCCCATGGAAGAAATATACCTTGCAAGTGCTGATTCACCAGCAGGCTGGTACACACATCCGTGGCGGTATTGATATGCGCTCGCAAATTTGGGTGCTCGGGGATAGTGCCGGAAAAGTGATGGTCAAACCACCGCACCTTTACGCCTTTATCGAGCAGACGTAACAGCGGCCCTCGATTGCAATCCAGTGAAATATCCAGCACACAGACAGTATCGTTTTCATTGGCGTTCTCATTGGCGTTTTCATCGGCGCTCTCGTTAGCGCCCTTTCCGGCGGAGACATGCCGCAACAGATCAATATCCCGTTTAACGCCGGTAATCAACTCGGATTCAACCGGGTAAGCCAAACGCCACTGATGCAGCGCGCACAAACCATCCGCATCGCCGTTAAATACATCAAATTGCGTCACAGGCTAGGCGGGAATATCCGTCTCAATCAGTTCAACAAGACCCTGTCCAATATCCAGCATCATATCAGCATCCTCGGCCTCAACCATGATGCGTAGCTTGGGCTCGGTACCGGACATACGCACGCTCAGCCGCCCCTTTCCATTGAGCCGCCCTTCCGCCGCTTTCATTGCTTGTTGTACCCGGGGCTGTTTTATGACATCCATACGCCGGGGCAGTAGGATATTCCATAATTTCTGAGGGTATAGCTGCATACCGGAAGCCAGCTCAGACAAGGGCTTTTCCTGGTCGCGCATGGCCGAGATCAGTTGCAAGGCGGTCAACAAACCATCACCCGTTGTATTGCAGTCCAGCATAATAATATGGCCGGATTGCTCACCACCCAGATTACATCCCTCATCACGCATCATTTCCAACACGTAGCGGTCTCCTACCCTGGCCCGATGCATACCAAGACCCAGCCCGTGGAGATAATGCTCCAGCCCCATATTACTCATCAGCGTGGTCACCACGGCTTTACCCGTCAGGCTATGACGATGCAATAAATGCTCCGCCAGTGCGGCAATCACGCGGTCGCCATCCATAATCATACCATGGGCATCGCAGGCAATCAGCCTGTCCGCATCGCCGTCCAGTGCAAAACCCACATCGGCGCCCGTTTCCACGACACGCGCACACATACCCGCCGGTTCGGTTGAGCCGCAGGCTAAATTAATATTATGCCCATTCGGCTGAATATGCATGGCCACAACGTTGCAACCCAGCTCATCCAGCAATCTCGGCGCCACGTCATAGGCGGCGCCATTGGCGCAATCCACCACCACCTTGAGCCCGTCAAGGCGGAAGCCACGCGGCAACGATGCTTTACAGAACTCCACATAGCGTCCGCGTGCATCATCCACGCGGAAAGCCTTGCCAATATGGGCAGCATCCGGGAGTGGGGGCAAATCATCAAGGCAACGCTCAATCTCCTGTTCAACCTTATCGGGCAACTTGAACCCGTCAGCGCCAAAAAACTTGATACCATTGTCTCTGGCCGGGTTATGCGAGGCGGACAGCATCACTCCAGCATCAGCGCGCAGGCTGCGTGTCAGGTAAGCAACGGCGGGGGTTGGCACCGGACCAACCAGCAACACATTCATCCCCTGCGCCGTAAGCCCCGCGCATAATGCCGATTCGATCATGTAACCGGAAAGGCGGGTATCCTTGCCAATGAGAACCTGTGGCTGATGCCCCAGATGGCGAGTCAGAACATAGCCTGCCGCCCGGCCAAGCTTCAGCGAAAACTCAGCCGTCATTGGCTCCTGATTCACCGTACCTCGCACCCCATCCGTACCAAAATACCGTCGCATCAGTTCCCTCTCTTTTGACCCGCAGATTTGCGCACCAGGCTTCCGCTCACTACAAATTTAGTGTTGGCATTCACCAGCCGGATCGCCTTGCCCATAGGACTATCCGCACCAACAGTGACCTCGAACAAGCCCTCTTTGGCCTCCGGGTGAACCGCGGTCGTTTCCACGTTTGCCAATGCATCCAGCCATACCTCCGGCCCTGTCAATGCAACAATGGGAGGCTTAACCCTTACATTCAAAGCCTTCCATCCTTCCGGCAGTTCCAGGCGCGCCTTGACCGCAATTTCTCGTTTAATCACTCGGTCCACTTGTAGTTGTAAACGGTCGGGTTGCAGTTTTTCAATGGTTAGGCCAACCGGAAGCCGAATAGCCGATATCTTCAATGCCCGCTCCACCACGCCGGGCTCTTTCAGCCCCGAAGCGTCAAGCGGCACATGTACATCCGACGTTTTCAGGCTTGCCAGCCTGGCCTGTAAGCCGCTAACGGTAACGCGCACATGATCCGGGAGGTCATTCACAATGACCATATCAGACGGAAGTCCCTGCACCTGGAGCGGCACATCCATACTCAGCGAACCCACCCCCTGACCATGGACCTGGACCCACAGCACAACCGCAATCAGCACAGCCAGAAATTTCAAACCACTGGATCTCAGGAACTTCGCTGTTTTCAGTACCATAAATTATCCCGAAACAACTGTTTGCGCGCTGGATTGTGACAATCGCCGCATCAAACGATCACACAGGGCATGATGGCCCAACGGTTCACTCATCTTTCCTTCCTCCGCCATGCGCACATGTCCCGATTCTTCGGATACGACAATGACCAGGGCATCGCTCTCTTCCGTCAATCCGATCGCAGCGCGATGGCGGGTTCCGAACTCGCCAGCCAATGCATTGGCCTGAGCCAGCGGAAGTAACACCCGCGCCGCCACGATTCTGCCATGGGGTCCTTCCCTCGGTTGTATAATAATGGCGCCATCGTGCATGGGCGCATGGGGGCAAAAAAGCGTCTGGATGACGTCGCTACGTACAGGTGTATTCATTTCCACACCGGATTCAAACAGGTGTTTCAGGCCCGTTTCACGCTCAAGCACCAACAGCCCCCCCCATCCCTTGTGGGATAATGCGAAAGCAGATTCAACCAGAGCATCGGCCAACCCGGTTCGCGCATTCGCTGTAGCCAGAGGATTGACTCCAACCTGCATCAGTGCCCGACGTATCTCATGCTGGAACAGGACTACCAGAATAATGATAAACGCCGAAAAGAATTGCCCAAATATCCACTCCGCGGTTAATAAACCGAAAAAACGCGCCAGCTCGTAAACGACAACAACCACCGCCAGACCGATCAGCATTTGCACCGCGCGCGTACCGCGTATCAGCCGAAGTATGAAATAGACCACCACCGAGACCAAGGCGATATCCACCAGGTCACGAATGCCAAAGTGCCAGCTTCCCATATTTTTCAGGATGATACGGCTGAATTGAATTCAGGCAAGGAGCAACGTATGGCCGAAGCGATTTTCACCGCTCGTCTCTGGGCTCGCACATCGTGTACACGCACCATATCGGCCCCCGTATAAACACATACGGAGACCGCAGCAGCCGTTTCAAGCTCACAATCTTCCGCCGGAGCTCCCGTCAATGCGCCCAGGAATGATTTGCGCGATACACCCATCAATACCGGAAACCCAAGCCGTTTAAGGCGCGGAATAGCCGCAATCAACGCAAGATTATCCTCCGGTTTCTTGCTGAAACCCATGCCGGGATCCAGCAAAATGGCATCTTCCCGAATCCCGGCCGCCACGCACGCCGCCGCGCGATCGGCAAGAAACGATTCCACCTCGTCCACGACATCGTCATAATCAATGTTCTGTTGCATGGTTTCAGGCGTGCCGCGCATATGCATCAAACAGACATCCACACCCGCCGACGCCACCACACCCAGCGATGCGACGTCACCCGTCAGCGCCGTTACATCATTCACCATCGTAGCGCCGACCGCGATAGCCTGTCGCATGACTTCGGCCTTGGATGTATCCACGGATACCACCATCCCGTTGCCGCACGATGCCTCAATCACGGGAATCACCCGCGCCAGTTCTTCCTTTACCGGCACCGACTTTGAGCCTGGCCGCGTGGATTCTCCACCCACATCAATAATAGCCGCCCCCGCGCGCCACATATCTTTGGCATGGCGAACGGCATCATCAAGGCATACGTGCATACCACCGTCTGAAAATGAATCGGGAGTGCAATTCAGCACCCCCATGATCCATGCATCACCCTCGGCTGGTGCAAGCCAGCGGGAGCGTTTCATCGCCATTGTGCAATCACCTCCCTATGGTTAACACCATTAAACTCGCGGAGAGAACCGTACCATAAATACGCGCACCACGGTCAGGAATGAAATAACGCCAATGGTCATCATCACTTCCGGCAGGGTATAGCTATGCAACCATAAACTCATAAGTTCGCCAATCAAGACAACAAGGGCCGCATCCAGAATGAATGTAATCTTTACCCGGCCAAGTTTAAGGTACGACTGGAGTGTCCTGATGAGTTCAAGCGAAGCAAGGATGATAACGACATCCTTAATCATGACATCGGCGCCATGCGTCCACGTCGATAACGCCGCATGATAAAGCTCCAGAAACAAGGTAGCTACGCCAGCGACAATCCATGCATAGATGGTTAACATCACGAGACTCACCAGCAGCTTGATTACTTTGCTGTGCCATTCGGAATCCAGAAAAAATATTTTATAAGTCAGGGGACTACTGGCAGCCATATCGTTCATCATTTCACCTTCCATAAAAAAATATGCGGGTCCATGTATATCCCGGCACTTTATTGAGCCTGCCCACCTTTCGGCATCTCGTCTCGTGAGGCAGGGTAGTGGCGCATGATGACAGGATGATGTCAGGCGTGTGATATTTCTTTCATCAATATTTGTTATTTTGCCTGAATTTATCGGCATGATGGAGGCGTGGCAACACCCATAGGAGCTGTAAATAAATAACATGGTCGTTTATGCGCCTGAATATGTGCCAGATTGTCGTGATGCGATTGAACAAAATATGAGATGAGCTTCTCTACATCGAGTATTTTGTGATTGAGCAGCGCGTCAAGATGGCACATAGGATGGATGGAGAAATGGACATGTTATTTATTTACAGCTCCTAAATAGCGCGCGGGTCAGGCTTCCTGGCCCGCGCCTTTTGAATGCACATGCTCGCCGGTTTCCGGCGCGGATGCACTTGGATGTTCCGGTGGTTTGGCCTTTTTCGTGCTCTTCCCTTCGGAACGGTGCAGCTTCTTACCTGCCATCACCTGGTCTATTTCATCATCCTCAAGCGTTTCAAATTCGATCAGGGCTTTTGCCAGCAGATGCAGTTCATCCATATGATCCTCAAGAATCTTCTTGGCGCGAGCATAGTTCGTGTCAATCAACTTACGCACCTCGACATCAATTTTCTGCGATGTCTTCTCGGAAATATTCTGGGTTCGCGTCACCTCACGGCCAAGGAATAGTTCAGCCTCCTTCTCGCCATAGACCATCGGTCCGAGCGTGTCCGTCATACCCCACATCGTCACCATATTGCGGGCGAGTTCCGTAGCACGTTCGAAATCATTGGATGCGCCGGTCGTCATCTGCCCCAGAACCAGCTCTTCGCCCAGACGACCACCCATCATAATGGCAATCTGATCCTCCAGGAACACACGATCATGATTATATTTATCCTCTTTTGGCAACTGTAGGGTGATACCGAGCGCCATGCCGCGAGGAATGATGCTAACCTTGTGCACCGGGTCGGCATTCTTCATGTGTTTGGCCACCAGTGTATGCCCGCCTTCATGGTAAGCCGTGGTTTCCTTCTGTTCATCAGACAGCAACATGGAGCGACGCTCGGCGCCCATCATCACCTTGTCCTTGGCCATTTCAAAATCATGCTTCCCTACATTATCCGCACCAAAACGTGCGGCATTCAGTGCCGCTTCATTCACCAGATTGGCCAAGTCCGCACCGGTAAAGCCCGGCGTGCCACGCGCCAGAACCTTCACATCCACGTCACTGGACAAGGGAACCTGTTTCATATGCACGTGCAGAATCTCCTCGCGACCATTCATGTCCGGGCGTGGCACCACCACCTGCCGGTCAAAACGCCCCGGCCTGAGCAATGCGGGATCGAGCACATCAGGCCGGTTCGTCGCCGCAACCAGGATCACACCCTCATTGGACTCAAAACCATCCATTTCCACCAGCAACTGATTCAACGTCTGTTCACGCTCATCATTGCCACCGCCAATACCGGCACCCCGATGACGCCCCATGGCATCAATCTCATCCATAAACACAATGCATGGCGCATTCTTTTTGGCCTGCGTGAACATATCACGGACACGTGACGCGCCCACACCGACAAACATTTCGACAAAATCAGACCCGGAAATAGTAAAAAACGGAACCTCCGCTTCGCCCGCAATCGCTTTGGCAAGCAAGGTTTTTCCCGTTCCTGGAGCCCCTACCAACAGCACCCCCTTGGGTATCTTTCCTCCCAGGCGGGTAAACTTCGACGGGTCGCGCAGAAACTCAATCACTTCGGTCACTTCCTGCTTGGCCTCATCGCAACCGGCTACATCATCAAAGGTAATCTTATTTTTTTTGTCCTCGTTCAACAGTTTGGCGCGACTCTTGCCAAACGACATGGCGCCACCTCGCCCTCCCATGCCACCGCCGCCCTGCATCTGACGCATAAAAAATACCCATACCGCGATCAGCAGCAGCATCGGGAACCAGGAAATCAATACGGACAGGAAAAACGGCACCTCTTCCGGCTTGCTCACATCCACTTCCACATGGTTCTTGATCATACGCTGGGTAAGGCTGGGATCGTTCGGCACCGTCACTTGGTAGGCGTGCAAATTTCCCTCCAGATTGCGGTATTGCCCGCTAATCTCATGCCCCTTGATCCTGGCCGTCTCCACCATGCCTCCATCCACCTTTTCAACGAAGGAGGAATACGACATGCCCGCGCCCTGCTTCAGAGGCGGGTTAAACATATTGAACAGGCTGACCATGGTAATGCCAATGACCAGCCATAGCAGAAGATTTTTACCCATTGAACACCAATCCTTTATTACGATCTTTATTCGATATTCCTAGAGCCGATCGCCGCTCACGAGTTTTGCAATTGGCTCCCTAGTCACGACCCACCACTTTCTATTCATCTTTAGGGTGTCGTTACAAATGTTTCAAGTGTTACAGAGTAAGGCAGTGAAGATGAAGCCATGATTAAACCGCATGATTAAACCGCACGATCCTAACCTGCATTATTCACAAATACTGCCTCTCACCGATGCAGGCTCGCCTCTGCCGCGGAAAGATGCAAGCCTTCGCTCCGATGCGACAGACGGCAGCGGGACAGGTCAATCCCTCCATGCCCTCCCTTCCCCAACCATAATTCAGCCAACACAATATGGCGCCGACCCAGTACGACCCCCTCGCCAAAGAGGGTGGACATCATACGTTGTAACACGCATGCCCTCACGGGTCTGGACATTTTCCGCCAGACATTCCATGACACACTGACCGTGCCGTTCTCCCGCCGAATTTCGGCTATGCTTGCCCGCGTATCCAGCAAAGCCGCAAGGCGGAGCGCCTGTTGTTGCCATCGGCCAAACAGGACTGTCGGATCAACGCCGCTTCGCCGTATTCCTGGAAAAATATCATACCGAATATGGTTCCGCATCAGCGACGTATCCTGATTACTTGCATCCTCCAGCCAGCCAACACCCGCCTGTCGCAATGCTCCCTGTAAGGCTGACTTTGGCACCTGCAACAATGGCCTGACAATATGCAGGTGATTCAGCGTACGTTCAGGCTTCATGCCCGCGCAACCGACCACGCCCGACCCTTGCAGCATACGCATACAAACGGTTTCAGCCTGATCATCCCGATGATGCGCAAGGCAGAGGGTCGTGATTCCCTGATCCCTGGCCCAACATAAAAATTGCGCATACCGGGCCTTTCTCGCCGCCGCCTCGCGGTTGCGCGCAGGCGCAGCGCCAGGTCTGGCGCTGTAAAATTCAATACCCCATACACTCATCCGTCTGCCAAGGTTATCCGCCTCTCTCGCTGAATCGGCCCGCCAGCCGTGATCCACATGCCACGCAACAACCTCATGCCCTGTTCCATGCAGGGACAGCAGCAGCGCGGTCGAATCAATTCCGCCTGAAAATCCGACAGCCAATTTTCCTGGCAGGCGGCAACCTTTCAACCATGCGCATGCGGCGGGCAGGACGGGTGCGCCGCCCGCATTATTCACCCATACTGCCGCGCCTCTGGTAGTGCGTTTCACCATCCGCGACGAGCCACCGGGATAGCTCCGCTCCGGCGATCAGGCGTACAGCTCCGGATGCCGGGTCAAGCACTTCATGCATTTCAATATCGGCACCGCCCAAGCATAGCTTACCAACGCGCACAATAAATACAGGGGGCTCTTCTCCCCCCCTGATAGCCATAACAATCAGGTCAAAAGAACCCTCTGGCAGCCGGTAACCCCGCAATACCTTCCCGGCGCTGACGGTATCCACATGATATTCGCGCACATCGGCCTTATGGCGTATGGATGCTATCAATTCCGTCAATGCCGGGGTGGTGATGGCGAAGCCGCTGTTATGTAGCATCCGCGTCTGCTTATCGGTATCAACACCCACGCGCTCAAGGCGTACGTTCCCCAAAGGACGCAAATCTTCCCCGCGATCACGGTCGACAATCAATTGTCCCAGAGCATGATCCCGCGACACGCCTGAAGCCGCTTGTGCAAGTCCCGCACTGAAAGCAACGCGCAGATCCCCGAACCTCTCGTGCCTCCGCCGGGTAAAGTGCCAACGTTCGACCGTCGCCATGCACATGGATACCGGCGGCATATGACTCTCTTGCCCCATACCTTCCCACCCGGTCTCCGCGATATCCTGATACCAGTCCCATAACTGTCCGCGAATGGCAATCCCCATCCGCATAAGAGGGACAACAGGACCGCGTAACAAGCACCCCAGAGCACTGAACTCATCCAGAAAAACATCATCCTCACCTTCCAGTACGCGCAAAAGGCCGGTTAAAAATGACTGTTCCATAAAATCCTGCATGCCCGGACCATGCACCTCCGCCATACCTGCAAGATACTCCAACCATGCAACGCGCAAACATGCCTGTTTGGAGGCAAGACCTTTAGCGCAATGCAGCGGCTGGCTTAAATCCGTTTGCAGAAAAATAATATTCCCTTCCCTGTATGCCTTGTCCAACGCACGGTCAGCTTCGGGACCACGCCCGGCGCCGACCAGATCATCACGCCTGTCTTGCCAGCGATGCTCGGCCCGGCGTCTGGCCAACTCCACCTTCACATCTTCATCAAATACCCGGAAAGCATTAAGCGTTATTCCATCATGCCGCCACGGGGATTCTTTTCCTGATTTGTTCCCACCATTCATCTGATCCAGCAGCCATGCGGCAAAAGGATACTCGTGCAGAGACTGTAACGGCTTCACCAATTCTCTGCCCATCTTGGCGGGCGCGGCCAACAGTTGATTGAGCCGTCTGGCATCCAGCGCGAACTGCATCCATCCCCCCTGACCACTCTTTTCCGCCATATCCCTGATTGAAAGTCTGGCCCAACTGCGTTTGAGCAAATGATCATCCATGCGGTCCTGGCTGAGCAAAGGCAGCATGTCCGCTTCGTTCCCAGACCCCAAAGCGGAACGCAATTCCCGCATACGTGGAATCATGTCTGGCTCCAGGCCGTAGGCGGCAATCATGTGACTCGTATCGCCCAACAACGAATCCTCCGGCTGACGCTGAGAAAAAGCCATGGGTGTAACTGGAATCACCATGGCTTCATGGATCGAAATACGGATAGTATCGGGTACGCCTTCCGCATCCTTTTTCAGGAATCCCCGCACCGCCCAGAGATACATGCCGCCAAGCACACGCATCATAACAGGGTCCGTTTTCTCCACATGCTCATCGGATAGCCGTCCAATGGCCGCGCGTAACAATTTCAGGATGAGGATATTGATGGCCTGTCCCCATGGCGCGCTATCCTCATGACTCTGTTCCCACGACTTCCGCCATAAATTGTCCATCGCCCGATACAGGCCAGCACCACCCTGTTCGTCCGCGCACCAGTGATGCAGTAAATGCACGGGAAGGTGAGGAAAATGCCTGCGCAAATGTCGAATCATGGCCCGCGAGATGGCATCCGGTTGCGGCAACTGGTGGGCGGACACTTTTTCCCCGTGGACCATATAGCGGACCGTATATTCCTGAAGCCTTCGCACAGACCCGCTCAATGCCCCGATGACCCCGGAATGCAAACCGTAGGGAATATATTCGGTGGCATCCTCGCCGACCATGCGTAACGGAAACTTCCGCACATCCACATGGCAGCAACTGGCCGGGCATTCGCCGCGATTCAGGATGGGTTTGTAACAGTTCCATCGATACTGAAAATAATCTGACGATAGCATCTTTTTCTTCCCTCCCTGCTCAGCTTGTATTATGGCGATTCATGAATAACAATACCTTTCATTGCGGGGCATCCGCACGTCCCATAGCATGCGCTTTTCATGACTATGATGCCACTGCCCCACCCCTTCGCCGCTGGTGACAAAGAGATGCTCGCGAAACTCATGCACGGCGATTGGTGAATCATGCAGGTGGTCCATCTTGATCATATTCACGTAGGCCATCCGGGACGATGGATCCTCGATGACATCAATCTCGTCGTGGAATCCGGTCACTTTCTTGGTATTGTCGGGCCAAACGGCGCGGGAAAAAGCACGTTGTTGCACACCATTGCCGGGCTGGTCAAGCCGACATCAGGACACGTCAATTTATTCGGCGAATGCATGTCCCGCTTAAACCAGCGAAAATTATTAGCCCGTACAGGTTTTTTAAGCCAGAAACAGGAAACATCGTCCACCTTGCCATTGCGTGTCCGCGACGTTGTCGCCATGGGGCTTATTTCGTATGCATCACCTCTATGGCGTCAATCCGGGCCGCAGTCAACAGTGGAACGGGCGCTGCTTCTGACCGATACAGACAAGCTGGCTGAACAGGATTACAGAGATCTGTCCGGCGGCCAGCAACGACGGGTGCGCCTGGCTCGCGCACTGGCCGCATCTCCTCGCCTACTATTGCTGGATGAACCCGCTGCTTCTTTGGATACGCATGCGCGGGAATCGCTTTACAGTCTGCTTCGGCGCCTGTGCGATCAACAGGGTGCGGCTATCATCATGGTTGAACACGATATCGCAGCCATCAGCGCCTATGTGGATTCCATCGCCTGCCTGAACAGCCGTATTCACCACCATGCGATGCATGGAGAAACTATTCCGGAAGAGGTATGGCACGCCATGTATGGCGATCACATGCATGTCGTAGCCCATGATTCCCATTGCATCGGCTGCCACGATCTGGCGAAATCATGAGCGGATTCCTCGCCAGCGAAGTCATGCACTCCGCCCTATTCCCCGCAACGCTGATTGCCATCGTGGCGTCCAGCATGTCGGTAATGATCCTGGCGCACCGGCTGGCTTTTCTCACTGTCGGCGTATCCCATGCCACATTGGCCGGGCTGGGATTGGCTGTCGTGCTGTCACTGCCACTCTTACCCACGGCTGCGGCGACGGCGGTCATCGTTTCCCTGATACTGGCATCCATGTTGCGCCATCGCGGTTTGAATGAAGATGCGGGAACGGGCGCGATGTTCGCTGGCGCCATGGCTCTGGGCATCGTATTACTCTCCACGACGGACAAGAACGGAGTGGACATGCTCGGGCTGCTATTCGGCAATATCCTCAGCGTCTCGAAGAGTGACCAATACTGGCTGATATGGGGAAGCAGTATCGTGATGACCAGCCTGATATGGGCCGCGCGTCCATGGTGGAGTATCGCTTTTGATAGCACGACGGCCGCCGCATCCGGCATGGCGGTTCATCTCTATCGCCTGCTGTTGTTCTCCATGATAGGTCTGACCGTCGTGATTTGTGTCCGGCTCGCTGGCATCGTGCTGGCAACGGGGCTTCTCGTCTTACCCGCCGCCACGGCATGGTTCTGGTGCCGCGGGCTCTTCAGACTCTGGCTTGTCAGCCTGTTGGTATCCCTCATTGGCACATGGGCGGGTTTGTTCCTCTCGTACATACTGGGCTGGCCGTCAGGCGCAACTGTAGTGCTAACACTATGCGCCCTCTTTGCCCTGAGCTGGGCAGCCTCAGGGCTAAAGAAAACCGTACAGGAGACATTCTGATGGTATGCTTTTCTATGGGACAGGACACTAATGCTGCTCACCGGATTTATGCGTGAAATAGGTTGCCAGCGACACCAACAGGATACCACCACCCATGTACAGGATGTTTAACGGGTTATCGAAGGTGGTATGCAGCACATTCTTGAAGAATGTTACGACCAGAATCATCAGCACCACTTTGGCCAGACGATCCTTCAAATCATCCAGGTTGTTAATGGTCAGGATATTGTTGGCTTTCTCATCTCCATGGGCAATATCAATCTTGCTGATAAACAGCTCATACAGACCAAGGCCGAAGATAAGCAGCACGGTGCCAAGCAGGAAATCATCGACCGACGATATAATCTGCCCAACCGCTTCGACATGATAGCCGGGATGCTTAACACCCATAAATGTCATTTCAATAAACTGCCAGGCCAGGCGCACCATGTTCTCCGCTGCCAGTACAAACAGGAGCACCATGCCTATTAACGAAGAGAGGACCGCAAGAATGACAACGAAACGGCTATTCCACAGCAACCATTCAAACGCTTTTTCAATCACGCCCTGCTGATTCTCTTTCATGGCATGCCTCCCTTTTATTTATGCTCGCACAATAAATGCCGGGAAGGGAAATACCCATTCAGCCCGCACGCACTGCCGTCTGCAATAAGTCATCATCCAGAATCTTATTGTCGACTTTGCAGTATGCAACCTGTTCATCCTCAAACACTTCGACTTCGGCCACGCCATCAACGGCCAGAAGGCGCTGTTGCAGCCGTTTCGCGGCATCCTCATTGGCAACGTCAATATGTAACATGCGTGTCGCCACATGGCGGGGCGGAGCCATGGTCAACGCCGCCAGGAACCACAATACCAGCAGACCCGCAATGACATAGAAAGCTTGAGCTTCATTGTGTTGGGATGGAACATACAGAAAACCACCCAGTACGCCGCCGACAAATGCGCCAAAGAATTCACACGTATTATATACCCCCATCGCCGTTCCTTTGGCCGATGCTGGCGCAATCTTGGAAATAATGGATGGCAACGTAGCTTCCAGCGCATTAAACCCAACGAAGAACACGAACAATGATGCCGCGATAGTCCCCAACGATGCCCCCCACAATGCCATTCCTATCTGAGCGGCGGCGAGCAAACCGATGGACAACACGAACACCTGTTTCATCTTTCGCTTGGCTTCGGCGATAATCACCATCGGTATCATCAGCACGAAAGATCCGGCCATGACCGGCAAATACAACTTCCATTGCGAGGCCCCCGTCAACAGGGGGTGTGAGGGATCCATCAACACCATCGGCAACACCACGAACATCGCCGTCAATGCAGCATGCAACACGAACACACCGAAATCCAGCCGCAGTAACTCGCCGTTGGCCAGCACCTTCCCCAACATACCGGCGGTCATCTCCGCATCACGGTGGTGCACTTGGCGTTTTGGTTCGGGAACGACGAGATACAGGAACAGGATACTGGCAAGCGACAACACCGCCGTCAGCCAGAAGATACCGGACACGCCTATAAGATGCCCGAGAACAGGTCCGGCCACCATGGAAACCATAAAGGATACACCAATGGTCATACCGATCATGGCCATGGCCTTGGTGCGGTGTTCCTCACGTGTAAGATCAGCCACCAACGCGATAATGGCGGCGGCAACCGCGCCCGAGCCCTGAATGACCCTGCCCAGCAATACACCATTAATGGAATCAGACGAGGCGGCAACGACACTGCCGATGGCAAACAGCAGCATACCCGCAGCAATCACCGGTTTGCGTCCGATCCGGTCGGACAGCATGCCAAACGGGATCTGCAACAAAGCCTGGGTTAAACCATATGCACCCAGTGCAATCCCCACCAGCATCGGGTGTTCGGCTGCACCCTTCAAGCCATGCGCATAAGGTGAAAATACTGGCAAAATAAGGAATAAACCGAGCATGCGCAGCCCGAAAATGCCCGCCAGCGACACCGCCGATTTACGTTCCTCCGGCGTCATGGATTCAGCTTTGACCTGTTTCCGGCTCATATGGGAAACCTCCTTACCGTTTAGTGGCGGGCATGCTGATAACGAAGGGGAGCGTATGCAAGCGCATCATTTACCCCTTTTATGGTGAAATGCAGAAGAAAACAGGGACAGTATATCCTTTTCTTACATTGAACGTATTGTAACTACTCAGCACC
>VAOZ01188006.1_pt1 | contig 19225 bp, 15 predicted proteins | sample 3394041 | NCBI WGS metagenome assembly VAOZ01 (sample SAMN08290431, study PRJNA428436) | hydrothermal vent metagenome | isolation source: Deep-sea hydrothermal vent chimney | place: Indian Ocean: Southwest Indian Ridge
GAAGTCGGCAATGTTAGTGACTATGCTGAATGGTCAAACTCTAATAATTCAACTCAACTATCTGTTGGCGACATTCGGAACCTGGAGGAATGCCAGGCAGCACTAAAGGGTGCCGATGCAGTTGTGCATCTTGCCGCACAATGTGGTGTTATTCCAAGTATCGAAGATCCAGTCTTTGACTGTGAAACCAATGTGCTTGGCATAGTAAACTTGTTGAAATCAAGCGTAGATAATGGCGTTAAACAGTTTATATTTGCATCATCAAGTGCGCCACTGGGAGCCACGACTCCGCCGGTACATGAAAAGATGGTGCCAAAACCTTTATCACCCTATGGCGCATCCAAACTGGCAGGTGAAGGTTATTGTTCAGCCTTCGCAGGTTCTTATGGTCTAAACTCTATTGCTTTGAGATTTTCCAATGTTTACGGGCCGGGATCACACAAAAAAGGCAGTGTCGTAGCGCTGTTTTTTAAACGCGCCCTGAAAGGCTTGCCATTGACTATTTATGGTTCAGGCGGGCAAACTCGAGATTTCATTTATATCGACGATCTTTGCAATGCCATACTCTGTGGCCTGGATTCAGGTGTGGGTGGTGAAGTTTTCCAGATTGCAACCTTTAAGGAGAACACAGTTAATCGTATTGCCGAACTTGTTAAGGAAATGGTGGAACGGGATACAGATAAATCTGTTGAAATCGTATATGAGGATAAACGCGCTGGTGAAGTCACCCGAAGTTATTCTGATATTTCCAAGGCGCAGTCAATGATTGGTTACAATCCGAAAATTGACTTGGAAACAGGAATGGCTATCACATGGGACTGGTTCAAAAAATATTATGATATTGGAAAATAGAACAAAATTAGAATGACTGATTATTTTCACCCTTGAGGAGTATGGGGACTATGGCATTTTTTGAAAATCAACGGATATTAGTAACCGGGGCGTGTGGCAGCGTCGGTGCAGAGCTACTTCGGCAGCTATTTACTAGTGACAAATATAATCCATTAGAAATTATCGGAATCGACAACAATGAAAGCGAGCTGTTTTTCCTCGACCAACAATATTTAGACGAGTCCCGCGCTAATTTTTTTGTTTCTGATATTCGAGATCGTGATGAGCTCTGTCGACGTATGCGTGGAATGGATATTATTTTTCATGCCGCCGCACTCAAACATGTTATTCTGTGTGAAAGATCTCCTGAGCAAGCCGTTCAAACCAATATCAACGGTGTACAAAATGTAATTTCTGCCGCAATCGAAAATGATGTGAAGACGGTGATTTTTACAAGCTCTGATAAAGCCGTAAACCCCACCAATGTAATGGGCACATCAAAATTGATGGGGGAACGACTAATGACTGCTGCCAATAGCCATAAGCGCCAATCAGGACCGATTTTTGCTTCTACACGCTTTGGTAACGTCCTGGGTTCAAATGGATCAGTTATTCCTATTTTTCACAACCAGATAGCCAAAGGTGGGCCGGTTACTCTTACCGATGAACGTATGACTCGCTTCGTCATGAGTATCGAAGAAGCTGTTAGCCTGGTTATCAATTCTGCACTTCACGCGAAAGGCGGTGAAGTATTTATTACCAAGATGCCCGTCATGCGTATTGTCGATATTGCACAGGCCATGATTGAAGAGCTGGCGCCTGTCTATGGCCATAATCCGAAGGAAATCGAAATAACAAACATAGGTTTAAAACCGGGCGAGAAACTGTATGAAGAGCTTATGAGTGGTGAAGAAACACGCCGAGCAATTGAATTATCAAATTATTTTTCTGTCATTCCGGCATTTCGCGGTATTTATAATGATATAGAGTATGACTATAAAAACATAGTCAACTCTGAAGTTACTAATCCATACGTGTCTGCTGATGAACCCGCCTATTCAGTTACTGAAATAAAAGAGTTTTTAAATAAAAACAAATTACTGGCTCAGCCTTCAGAAGATACCAATTATCGCTACTGGCCGGGTGATAAGGAGGAGAAAAAATAAATGCGCATCCTTATCCTTGGTGGCGATGGCTATCTTGGCTGGCCCACCGCAATGCAATTGTCGGCATCAGGGCATGAAATTACTGTAGTGGATAACTATTTACGACGTAATTTGTGCCGTGAAGAGAATATTGAGCCGCTTTATCAAACTCCAAATCTTCATGAACGTACTGCAATATGGAAGGAGAAAACCGGGAATCAAATTGAGGTGATAATCGGCGATCTCAGAAACTGGGAAGTCATCGCAGATGCTTTCTCTAAATCTAAGCCAGATTGCATTGTCCATTACGCGGAACAACCCTCCGCCCCCTATTCAATGTTGAACCGAAAAACCGCCTCTTTAACGCTAATGAATAATATAGAAGTAACGGCAAATGTTATCTTCGCCATGAAAGAGTTTTGTCCCGATGCCCACCTGATCAAACTGGGAACCATGGGTGAGTACGGCACACCGAATATAGATATCGAAGAAGGCTGGCTGGATATAACCCACAATGGTAGAAGCCAGAAATTTCTTTATCCACGTGCAGCAGGCTCCCTGTATCACACCACCAAAGTTTTAGATACCGACCTATTGTGGTTTTATGTCCGAACATGGGGACTGAAAGTAACAGATCTCATGCAAGGACCAGTTTATGGTATGTTCACTGAAGAATCATCCCTCGATCCGCGGTTACTGCCTTTTTTCAATTATGATGAAATGTTTGGAACTGTAATAAATCGCTTTGTCGTTCAGGCTGTGGCGGGATATCCGCTTACCGTTTATGGTAAAGGTGGGCAAACACGAGGTTATCTGAATATTGTTGATACCTTGCAGTGCGTGAAACTGGCAGTGGAAAATCCGGCAAAAGCCGGTGAACTTAGAATCATGAACCAGTTTACCGAAACTTTTTCTGTGAATGAGCTGGCGGAGTTGGTAAAAAAAGCAGGGGATAGATTTGGACTGGATGTTAAAATAAAGCCCATTGAGAATCCGCGTAAGGAAATGGAAGAACATTATTATAATCCTAAACATACCGCTTTCCAGAAACTCGGGCTGAAATCTGTGCCACTCACAGAGAACGTTCTTTACAGAATGATGGAAGTAGTGAGTCAGTATAGTGCTGATATCATTAACAAAAGAATATTTCCTGGAAAGGCCAAGTGGAATCAGTTTAATAAAACCAATAATACTACAAATAGTTCGTTGCAATAGTTTGTTTATATTGCAGTAAAAAGGTTTCTATATGCAGAACCATTGTTTTATATCTTGGTCATATATTGATGTAGGAAGTGCTACCGCACATTATGAATACTGTCTTGCATTATCTGAAAACGGGCATAATGTAACCTTAATCGCGAGAGGTGAAGATCAGTTTATACAAATAAATCCAAACTTTAGATTGCTACTAATAAAAAATACATTTTCTTTAGAAAAATTATCTCACCTTGGTTTTTATTTTACAATAACAAAACATCTTATAAAGCATAGATATGATTTTGTGGATGTTTTTTTAGCACCAGGTGTTTCTGTATTGCCCATCATTTTATCCCTTAAAAAAACTATCTGGGTGTTGCATATACGGACAGCATATGTAAGAAATGGATTGGTGGGGAAATTAAAGAATCTTTTTGGTCGTATGGAGGCGATTTTTTTTGATGAAATAACAATTATTAATAAAGGGATCGCAAAAAATTTATATTTTGGCGACAAAAGTATATCTCGCATGCTAGAGCTTCCTCTCGGAGTTAATCCGGTGGTTTTTTCAACATCCACAGGAAAAACAGAACTATTAGATAAAGGTATTTTAGAGAGAACTGTATTCATTCATGTTGGGAAAATGGATGGCACTAGGAACCTCCATAAATTGATAGCTGCGTTTGTACTGGTGAACAAGCAAATAGATAATTGCGCGCTGATTTTTGTGGGTGATGGGAATGATGTGCCTACATTAAAGTCAATTATTAAGAAACATAGGCTGGAAGATAAAGTAATTTTTGCAGGGCGAGTGCCATATAGTGAAGTGCCAAAATTTATTGCAACAGCATACATTGCGCTTTCATATATTCCAATTAATCCAATATATGATAATCAGCCACCATTAAAAACGCTTGAGTATAGGCAAATGGGCATACCTCAAGTAGCAACAAACACATCAGCAAACAGGAAATTAATACAGAATAGACATAACGGTCTTATTTGCAACGATGATCCTGTCGATTATGCTCAGGGTATACTTAGCCTGCTTAAAGACAGTGATCTTTACTCGAAAATAATGTTGAACTCTGTAGTCGGTATGGAAAAGTATTATTGGAAGAATATAGTTATAGATACTTTAATGCCGTTTTACCATTCAAAATTCGGTAAGAAGTAGCAATAAGCTTGAAACAGTAATGGACTAGTTAATGTTTTTGAGGTATTGATGTGAGGTAACTACTCACCCCATAAACCATAAAAAACTATAAAATAGTTCTTGACAGGTTTTTGAGGCAATAAAAACAAACTTCTTAAGTCTATAGAAAATAGATCGCTAGAGATCTTCAGCGATCAAATAAGATCGTTTCATTGAACTTTTGTTTCAGGTATTAATGCAAGGTGCGAACGTCCCGTAGAGAGGAACTCAGCGCCTCGAAAAAAGCCGTGTTAATCTATTACCATTGTAAATGGGTAATAGATTATATTGAATGGCTAGCCTTGACAAATCAACCGTGCGGAATGAAGTCAGTCGCTTGAAGGCTGACTTTGAACAGTTATGCACGGATGGAAAAATCAACCATGAAATAAAGATTCTGATGAACAGTATGTTCATGATAATTGAGCTGATGCTGTCCATTTTTCTTGAGCGCGTCACCAAAAAGAATAACAAGAACTCAAGTATCCCCTCGTCTCAAACCGATAAAGACGAATTCGCCCTGCCGCTTCATCTGGGTAGTAAGGGTAAAAAAGAAAATAAGCAGCGCGTTACTAATGCCCGCGTAAATGAACGTGTGACCGTCTCAGAAGTTCATACCTGTGATGTGTGTGGTGAAGATTTGAAAGCTGTCGCCAGTACCGAATACGAACGACGGACAAAAATTGACATTATCTTTGAAAAAGTCGTTGAACATGTTGATGCCGAGATAAAACAGTGCCCACACTGTGAGACCACCGTGAAAGCCCCCTTTCCGTCTGATTTGCACGGCCCCTTGCAGTATGGCAACGGCCTCAAGGCCTATGCCATCCATTTACTGGTGTGTCAGAGGGTTGCGCTCAATCGGGTTCAGAAATTATTGGCATCGATGATAAATGTTACGCTTTCAGAAGCCAGTTTGTTAAAATTCATACTACGGCTACATCCATCATTAGAACGCTGGGAGAGTTCGGCAAAAGATGCGTTATTTACCCTGCCAGCCATGAACCTAGATGAAACCTCGTGACGGGTCGATAAAAACAATCATTGGATTCATGTTTATTCCGCAGGGGATATTACCCTTAAATGCCTACGCCGAAGGCGGGGCATGGAAGCCATTGATATTGTCCCTCGCTATGGCGGCATTATTATTCATGATGGTTGGGCCTCCTATTTTTCATACGAACATTGTGGCCATGCCCTGTGTGGCTCCCATTTATTGCAGGAATTAACCTTTATCGTGGATTCAAACGGCTATGCCTGGGCGGTGAATATGAAACGCCTGCTGAAAGAAACTTGTGTCAAGGTGTCAAAAAGCAGGCAAAAGAAACTATCTGCTAATGACTATGCGCGCGTACAAAAACGATTTCGAACTATCCTCACCCGCGGGGGAAAAGAATTACCCCCCATCCCACCCAAACCCAGTGGAAAGTGGGGTAAAATAGCCAAATCGGATGCCCATAATTTATGGGGACGATTAAAAGATAATGAACAGGCGGTATGGCTGTTTGCAAAACATTCGCATGTCTCCTTTACCCATAATCGAGCCGAGCGTGACTTACGAATGGCCAAAGTCAAACAAAAGGCGTCGGGCTGTTTTAGAACACAAGAGTATGCGCACGCGTATTGTCGAATTTCCAGTTACTTACAAACTGTAGCAAACAAGGGATATAATCCACTGATTGCTATTCAAATGGCACTGGCTGAAAATGTTACTGTGGGGGGTGAGTAGTTACGATATGAGTACAGAAAAAATTGACTGATAAAAATAGCAACCGTGAACTTAAGGTTCTTGCTAAGGGCGGAATAGTTTCGCTTGGCGCCTCAGTTTTGGGTAGATTATTTCGCGTGTTATCTCATATACTGCTGGCACGATTGCTTGGCCCAAGGCTATATGGTCTATTCGTATTAACATTTACAATTACAGCTATGGTGCAAATTTTCTCATTGATGGGACTGCATACAGGAATGCTACCAATACTCGCAAAAGAAATGAAACAAGGTAATATGGCTTCATTAAATCAAACTATTCAAAAGACATTGGCGCTAGCACTAATGTCTAGTTGCCTGATATTTGCAGCATTCAAAATGGGACTTTCAAATATTTTAGCCATAAATGTATTTCATCAAGTTGAGTTAACCGAACCACTTAATATTGCAATACTTGGGGTCATTTCTATGTCTATAGTGATGGTGATAACCGGTTTCTTCAGAGGAATAATGGAAGTGGGAAAATCAGTAATAGTGCGCGATGTGTTTGAAAATGGAGCGCGACTATTATTTATTTTAAGCGTTCTTGTCTTTTTCGATTTCAATATTATTTCGGCAGTATGGGCAAGCACCCTTGCTTCAATAGCAGCGGCAGGGTTTGCAATAGTGCTCATTCTGGTTTGGGGAATAAAGACTAATAAATTGCGCAATCTTACCAGAAAAAAGGCTAGTGACAGGAAGGTTGAGTATAAACGTATTTTATCTATTTCAATGCCCATGTTTATTTCTGGTTTTTTATATATTTCATTATTGCAAATGGACCGATTGATGATTGCATATTTTCTTCCAGATATGAAAGGAAGTGTCGACGTTGGTATATATAATGTTGCAACAATGATCGCACTACAGCTTACATTTTTCTTTGCGGCAATCATTAATATTGCATCACCTATGCTGGCAAAAGCTCATGTTAACAAAGACGAAAAATCCATGAAGAAATTTCTCGTCAAAACAGCTTGGTGGAGTCTGATAGCAACCAGTCCTTTATATATGATTGTTGTGTTCTATGCCAGACCAATATTAGGTATTTTTGGACAAGAATTTTCTGCTGGTGCACTCGCTTTAATCGTTCTTGCTACAGGCCAACTTTACAATGTAGCAACTGGTCCGGTAGGTGTGGTTTTAAATATGACAGGTAGACAAATCTATGATTTATGGAATAATATTGCTTTGTTTGGTCTAAATCTTATATTTAATATATTATTGATACCTAAATATGGTTACGAAGGCGCGGCAATAGCGACTTTTTCATCAATGCTTATTATTCACACAGTTCGGTTAATTCAAGTTTGGAAGATTTTTAATATTCACCCATTTACTAATGCAACTGTAAAAACAAATATCTACATGCTTGTGGTTGTGATGGTAGCTTTGTGGACTCAATATATGAGTTTTGGGCTAGGTGTCCAATCTATTTTTTTTCTTGCGGCCACTTTATTATTTGCACGATTTATTCTTAAGACCGGTTTTGATGCTGAAGATAAAGAAGTCTTCTATACTATAGTTGCCCATTTTGGTAGGAGTGTGAAATCGAATGTTATTAAATAGTCTTAAATTCAAGGAAACGTATGGTTAGTCCAATATTTATTTTTTCACTCCCAAGATCTGGGTCAACATTACTTCAGCGTATTTTGTCTACAAATGAAAATATTTGTACGTCACCCGAGTCATGGTTACTGCTGCCATTATTTTATGCGCTAAAAAAAACTGGGTGCGCTGCTGAGTATTCTCATAAAGCTGCGCATGATGCAATCCATGAGTTTGTATCAAAATTACCCGAAAAGAAAATCACCTATTATAAAGCGGTAGCTAGGATTATGGAAGAACTTTATAGCGAAGTAACTGATAAGGATTGCAAATATTTTCTAGATAAAACTCCTAGGTACTATTTGATTATTCCAGAAATCATATCCGCTTTTCCAGATGCGAAATTTATTTTTCTTTTTAGAAATCCTATTTCTATTTATTCATCCATTCTGGAAACATGGTGTGCCAATAGATTTTTAAATATGGATCGCTTTGAAATAGATTTAATTGGTGGTGTCAAACATTTAGTTCAAGGTCAGGAACTACTTGCAGATAGATGTATAACAATAAAATATGAAGACTTAGTAGGCAAACCTGAAGAAACGCTTAGCGCAATTAGTAATTACCTGGAAATAGATTTGAAAATTTCTCAGAAAAATGATGGAGCCTTGGCTAAACTGTATGGTGATAGTGGGGATCAGGTAGGGCAGAGAGAATATAAGAAACTATCAAACAAACCACAAGAAAAATGGAAAAAAACCTTTAATACTCCATATCGTATAAAAGTAGCTATTTCATACCTTAATAAAATAGGCCCTGGTGTTATTGCAGGCATGGGATATGATAAGACAGCGCTATGTGAAGAAATTCGAAGTTTAACAGTTTCATATTCATTCTCCATAAAAGACCGACTCTCAAGATTCTTATCCGGGCTTGGTAGATATATAAATCATGAACATTATCGGCGGTTGCTAGAAAGCAAGTTAATAAGCAAATCAAAATTTTTCACATACAGATAATTAATAGCATGCCGAAATACAAGAGAACCAAATTTCATTGCATTATATGCATGTTTTTACTGGCCCCATTAATGTTTATTGCTCTATTTCCGATGGAGCATCCCGGAAGTCTTGTGATCTGGTATGGTACCGCAGCCGATCGAGTTTTTACTACCGCCATTCTTAAATTTACATTAATCGACATTTTACTTGGAATGTTACTGGTATTATCATTTTTGTTTAGAAAAAAAAGTCCTCCCTATAAAAGCTACTTTGGCCCTATCCCAACAGTTTTGATTGTTTGTGCTGTTACCGGCTTTATTTCTACCATTGTTCACGGAAGAGGGATCAGCCTTGAACAGATGGGGATTTCTGGAGGAAAGATACCAATTTATGCGGCAATTTTATATGTGTGTATAAACCAGTTGATTTTTTCACGCGACCAGTTTTATCGTTTGTTTGAAGCTTTTTTGGTGTCAATATTTTTGCTGGATTTATGGGGTATGTATAATTATATCTTTCACGGCGGGATATACAGTGAATCTCTAGGGCGGATAGTGTTCTGGGAAACCGCAAAATTATCTTACAATGTATTTGCTATTGCAATAACAATAACTTTTATGCTAATAGCATTTCCAAAACAACTAAAATTACCTAAAACATTTTACTATGTGCTTTTTGTATTAGCCCTGTCAATTATTGCACTTTCGAGTCGCAGAAATCCAATGGTAGCTTCCTTCATAACAATTGTTCTCGCCATGATATCGGCCTGGTTTTATGGTAAGAGGGTAAGATCTATGATCCCTATAGTTTCACTTATGATTGCTGTATTTGCTTTAGCTGTAATTAATTACACATATTTTGAAGAAGTAATTATAGACAAGGTGGTGAAAAGAGTGGAGAGTGTCGGTGAAGTTTTTAGCAAGAAAGTGGATGAGAAAGATACTATAAAAGGGCATCTGCACGATCTGAAGTTAGGGGTTGAAATTATATCTCGAAATCCCATCCTGGGTATTGGATATAATGTCGCAAACAAAAACGAGATAAATTGGGTACATAACTCACTATTAACTTTCTGGCTCAGGTTTGGGATAGTTGGGGCTATAGTCTATTTTTGGCTTTATTGGTCAATTTTGAAAACATATGTTCATTCGTTAAGATCACAACGTGACGTATTAGTATTGGCGTTTTTTTTATTTTTTATAGCCCAGTTAGTTCAGGGTTTATTTTTCCCTCCATTCTTTGAGTACTTTAAGAAAATGGTAACTTTTATTGGGCCGCTTGCATTAATTAACGCTTATTTTAGGACGAAGTCTAAAAGTGGATAAAAGTGATTAAGGATTTACAACTCGTTTCAATTATAACTTGTACAGTTAATAGTGAGAAATACCTAAAAGAGTGTCTGGATAGTGTTGCCAGCCAAGACTATCCTAATATTGAGCATGTTGTCATTGATGGAAATTCGGATGATGGAACACGTCGTATTCTAGAAAAATACCCAACAATAAAGGTTTATACACGGAATCCCATGGGTATTTCCGATGCCATGAATTATGGCCTCGAAAAGTCAAGTGGCAAAATTATTGCGCATCTTCATTCAGATGACAGATACGTGAATGCTGAATCAGTAAGCAAAGCCGTTAATGCCATTATAGAGTCTGGCAGGAAATGGTGCGTGGGGAAAATTATTTTAATTAATAGTGATGGATCACAGAAGGTTCCCAAAAATACACCCTATTCCTATAGAAAAATATTTACTAAAAATCCGGTTGGCCACCCTGCTGTATTTATAATGCGCGAAGTATTTAATTCGCAGGGGGCTTTCGATACAAAGTTAAAATATGCTATGGATATTGATTTGTGGTTGAGAATAGGAACTATTTATGAACCTGTGCAACTGTTTGAAACGCTTACTTTCTTTAGAAATTATGGAGGAGCCTCTACCAGGAGCCTATGGAAGAGCAAGTTAGAAGGGCTTCGGGTTAAACGACACTATTGTGGAAAAGATTTGTTTCTTTTCATAGAAATATATTTTGCCACATTAAAGTGGTTGGCCAGTCACATTATTGAACGCATTCGAATATCTAAAGATATTATGCACTCTAAATGAATAAGAAATGGCTTACTTACCTTTTGGCTATATTCAGTATTAGCCTGATCGCTTCAATGTCTTATGCTCAGACAGGTTATAAGATATTGCCCCTCGATAATCCAGGCGCCATGATAATACGAAAATATGGTGGCTATAGAACAACTAATATTCCATTTATTTTTAGTGTTACAGCAACCACATCGCTCAATGAGGGATATTTGCATATACAATACCCTGAAGTCACTAAAGCCTTAAAAAGGGTCGCATATTCACGTCTGGTAAGTTTGAATTTAACGAGCAATGAGCAGAGTAGATATTGGTCATCACAGGGCGCAAACAATATCAGTTTTTATGCTCGTTCTAATGGGCAGGTGATGTTAAGGCTTCGTATCCGATTATATAACAGCCCGAGCTCGGCGGGTAATTTTCTTCGGAAAAAGAAATGGACAGATTATGAGGCACCGTTTTCACTGGACGGACTGGATTGGAAAAAAATAGTTATCCCTATTGGGGGATTTAGAGATAAACATGGTATACCCCTAAAATTTTCTGCCACATCAGAGTCTCGTATCGCATTAGAAATTATCAGGACATACAAAAAAAATAATGTATGTGGGAGTATTTATGTGGACATAAGACCAATAAGCATTGTTCCTAATATTTCAGTGAATTTATTTGATTTCGAAATTTTTTCTACTTCACGACATCAAGGTCTATTTTTTGGAAACGAAGCCACAGGATTCAATTTCCACTTTCAAGTGCATTCTCCAGAGTTCAAGTTAAATAAGATAAAAATTAAGATTCAAGATGCCCACCAAGGCAGCGTACCTTTTTTGGATAAAGTATTAACCATCCCAAGTCAATCAAATAGAAAATCCTTTATTGTTTCATTTGACTTTAACAGGGATATATTACCTGGTAATGGGGTATATATGCTTTCTGTCACTACATTGGCGAGTAGAAATATAGCGTTAACAAAAACATTTGATTTTGCGACTTTAAATTTTAATGAGGGGGAAACAAGTACAAATTTATTTGGGTATCAGTCATCTTTAGCCCCGACATTCATGGTAAACGGAAGTCTGATTAAAATTAACCAGGAAACAGATTGGTATAATGTTGAACCAACAAGAGGAAACTATCTATATGGGAAAATTGATACCCTTATGGATTATTATCAATTGCGAAACGTAGATTTTTTAGCATCACTAAAATATCCGCCTACTTGGCTTGAAGGTTGTAATAAAAGTCAAGTTTACCATAAAAATACTTGCGGGTTCTTCTTAAAAGAACTACCTCGCAATATCAACTCCTGGAATGAATATGTTGAGGCAATAGCAGAAAAATATGCTGGAAAAATAAAATATTATGAATTCTGGAATGAGCCAAATGCTAAAAATCATTATAAGGGGAATATGGCTGATCTGGTAAATGGCCTAAAAGAAACCCAACGGGTATTAAAAAATATATCATCGGACATTCAACTTGTAGCACCGGCAGTGTCGGGGATTCCATTTAAGTGGTTAGATGAATTTGGCCGTGCAGGGGGGTTTAAATACATTGATATAGTGTCATTTCATAATTATATGCAAAATATAAATCTTGTTGATTTATCAAAACGCATAAAACGTTTTAGGAAGCTATTAAAAAAATATGGAAAGGACGGTACACCTATATGGGACTCAGAATCTGCCTATATTTCGGCTCCCAGGGTAGATGGACGAATAATGGGTGAACAGGATGTTATAAATAAAGTAATGGAAGAAAAAAAATATACAGATAAAAAATTATCTCACGGAAACGATTTACTTGTATCGTGGGTCAAGCGCGCCTACACAGAAGATCAAGTTGCAGAAAATATTGTAATGCAATATATAATTAGTTTTGGTGAAGGGATATCTAAAATCATATATTTTGCGCGAGGTTACTGGGATCTCTTTGATATGGGCCAGATCAAAATGCAGGGGCTTGCATATCTAAATTTGAAATATATGATGTCTGGCATAACATTGGAGAATGCACAAAATATTTCTGTTAAAGGTGATAGAAAAATAGAAATATATAAATTTAGAAGAAATAACGGCGTTAATCGAAAGAAGGGAGAATTATACGTAGCCTGGGATTGGCAGAAGGGCGCTGAAAAAAATATTAGCATTACAAAACTTGATAATAATACAGAGATTCAACCTTCTGACATTTATGGTAATAACATTAAGATTGACTCGGATGGGCGAAACCAGAGAATTCTTATTACAGATTCACCTATATATATAGAAACTACCGGCCCCATCCAATTTGAAGCCAAGTAGTCAAAATCTTACCTTATGCTCAAGGAATAATAATATGATTAAAAGCTGAGTTATCCCCACGAATTTTTTAGATAACTCAATGAAATTAAAGAAATAGATGTACTTTCATGGCGAGGTTTGATCAAATTGGTTCACGACAAACTAATTTGGAGCTCGCCATGAAAGCCGTTAAATTATTGCACAAAAAATTAGCCACCGCCTGTCCTAGTCTTTTCCAATATGAAATGAGCCTGAAGAGAGGGGCCGTGATTCCAATATGAACTGAGCCTGAAATAGCGATTGATGTCGCGCATGATCAGCGGATGAAAATGATCATGAGCCTTGAACAATTAACAACCATTGACGCTATCCGTCAATTTCTGAAAGGTACGCAGGCCGTTGCCTTCAGCGTGGCGACCCATAAGCAAGCGCGCTATCGCTGGATACAAAAGACGCGGGTAAAGCATCGGTATTTACGGCTTGGCAAGGCAGACAAAGGCACCGTAACCCGCTATTTGATGAAGGTAACAGGTTACTCTCTGGCCCAGACAAAGCGTCTGATACGGCAATACACTGAAACGGGCACTGTCTGCGTGAAGTCATCCCGCCGTAATGGTTTCAAGCGTACCTACACGGGAGCCGATATACGTCTGCTGGCGAGCATGGACGAGCGGCATGGCCAGCCCAGCGGCCCGGTACTAAAAAAGCTTTGTGAGCGCGCCTATCAACGTTTTTCCCAACCTGAATATCAGAATCTGGCGGGTATTTCTGTCTCACACCTGTACAATTTGCGGCACACCAAAACCTATCAGCGGCAACGCTGTACCCTGACAAAAACACGCCCTAAAACCGTCCCTATCGGCCAACGTCGTAAACCGTGCCCCAACGACCAACCAGGCTATATCCGGATTGATTCTGTCCATCAAGGTGATCAGGATAAACGTAAAGGGATTTATCATATCCACGCCGTGGATGAGGTAACGCAATTCCAGATCATCATCACATTGGAGCGTATTACCGAGCAATTGTTGCTTCCCGCTTTGAAGCAGATGCTGGCCACCTTTCCCTTTAAAATAAGGGGTTTTCACGCGGATAATGGGGGTGAATATATCAACTATACCGTTGCTGCGTTGATGGAAAAACTGCGAATTGAATTCACCAAATCACGCCCTCGGCACAGCAATGATAACGGTTTGGTTGAAAGTAAAAATGGCTCCGTTGTTCGTAAACTTTATGGTTACACACACATACCTCAGCAATACGCCACGGACTTCGCTGAACTGAATAGCCGCCAGATCTACCGGTACGTCAATTTCCACCGCCCCTGCTATTTCCCGACCACAATGACGGATGACAAGGGCAAACAGCGCAAGAAGTATCGCTATGATGATATGATGACACCCTACGAAAAATTCCGCTCCTTACCTCGTCCCAGCCAATATTTAAAGCCAGGGATCACGTTTAAAAAGCTGGATGCATTTGCCGCTGAAATGACGGACAATGAAGCCGCTGAACAACTGAATTCAGCACGAGATCACTTATTTAAACAACTCCATGAGCGACTCAAAATAAGGGCTTAATACACCCCACCTTCAGGCTCATTTCTGGATTGGAAAATACTGTCCTGATATGCATGACATACGATTAAAAGCCTTAATCGCGGGCGTGACATCCGCCCCAACGGAGCATCAGGTCACGGTCACAGGCTTGGGGCGAAATTTAAAATCATATTCAAAGACCCACACCAAGCATGATATAAAACGAATGGACAGACTGATTGGCAATCTGCACTTGCATGCTGAACGCAAGGGAATTTATCAGTATCTATCAAGGCAGCTAATTGGACAACAAAAACATCCTGTACTGATAGCGGACTGGTCACCCCTGCCGGGTAATGAGATATTCCAGTTACTCCGTATATCCATTCCGATGGGAGGTCGCTCACTCACGCTTTTGAGGCCTGCTTTAAAGAAAAGGCTCTTCAGCGGAATTCGTGGGCAAAAATACGAGATTCCAGCCTAAAGCGGCCAGCCTGAGGAGCGTCCCCACGTCTAAATGTCGGTCACTATAATCTGGTTTAATTCACTAAAAACTGATACAACTGTCGACAGGTCGCATCATATTGATATATTAATCGTTGCATAAGTTTTCGCATGCTATAATGGCACGTATGAATAGAGCAGAAATACGCAGCACTAAAAGAAAGGAAGTCGTTGAGGCCATTATAGTGCGCGAAGAGCCTGTACATTTGGTTGCGCAAATTTATAATATCCCGCAGCGAACAATATTTGACTGGTTATCACGTTATAGTAGCGGAGGATGGGATGCCTTAATAGAAAGCAGCAGAACAGGAAGGAAACGCAAACTATCTGCTAATGATATGAAGTGGTTATATGATGCAATAACATTAGGCAATCCGCTTAATCACCCGTTTGAATTTTGTTTATGGACTTTGAATATTATTCGAGAGATGATTGCCTTCGAGAGAGGTATCAAGTTGAGTAAAAGTTCTGTTAGCCGTTTGCTCGGCCATCTTGGCCTGAGTCCGCAACGTCCCATATACAAATCGTACAAGCAAGATCCAAAAAAGATTGAGCAGTACATCAGTAAATCATTTCCTGATGTTGCAAAGCAGGCTGAAAAACTCGGTGCCCAGATATATTTTGTTGATGAAGCCTCGGTTCGTAGTGATTCGCATCGCGGTCTTACCGGGGGAAAAGTTGGCGAGACACCGATAGTAAAAGACAGTGGCGGACGTTTTGGATTAAGTGTTATCAGTGGCATAACGCCTCGCGGAGATATGCGATTTAGTTTTATCGAAGGGAAGATGAACTCAAGGCGATTTATAAAATTCTTAAAACAACTTCAAGGTGATGCAGGGCAACCCATTGTTGTGATAGTGGATAATGCAAGGTATCACCATAGCAAAGAGACCCAAGCATTTATAAAATCCCAGGAAGAATCTGACAACGGTAATATCGTAATGGCTTTTCTGCCCCCTTACTCGCTAGAATTGAACCCGGATGAGCAAGTATGGAACCCTGCGAAATCACGTTTATCTAAATTACCCATTGCGAGCAAGGAAGCCATGAAAAGTAGCTTCACTTCTATATTGAGGTCCATCCAGAAAACAACGTCGCTGATCAAGAGTTTTTTTAAAATGAAAGATACGTTGTATATTACAGATGCAATGATTTAGATAGACGAATCAAACTGCGAATACTTATGCAACGATTAATAAATCAGATTCATTATCGGCATGTCGCCAATAGGGGCCACCGTTATCATCAACATATTTAAGGATTATATTTTTGCTCGACAGACATTCAGCCACACCATACTCATTTACCTGTCGACTTGTCGCAAGCGGGGCATGACGGCCACTCAAGCCTTGACACTGCTTTTTCAGGGCAAGAACCCGGATTTTATGAGAAAGGACGTGGCCTGATAGGCGCGTTCATGACAAAATAGGCTGAATAGTTACGATTATTTTTATACCAGTGGCTCCTTAGAACTAGCAAATCGAGGATTGAAAGCGAATTTATTGAAAATTCCCGGAAAGCTCGCATTCTTAGTGAATGAAGATTTAACAGTTAGAGTATTAGTTGGCTATTCACTTCTGGTTTTAGCTAAATAAATTGCATAACAAGGCGCTACAACGAACTGCTATTCCACTGCGATCTATTGCCGCCAGTGAGCTTGGCGTTATGTAACAAATGGAGAGTTCAGTGCAAAACCAATATTTTTCTTATCGAGACAAATGCCCTGCTTGCAATTCGGGCATTTTTAAACCACTATATCAAAAACCGTACGATGAGCCACCCCTCAGTGAATATTTGGAATCATTTTACTCAACACAGGGTGGAATAGAATTTAAGTATTTGAAGAATGCTACTTTCCACCTTTGTGAATGCGAAGAGTGTGGCTTGATTTTTCAAAAAGAGATTCCTAATAATTTTCTAATGGAGCAGCTTTATGAAAAATGGTTAGACCCTAAAAAAATATTTCAGCAACGTCAAAAGACCGATAATCTAAATAAGTATACTTACTGGGCCCAAGAGATTTCAACAATAATTCAATACCTTGGCTCAGTACCTTCAGAATTGAGTTTCTTCGATTTTGGTATGGGTTGGGGGAAGTGGGCTCTGATGGCGAAAGGATTTGGCTGTAAATCCTATGGGACAGATCTTTCAGAAGAAAGAATAAAATATGCCGCATCAAATGATATCAAAGTTATTACATGGGATGAGATTCCTAAACATAACTTTGATTTTATAAATACAGAGCAAGTATTCGAACATATACCTAACCCATTAGATACGCTTATTTATCTTAAAGATGCTTTAAAAGCCGATGGTGTACTTAAAATTTGTGTTCCAACAGCAAATGATATAACAAGACGGATAAAACTCATGGACTGGAATGCAGCGAAGGGCACAAAAAACTCTTTAAATCCTATTGCCCCCCTGGAACACATTAACTATTTTCGAAGAAGCTCATTAATAAAAATGGCAGATTTAGCTGATATGAAAGAAGTTGTTATACCTATAAATATTCAATATATGCATACAACCAACTGGCATGGAGCAAAGAAAATAGCAAAAAATATATTGTTGCCAATTTATAGAAACATATTAAAAAGACAAAATTATTTATTTTTCTGCAATAAGCGATAATAGTAGGTATATACATACGAGGCAAATACACTCAACACTGAAAAGCATGAGTTTTCTAGTTATTTATTGAATATATATTTTTGTCACATCTCAATGATCAGATTAATGATTATGGAATATTATTTTAAATATAGAATCACACCAACATTTGGGTTTTTAATTGTAGGGCTTACTGAATCAAGATTAAGAATATTGCGGCAAAAGCACTAAAGGCCAAATTTACCTTAAACAATAGTTTTCGATTCTGTGCTAATAGCCTAATCTTGTAATATCAATAAGTAGATAATAAATATGGTTAATGTTTCCAATAAAAAAACTGATCGGGTTGGCTATGATGAAGAATACCAAGGAAACTTTAGTGATCTTTGCAATATAAAAAGTATTCCTGAATATGTCGATGCCTACCAATCATCTAATATAGATCCGTACTACAAATCAAAAAACACAAAAGGATATGTTCGTGGTGAGGCTATAAATAATCTGATTTCTAATGCGGATAGGCAAGGGTATCCTCATGATAAGATACTTATCCTTGATGCGGGTTCTGGACAGGGTGAACTGTCAGTTTATCTGGCATGTCTGGGTTTTAATGTAATTGGCATTGACATATCCAATGAGGCAAAGGCATGTGGTGAACATTTGGCCTCAAGCATTGGCGTCCAGGATAATTGTAGTTTCCATGCAGAAAGCCTGGAAAAAACGTCACTTAATGATTCTTCAGTAGATTATATAATAGGACATGCATCTCTTTATCACTTTATAAAATATGATGATGTGCCACACGAATTTAATCGTATATTGAAACGAAGGGGGAAAGGATATTTTGCAGATGCATTCGGTGAGAATAAGCTCTACCATATTTTTCATGATAAAGAAAAAATGGAACGCCTTGGCGATGTCACGCTAACTAAAAAACTTATTGAATCATACTTTTCTGATTTTGATGTGAGCATAACACCAACAGACTGGTTTGTTATGTTAGATAAGCTATATATGAAATTATTGCCGAATTCATTTATGCCGTTAATAAAAAAGTTATCATATTTTCACAACTTTATTGACCGAAAAATACCCGCATCATCACGTTTATCCTTGTTTCTTTCTGGATCAGTTTTAACTGAAATCACAAAAATATAATCAACATAACGCTCTATATCTTCTGCTGACATTTTAAATGAGGCTCTTCAGCAGAATTTGTGGGTAGAAATTATTGCGGAGACATTGTAAGTTATTGATACTGTAATGGATTATAATAGTCATAGGGGTGCATTTTTTCGAGTACCCCTTAGTTTGGCTTCCAGAAATACACAGAGGCGTGGATCATGGGTCGATCTGTAACGAAGGGTTCCTCACCCTCCGGGAGAGGGACAGGGTGAGGGGATCAGGACGTCTGAGATCGCTGGCGCGCGCACAACGCCAGCAAGCCACCGATGCAGAGCGCCTGCTCTGGTCGCTCTCGCACTTCCCTGTGCTCCGCGACACCGGGACATCCTTGTCCATTGGCGACAC
>VAOZ01058586.1_pt1 | contig 19120 bp, 16 predicted proteins | sample 3394041 | NCBI WGS metagenome assembly VAOZ01 (sample SAMN08290431, study PRJNA428436) | hydrothermal vent metagenome | isolation source: Deep-sea hydrothermal vent chimney | place: Indian Ocean: Southwest Indian Ridge
CGGGCCGGCAAAACCATTAATCTACAACCCCGCGAATATGTCATCCTCGAATTTCTGTTACAGCACGCCGGTCAGATCGTCACCCGCACCATGCTGCTGGAAAGCGTTTGGGATTATCACTTCGATCCACAGACCAACATCATCGATGTACACATCAGCCGGTTGCGCAACAAGATCGATCGGGATTTTGAGCCAGCCCTGTTGCAGACCGTGCGCGGCGCTGGCTATTGTCTGCACGAACCGGCGCCGGAATCCGGGTAATCCATGCCCCCCCGCCTGCTGCGCAGCTTCAGCTTCCGCCTGGCCCTGACCTACATGGCCCTGTTCGGCACCTCGGTATTGCTGCTGTTGTGGTTTATTTACTGGTCAACCGCAGCCTACATGTCACGGCAAGCCGATGCCACGATTGCCGCCGAGATCACCGGTCTGGAAGAACGTTATGACATGGATGGCCTCGCCGGTCTGATCAATGTCATCAACGAACGGCTCTCGCGCAAACCCACCGGCTCCTCCATCTACCTGCTGACCACGGCGATCAACACCCCTATCGCTGGCAACCTCAATCGCTGGCCAACAATCCAGGCCGATAAAGATGGCTGGCTGAATTTCCAGCTCGAAAATGCCGGTCTTGGCAAAAATAAAATCCACCTGGCCCGGGCACGCAGTTTTACCCTCTCCGGCGATTTTCATCTGCTGGTCGGGCGCGACATCTACGAGCTGGAAGAAACGCAACGACGTATCATTCGCGCCCTGATTCTTGGCTTTGTCATCACCCTGGTACTGGGCGGTATCGGCGGATTCGTACTCAATCGCCGGGTCGCAAAACGTCTCGAATCCATCAACACCACCAGCCGTGAGATCATTGACGGTGATCTCTCACGCCGCATCCCCCGGCAACACAGCGGTGATGAATTTGATACCCTGGCCGGCAACCTCAATGTCATGCTCGACCGAATTGAAGAACTGATGGATGACGTACGACGCGTCTCCGACAACATTGCCCACGATCTACGCACACCCTTGGCACGGCTGCGCAACCGGCTTGAACTGCTGCGTGCCGAACAGGAAAAAGCCGCCCAGGATCCGACGCTGGCTGAGCAGTCTATTAGCGAAGCCGATGGCCTGTTGAAAACATTTAATGCCCTGCTGCGCATCGCCCATATTGAAACCCGGCAACGCAGAGAGGCCTTCTGCGAAATAGACATGGGCGCCCTGCTGCACGACGTCGTTGAACTCTACGAACCGCTGGCGGAAGAAAAAGGCCAGTCTCTGAGCTTACAGGCGGATACCAACGTACGCCGGCAGGGTGATCGTGATCTGCTGTTCCAGGCCATGGCCAACCTGCTGGACAATGCCATCAAATACACCCCCATACAGGGGCAAATTCGAATCAGCCTCGATAGCAGCCGAATCACCATTGCCGACAGTGGTCCCGGCATTCCCGAAAGCGAACGTCAACAGGTATTCCATCGCTTCTACCGGCTGGAAAAAAGCCGCACCACCCCCGGCAGCGGGCTGGGACTGAGCCTGGTGGCCGCGGTGGCGGGAATTCACGGCATGACGTTGAGGCTGGAAGACAACCAGCCTGGACTTCGAGTCCATTGCGAGTTCCCCCCGGCCCACAGCCAGACCATTAACAGCGCTTAATATCGGTCCCGCCTTCCGTCAAGCCTGAATAAGATACCGTGTCTTACGGCACCTCGGGGTAAACACGATTACTGGTTCCTACGCTCCGCGTGGGAACCCACACCTCGATCGATGCGTTGATCCCGGTATGCATTCCCACGCCGGAGCGTACAAACGAGAAAAAAGAAATATCCGCCAATGAGCGCGAATAAACGCCAATATTTTATGTTGAGGTGTCTGCGCCGCAGAATACAATCATGAATGCTTTTGCCTTTATTGGCGTATATTCGCGTTCATTTGCGGACAGATAAGCTTTTGGCTTTTAGAAAATATTAGTGGGATACCTCAGAAGTGAAACTGATTAAACCACCGTTCGTCCTGAGCTTGTCGAAGGAAGCTTGTCGAAGGAAGCTTGTCGAAGGAAGCTTGTCGAAGGAAGCCCTTCGGCTCCACTCAGGAGAGCCCTGTCGAAGGACGCACCCACGAATGTGGCACCTAAAGAGAGATCTAGGACAACATTTATTTAATGCACATCACGCCAGTACGCGCGTTTCAACAAATAGGCGAATAGCGTAAAAATCAGCAGAAAACCGATGACATAAGGGGCAATCTTTTTACGAACGATAATCGAAGGATCACTCGTATACCGCATCCAGGCCGTAAGATCTGTCGTTATACGATCGTATTCCTGGGGACTGTAGGTGGCCTTTTTAAGCACATGCCCCTTGTTGTCGATCGTACCACTGTATGAAAACAGCACATTGGGCATCGCAACACCTGGAAAGAGGCGATTATTCCATCCAGTAGATTTACCTGGATCCCAATAAAAACTTCTCAGGTACGTGTATATCCAGTCAACACCCCGGTAACGCGCGACCAGGGTGAGATCGGGTGGAGTGACGCCAAACCATTTAGCGGCGAGCTTTGGAGGCATGACCGTTGTCATGCCACGTAAATATTTAGCGCCCGCTGGCGTCATAAAGTTACGCTTGATAAATTTCTTGTCCAGTCCGAGATCAGCGGCCAGGCGATTGTAACGTATATACTTCATGCTGTGGCATGCCAGGCAGTGTTGGGCAAAAAATATTCCTCCACGAATAATGGTTTTCTTGTTGAACTGATATTTTGGCGCCTGCACTTGTACCTGCACCTCATTAGCATAGCCCACGCCTTCATAAACAACGGCAAAAACAACCGCGCCGGCCAATAGCCCAATACGTAACATTGTCTTCACGATCTCACCCGATCAGGTACTGGCCGAACAGGTTCAAATCGGCTGATGACAGGCAATAATACAAAAAAGCCGATATACACTCCCAGTGCGATGCGTGCAGGCGGCAGGAGCGCCGGGCTGGCCGGTTGCATCCCGATCCATCCCAGCACCAGTAATGAAATCGCCAGCAAAATCAGCATGACAAAATAAACCGGGCGATACCGAATTGATTTAGCCGGGCAGCGATCAAGCCAGGGGAGGAAAAATGGAAGTATTATTGAAGCCCCCAGCATAATAATACCAAGTCCCTTGCTGGGTATTGAACGCAATATGGCGTAATAGGGGGAAAGGTACCAGGCCGGTGTGACATCGTGGGGTGTCTGCAACGGGTTTGCCGGAATGTAATTATCGTACTCAAGGATTAGACCATGGAAGGTCGGAGCAAAAAGAATAATTATCGCGAACAGGGTCAAAAACACCCCGACACCATAAATATCCTTCACGGTATAATAAGGGTGAAAGGGAATACCATCCAGAGGGCGGCCATGGGCGTCGAGTTTTTTTGAAATTTCTATGCCATCAGGGTTGTTAGAACCCACCGTATGCAGCGCCACTAAATGAACAACGACCATCACGATCAGCAGAAGCGGAATAAGAACCACATGAAAGGCCATAAAGCGCGTGAGTGTCGCTCCCCCTAGACCAGGTCCACCACGGACAATGGAAACCAGCCAGTCACCTACGACGGGAATGGAGCCGATAATAGCCGTAATGACTTCACCCCCCCAGTAAGACATGTTTCCAAAAGGCAGTACGTAACCGAAATAGGCCTCCGCCATGAGCACGATATAGATGATCCAGCCAAGAATCCAAAGCACTTCGCGCGGCTTACGGAAAGAACCGTAAAGGTATGCGCGGGATATATGTAAATAGATCACCAGGAAAAACATGGAGGCACCAGTGGTGTGAATATAGCGGACCAACCACCCCCATTTCACATCAAACATGATACTCTGTACCGAATCAAAGGCCTGATTCGCATTACTATAATAGTGCGTCAACAGGAAGATCCCCGAAAAGATCTGCAGCACAAGTACCAGAAGCGCCAGTGAACCGAAAAAATACCAGAAATTAAAATTCTTTGGTGCATAGTATTCGGTCATTGAGGCTTTCAAAAAACCGCTTATGGGTAATCTCTCGTTGATCCACACCCAGAAACTACGGTTGTTGCTCATCGTATGCTCCCGTGTTGCCATTGCAAGAATATTTTCAACATAGTTTTGATTTCTTATCGAGGCCGGTAATCTGAACCGATTTTCCACCATCGGTAAACGTATAGTCAGGAACAACCATGTTTTCAGGTGCGGGTGAACCAAACATGACCCTGCCTGACAGATCATAGCGGGAACCATGGCAGGCACAGAAAAAACCTCCCAACCAGGTTGCACTCACCGTTCCTTTTTTCGGTTCATAGGTAGGAGAGCAACAGAGGTGAGTGCAGACCTGCATCATAATCAGCCATTCAGGCTTGCGTGAACGATACATGTTTTGTGCATAAGAAGGCTGTTGGGGGACCTTGTTATCCGGATCTTTTAGCTGCGAAGTAACCTGGCTCAATGTCGCCAGCATTTCCGGTGTTCGACGTACGATAATAAGAGGTTTTTGCTGCCAACTCGTCGTGAGATGCCCGCCCAGAGGTATCTCCGATATATCAACAGTGACAACCGAAGCCGCTGCGGCAGCGGCATCGGGTTCCAGACTCTTGACAAACGGCACGGCCAGCACACCGATGCCTGCCGTACCGATAGCCGCCGTCGCCGCCGTCAGAAAATGTCGTTTTGACAGCTCTTTGCGGTCCAGGGCTTCTGAATTTTTTTCATCCCTGTCTTGTTTTACGCTCATAAGTTTCTGGCCTTCTAAATAAGCATTCCTGATACCAGTCCACTTTAAAAGTATAACTGGTGAAACGACCGTTCGTCCTGAGCTTGTCGAAGGACGAATATGCTAAATTACAGTGATTTACCGTTCCATGTTCATGGTTCGACAAGCTCTCCACGAACGTGGAGTATTACAAGTAATCTGGTATTAGGAACACTTATTTAGTCTGCATAGAGTCATCACTAAGCCGGTGATAAAGGCCAACTGAAAAATCGTCTACAAGCGATATGCGCACCGCGCCTGATAAGGCTGTTTCGCGCAACTTCAATTGCATTTTGTGCTAACGATATCAACGTAGTGAACTCAGATAAGCGGTAACCGCCTTGATTTTCTGCGTAGTCAGTTTGCCTGCGATATCACGCATCACGGCACGCGCATCGTTATTCCGTTTCTTGCCACGAAACGCTAGCAGTTGACTCTTGATATAGGGTGAATTTTGCCCGGCTAAACGTGGATAGCGTGGCGGCAGGCCAATAGCCGCAAGGCCATGGCATGCTGCACAGGCTGGAACGTGGGCGGCGATTACCCCACCGTGATAGATTTTTTTACCCTGGGCCGCCAGTGGTGTGTCCGACCGGACAGTACCCTTGTTGGTTTGTTGTGAGAAATATTGCGCCAGTTCCCGAATTTGCGTATCGGAGAGCGCTTTCGCTATGCCGAACATGATGGGACTGGTACGTGCACCACTCGCAAAATCGTGCAACTGTTTTTTTAGATACTGTGGAACCTGGGCAGCCAGTTTCGGGTAGATCGGAATGAGGCTGTTACCATGAAGACCATGACACGCGCCGCAATTCTGTTTGACAATTTGTCGCGCAGGATCCTTGACGTTGTTCCCCATCCCCATTGCTGGGGACGCGACAACCCCCGCACTGATGAATATCACGACACCATAACGCAGGCAACCGTTCAGGCCCTTCATGATATTGAGTAGATTCACCATGTAACCCGGCATTGTTTTGGCCTCCGTGATACATACATAACGTAGTAGCCGAAGTCTACTATCGGGTTTGCGTCCCTTACCCCCCTTGAGAGAGAGGAAGGGACGATCCCAGCAAGTTCGGCTTTACTTGATTACGACAGGCAACAGCACGATTGGTTCATATCATTAATCCATAGAGCAAAAAATCAACAGCGTACTAATGGAGGTTACTGATTATGCGACATGAAATTCTCGTTCCCGCGCTCCGGCGTGGGAATGCATACCGGGATCAACACATCGATCGAGATATGGGTTCCCACGCCGGAGCGTGGGAACCAGTAGAATCGCACTCTGGATAGGGGGGGACACTGACCCCAACAGGCGTGGCCTATCATTGACTTGATTGTTGGGCTTCGCCATCAAGATCATGGCTCAGCGCCAACCTACATGTGTGACTCCTTTCCTCAAATAACGTAAGCGGGACAATGCTTGGCAACCTCGCCCCAGTATGCTGACTAGTTACACAAATTTTTAATCCGGGATCCGCATATGCTTTCGGCGCATTTGGTTTGTACCGCAAGTCATTCAGCCTGTGTCACAGACTCACCTGTAGTCCGAGCTCCAGGACACGGTCTTCAGGCAGCCGGTAGTAAGCCGTCGCGCGGGTAGCATTACGCGCCAGCCAGACAAAGAGCAGTTCCTGCCAGTAAGGCAACCCGGGCACCTCACGTCTCGCAATCAGTGTTTCCTGGCCCAGGATATAGGTTGCCGCATCGGTATCGATCGGAATACCCATGTGTTCGCCGAGCTTCAACGCGACCGGAATATTCGGTGGCTGTGAGAACCCATAGTGCACACGCACACGCATCACCCCCTGGCCGAGATTTTCAAAATCCAGGCGTTCGTTAGCGGGCACATGTGGCTGGTCGGCGGTGACCACCGTGAGGAAGATAACCCGTTCATGCAGGATGTGTGTGCATGTCATATGCTGCATGAGCGCTGCCGGTACACAGTGCCCGTAATGCCCGGTCATCACCACCGCAGTGCCGGGTACACGGTACGGTGGATCGGTCTCGATCTTCTTTAGAAACGCATCCTGTTCAATGGCGCGTCTCGACAGTCGTGTCGCCAATAAAGCACGGCCGGCCCGCCAGCTCCACATCAACGTAAAAATCAGCCCGGCAATTAAGAGTGCATACCAACCACCCTCCGGTACCTTGGCCAGGTTGGCCCCGAGAAAGGCGCTGTCGACAGGAATGAACAGAGCACCGGCCCAGAGTGCCAGCAGTGGCCGCCAGTGATAGCGCCGCGCGACGGCAATAGCTAACAATGTGGTCACCACCATATCCAGTGATACAGCGACGCCGTAAGCTGAGGCCAGGGCGTCAGAACTGCCGAAACCTACGACCAGCGCCACGCAGGCCGCCATCAGCAACCAGTTGACCAGCGGCAGGTATACCTGACCGGCTTCATCGGCCTGAGTAAAAATAACCCGCATGCGCGGCAGCTGCCCCAGATGAATCGCCTGGCGGGTGAGTGAAAAAGTTCCGCTGATCACCGCTTGTGATGCGATGATGGCGGCGGCGGTCGCCAATATCACCAACGGCAGGGTGGCCCAATCCGGTGCAAGGTAAAAGAACGGTGCCTGGATGGCCTCCGGATGCTCCATTAATATGGCGCCCTGGCCAAGATAGTTCAGGAACAGCGCCGGGAATACGATCAGGAACCAGGCGCGACGAATGGGCGAGATGCCAAAGTGTCCAAGATCAGCATACAGCGCCTCTCCCCCGGTCACCACCAGAAATACAGCACCCAGGGTGAGAAAACCGGCCAGCCCGTTGTGGGCAAAGAACTGCACCGAATACACGGGGTTGAACGCTGCCAGTACAGACGGATGCGACATAATCCCGCGTAATCCCAATACCGCGAGCACCAGAAACCAGATCAGCATGATCGGTCCGAACAGACGACCGATCTGTCCGCTGCCACGCCGCTGCACCATAAACAGAAGCACCAGAATAATGACCGTAAGGGGCACGATGAATGGGTCAAGTTGCGGCGCCGTCACGCGTAATCCTTCAACCGCGCTGAGTACAGAAATGGCGGGGGTGATAGTCCCGTCCCCGTACAGCAAACAGGCACCGAACAAGCCCATGAGCATCAGCACGTAGCGCGCCTGACCGGGTTTGGTTTTCCAGGGATTTAGCAGGGCGACCAGGGCGATGATACCGCCCTCTCCCTGGTTATCCGCGCGCAACACGAAAACCAGGTACTTAATCGAGATCACCAATATCAGTGACCACAGAATCAAGGATAAGACACCTAATAGATCAGGCACGTCGAGCGCCGGCGCACCAGCGCCGCCGAAACTCTCGCGTAATGCATACAGCGGACTGGTGCCGATATCACCGAACACTACCCCCAGCGCGCCCAGCACAAGAGCACGCTGCTTAAGCGGTGGCGGTGTTGTGTCTACCATTGAAAAGGAGGACGGCGGTTTTCCACAAGTCGGCTCAACCGCATTCTTTTTTGGGCGACCAGGCTTTCCCGATCCAGGGTGACGCCCAACAGCAATGCAGTGGTAAAGTTGATTGATTTCACTATGTCTGGGCCGTTCTTCCAGGCGGTTAACTGCGCAATCGGGGTTCAATCTTACCCATTAGCCAAAGCCACGCACCAGATAAACAATAAGCAAGACGCCCAGGGCGGAAACCACCATATTTGAGGCCGTGCCGCACCATAACATGTAGCCTTTTGGAATTTCGTCTTCCGATAAATGTTTGACAAAACGTCTGAACTGTAGCGTCGAGAGGAAGCTCATCAAAGCAGAGAAGGCGATCAGCGCAAGACCGAGTAAAAAAGACAGTTGTCGTTGCCCGGCAACGTCAGAGATGTGCAGCATTTTTATAAATAGACCAAACCGTTCGATCACAAATCCCAGTGTAATCAGTGCGATAGCGGTGCGGTTCCAGGCCAGCAAAGTCCGCTCCGCAGCGAACAGAACACGTGGATCATCGAGGTATGACATTAGCTCTCCTTTAATTAATAGCGGGGTACTGACCGATGTTTAGTCAGTTGAAAGATGGATTGCTATTATTGCATTTTCCCGGCATTTACGCGAATTTTTAACCCGGAATCCGTGCTGGCAACAGTAGTTTGAAAATAAACAACTCCACCGCAAGCGACGGGGTATTAAGTTGTAACGTGCTGATGGGTTTTCCCTGGACTTCGCATTTCGTTCTACCCATCCTACTGTTTTTCGCCGCAAGCAGCGGGGGATGACTCCCAAAGAGATTAAACAGATAAGAGAAATATCTGCTAATGAACGCAGATATTTTATGTTGATATACCTGAGGTACAGAATACAACCATCAATGCTATCGCCTTTATTGGCGTTTATTCGCGTTCATTGGCGGACAGATAAGCTTTTGGCTTTTAAAGAAATATTCGTGAGATACCCCAGGTTTGAATATACCGGTTCAGCCTATGTGGGCGAACCGAATATGCGGTGTCATGCCTGCTCAGGGCTTGATAAAGTTATAACCGTTCTGTTCAAGCTGCATGATACGCACGATACCGCCCGGTACGACCACGGCGGAAGACGCCAGTTTAGGCAGATGACCGGTTTTGCGCTTGAAGCCCAGCATGGTGTTATAACAAGCATCAAACTCCACGCCCGTCACTGACAAACTATCTATGCGTCTGGCAAACGGACTGTTGGCAAACAGCATCTTAAGCCCGGGACCGTAGGCAACAACAACAACCTGGATATTATCCTGTCCAAAGAATTTGGTGACGTTGGTGACGTTATTCAATGTCATTTTCCAACGTTGCGGATTGGCCTGGCTAACCTGTAAGACCAGGTGTTCCTTGGCGAAGGGTTTCGAGTGAACCAGTTGAAGTTTTTTGAAATCGTAGTGTTTATAGATGGACCAGTCTGCCGCCAGCGCAGGTTGCAGAGCGAGCATACCGAGCAGAAGGGGGAGACCGGTCAATACTTGATACCAGGTTTTCATAAAGGTTCCTCTAGGTAGTGGGATATTATCGAACAAACCTGCGCACCCTGTCGGCTGTTTTGTATCGCGTTATACGTTATTGTGGAGCAGGCGGTCTGTGTGTACTCACAACATCCTGCCTGGAGACAACGTAGGGGCGAGGAAGTTCCAGAAAGAGTTAAGTATAAAAGCTCTTCCTCTACGAATCCAGAGTTGTAGAATGCCCTCAATTGTGTAATCACTTACGAGCCTGGCATCAACTTGACTGGCACACTGGGCATCCACCCTTATGCCTCTTTTTTCGTAACTGTTCAGCGCAATTGTCAGGGAACCTGGTATGTAGGTTGGCGCTGAGCAACGCGAAGCACCACAGGCACTTCCTTCGGTCGCCCAACAGGCGTGGCCTGGCATTGAGTGAATGCTTGGGCTTCGCCATCAAGATCATGGCTCAGCGCCAACCTACATGTGTGACTCATTTCCTCAAATAACGTAAGCGGGACAATGCTTGGCGACCTCGCCCCAGTATGCGGAATAGTTACCTTTTTTCTTTCCTCTACAAAAAAAAAGCCAGGAAGCAGTGCTTCCTGGCCAGGGTGATTGCAGACACGACAGATCCGCAAATCAATTTAGTCAACCATACTTATTTTCCATCAAAACCAGTCGCGGTATCGAAGGAATCATCATCACGATCACGGCGGCTAATCTTAGTACCTTGGTTGGGATCCAGGAACAAGCGATGAGCTTTACCATGGTGGCCACGGAAGTCGAACATATTCGCCAACGAACCTGCCTTGGCATCAAAGGAATCGTCACCAATGCGTCCCAGTTTCCAGTTATCCTCGATAAAACGCAGGATCGATGACTGATCGGTAATGCTGTGATCAACGTAGTTAACCTTCGCCCAGGGAGAAATGACCAGCAGAGGCTGACGCGGACCGTAGCCACAACGATCCAGGTAAGCACCATTGGCAGTCATATCACCGCAGCTACCGTTAGTCAGCGTGTCATTGACAGGATCACTGGAGTGATTGATGATCGGCGGCATAACATGATCGTACCAGCCATCGGAATCATCATAAGCAATAATAACTGCGGTGTTACGCCAATACGGTGTATGCTGCAGCCGGTTGATCGTCTTCACAATGAATTTCTGCTCATCAAGCGGATCAGAATAACCCGCATGGCCATCCTGTACTTTGGACCCCTTCAAAAAGCTCACTGCAGGCAGGTTGTGAGCTTTCACCGCGGCCCAGAAATCGGTCAAGTCATACTGGTGGTTCGCCTGATCATTGTAGCCAATTTTAGCAACCGAAGTTGGTGGCAAATGATGTGGGTTTGATGTCGATTTGTAGTATTGAAAAGAGGCATGATGCGGACTGTAGGAAGTGATCATTGCGCCGCCGATATTGATTTGTTTCTGGCCACAGACCGCCTTGCCGTTAACCATTGCGGTCGGTTTAAAGCCACCCTGGAACCAGCCCCAGGTCACACCCTTGGCATTGAGCAGGTTGCCGACGTTCTTGTTATTCGTCATTGATACAGTCGGATATTTACTCGGTGAACAATCATCAAAGGTCGGGTTAGGATCATTGATCACTGTGCCCACACCGTTTGCGTCCGGACTGACAACACCATAGGTGTCTGTCGCAGGCTCAGTGGATATCGCACCGTGGGTCTGACCTGAAACCAGATTAAGCGCACCGGGTGTTGAGGGACCGAAGGTGGTGGAGAAGGAATTATCGCTCATAGCAAAGTTCTGGGCATAGTTCCAGAGCGCCGTGACCGTGTTACCGTCATAATAATCCATCACCAGATTCGGCTTACTAATATCCGGAGGCGCACATGACTCCCGATTAGTGTTTTCTACGAATTTGTCCATGAGGCCACCATCTACCGCTAGCTGTTCGGCGCCATAGTGGTGATCTTGATCACAGGTTAAGGCCTCGTTGCGAGTCAAGCGCTGAGGATTACCGCTATTGGGATTGTGCTGAAGCAGCATTTCGTTGTAACCATTGACCGAGGGAGTATGTGCACGGGCGATAAAGCGAGGCTCTCCCGCAGGATTAAGCGCTTTGGGGTAAGTGCCGAAATAATGATCAAAGGAAACATTTTCCTGGAAAATCACGATCACATGCTTGATCGGAGTAGTAGTGGTGGTAGTCGATCTATCTGAATGCCGGGTATGTGCATAAGCAGGCATTGCCCCTAATGCACCGACAGCTAAGGTAACGCCAAGAGCAATGGGCGACACGTGACGTACCATGAAAGCTTGATTGCGAAACATAATTGAACTCCTAATATGTATGAGTTGTTGTAAGTCAGGCAGGTTTAGTCAAGGGAATAGAATCCCTTGAGCGGCATTAGACTATCGTAATTGCGTGGAAAATTTATGAAGTTTCCATGAAGATTTTATGATGAATACGTATAGAAAAGGTAAAGACACTTTCTGCAAACACCTGCAATGATTGACCCACTATTCGCCCTGCCATCACTCCCGAAATATTGTTGGCATCATCGGCCTTGCCCGGTCACCTAATCTTTTTTATTGTTTCAGCCGATAACCTGTTTTAAACATCCACCACACAATAAGCAGGCAGGCCGCCAGGAACAGCAACACTATGGACAGGCTCAGCACGACGCTTACATCGGAAACTTCGAAAAAACTCCAGCGAAAACCGCTGATCAGATAGAGCAAGGGGTTGAACCGCGTAACGGTCTGCCAGGCAGGCGGCAACATGCTGATCGAGTAGAAGCTGCCCCCGAGGAAAACCAGCGGAGTAATCACCAGCATGGGGATGATCTGCAATTTTTCGAAGTTTTCCGCCCACAACCCAATGATGAACCCAAACAGGCTGAAGGAAATACAGGTCAATACCAGAAAGCCCATCATCCACACCGGGTGCATAATTCTCAGGGGGACAAAGAACCCCGCCGTGACCAGAATGATTAGACCGATAATCAGGGATTTCGTGGCCGCAGCTCCCACATAGCCCAGCAGAATTTCGAAAAACGAAACCGGCGCGGACATCACCTCGTAGATGGAGCCGGTGAACTTGGGAAAGAAAATACCAAACGATGCATTGGCAATACTCTGGGTCAGTAAGGCCAGCATCATCAGTCCGGGCACAATGAATGATCCGTAGGATACGCCCTCGATCTGATCGATGCGCGATCCGATGGCCGAGCCAAACACCACAAAATAAAGCGATGTGGATAACACCGGCGAGGCGAAGCTCTGGAGTATGGTGTCCCAGGCGCGCAGCATTTCGTACTTGTAGATGACCCTGATGGCGTGTGTATTCATGATTTTGCTTTCAAAAGGTTGATAAATATTTCTTCCAGGGAGGTTTGCGTGGTTGTCAGATCTTTCAGCAGTAGTCCGGCCTCACTGGTCGCCTGCAGCAAATCGCTGATGCCAGTGTGCGTATTGTGGGGATCATACGTGTAGGCCAGCCGCCTGCCATCAACCGACAGCTCCAGCGCCCAGGCAGCCAACGTCGCAGGTACGGTGTTCACAGCTTCTTCGAGTTCGATAATCAGTTGTCTTTTGCCCAGTTTATGCATCAGGGCCAGTTTGTCATCCACTAACAGCAGTTCACCCTTGTTGATAATCCCGACACGGTCGGCAATCGCCTCGGCCTCTTCGATATAGTGGGTAGTCAGGATGATGGTAACGCCTGAGTCACGCAGACGCCGCACCAGCGCCCACATATCCTTGCGCAACTCCACGTCCACGCCCGCCGTGGGTTCATCCAGAAACAGCACGGCAGGTTCATGTGAGAGAGCCTTACCAATCAGCACTCGCCGCTTCGTCCCACCCGAGAGCGTCGTGAGCATGCTGTCTTTTTTCTCCCACAGTGACAAATCCTTCAGTAGTTGTTCGAGGTAGACGGGGTCGGGCTTTTTACCGAACAGACCGCGGCTGAAACACAGTGTGTTCCATACTGTATCAAAGGCTCCGAGGGTGAGTTCCTGTGGCACCAGGCCAATCATCGCGCGGGTAGCACGGTAGTCCGAAACAATATCGCGCCCGTTCACGGTGACCGTTCCCGCGCTTGCGGTGACAATTCCGCAGATGATCGAGATCAGCGTGGTTTTGCCGGCACCATTGGGACCCAGCAGCGCCAGTATTTCGCCAGGTGCGATGTCCAGACTCACACCCTTCAGAGCCTGGTGCCCATCGGCGTAAGTCTTGGACAGATTTGTAATCGAAACGATGGGGGGCATGAAATTAGTCACCATGATTAAGCGGTCCTGATTATACTGGAGTATCTTCCTGGAGAATCGTAATACAGTCGTGATGTCGATTTTTTTTCCCCGCTTATTGTTCAGATGGGACGGCTCTCGGGTAACCGGACGGGGCCTATTGACGGCATTTTTTCCTTCCCGTGCGGGCAGAATCTTCGCGTTCACCGCCAGATTTTCAATATAAATTTTGTCATGATAGTCGTTTATATAGTAAGCTTGCTTATTATATAAATAGTACCTATTACGCTTATGGCCAATCCTGATCTTGATCGCAGTCTCGGGTTCCTGCTGCACGACATATCCCGATTATTACGTCGGCGCTTTGACGCCCGTGCGCGCGCACTTGAACTCACCCGCGCCCAGTGGTCGGTGCTGATCCACCTCTACCGCAACGAGGGCATCACCCAGAGGGCCCTGGCGGATATCCTGGAGGTGGAGAAAATCACCTTGTGCCGCTTGCTGGATCGCCTGGAAGAGGCGGGCTGGCTGGAACGCCGGGCTCACCCGAATGATCGGCGGGCGAAATGTCTATATCTGACTGAGAAGATTCATCCCGTGCAGGAACAGATGTGTGCGATTTCGCAGGCCGTACGCAATGAGGCCTATGCCGGAATGAGTCCGCAGGAGCAGGATGCGCTGATCAATACACTGACACGTATCAAGTTGAACCTCCTTGCAGTCTCGGATTAGGCATCGGCGGATGGCGCACATGGCCGCCGCCCGCTTCACCGACCCCCCTGATGGCCTGGACCAACATTCCCACAGAAACAAGAGAACATTGGATGAATGCCTTGCACAGTTTGATGGATAATGAGAAAGGCCGCCGCCGTTGGCGGTTTATTTTACTCGTAGGTGGACCCACCCTGGCCTTGCTCACTGGCCTGGGCCTGTATCTGGCCGCCGGACGCTATGTTAGCACCGAGGATGCCTATATCAGGGCTGATCTGCTGCCGGTCGCCGCTGAGGTATCGGGGCGCGCGGTGGCCGTGCCGGTACATAAAAATGAAGTGGTGCATACCGGCCAGGTGCTGTTCCGCATTGATCCCGCCCCTTTCCAGCTGGCGTTGAATCAGGCGAAGGCGGCCCTGGCGGTAACCCACGACAATGTGGGGGCCCTCAAGGCCGGCTACCATGAAAAGCAGGCGGAACTGGCGCAGGCGCAGGAGGATATCGCTTATGCCCGACGTGAATACGCTCGCCGTCAGGGACTGGTAGCGCGCAAAGCAGTATCCGAGAGTGTGCTTGACGCCGCCCGGCACACCCTCGCGGCCACCCGTCTGCGAGCGCAAACGCTGCAACGCGCCATCAATCAGGTGCGCGCGGAGCTGGGCACCGATGTCCGCTTGCCGGTGGCTCGTCAACCTCAGGTGATGGAGGCGCAGGCGCGCGTCGATCAGGCGGCCCTGGATTTAAGCCACGCCGTGATCCGCTCACCGATAAACGGCGTGATTGGCGCCAAAAACCTGCTGGCCGGTGATTATATTACCCGAGGGCAACCGGTTCTTGGCCTGGTCGCCACGTACCATTATATAGACGCCCACCTCAAGGAGACGGCATTGACGCATGTGCGGGTGGGACAACCTGCGACGATCACGGTGGATACCTATCCGGGACTGACCTGGCACGCTCAGGTCGAAAGTATCAGCCCGGCCACCGGCGCCGAGTTTTCCCTGCTGCCAGCGCAGAATGCCAGCGGCAACTGGGTCAAGGTGGTTCAGCGCATTACCGTGCGCCTGGCCCTGTTGGATCACCATCACGGGGCGGTACTGCGTAGCGGCATGAGCGCCACCGTCAATATCGATACCGGCAAGCGGCGTATCCAGCGCTGGGATCATGGGTACGATGCTCATTGACCAGGAAGGCAATGGTCTGAATCGAGGCTTCATCACTTTTGCGGTGATGCTGGCGACGGTGATGCAGGTCCTCGACACCACCATCGTCAATGTCGCTTTGCCGCACATGCAGGGCGCCTTTTCCGCTACCCAGGATCAGGTCGCCTGGATCCTGACTTCCTATATCGTGGCCGCAGCAGTAATGACGCCGCCCACCGGCTGGCTGGCCGCCCGACTGGGACGCAAGCGCCTGTTCCTGATCTCCATCACGATGTTCACCCTGATGTCCATACTGTGCGGCATGGCCGGGACGCTGGAGGAAATCGTGATCTTCCGCCTGCTCCAGGGCGTGGCCGGGGCAGCTCTGGTGCCCCTGTCACAGGCCGTGCTGCTGGACAGCTACCCGCGCGAGCGGCACGGATCGGCCATGGCGCTGTGGGGCATAGGCATTATGGTAGGACCGATTCTCGGACCTACGCTCGGCGGTTATCTCACCGAGTTTTACAGTTGGCGCTGGGTGTTCTACATTAATTTGCCGGTCGGTATCCTGGCCTTTTTCAGCATCCTGGCCGTGGTGCCCGAGACCCCGCAGAGACGGGATCGGCCCTTCGATATTTTCGGTTTTGTGTTTCTCAGCCTGGGGATCATTTTTTTGCAGTTGATGCTCGACCGCGGCCAGCACAATGACTGGTTTTCCTCACCGGAGATCGTCAGCGAGGCCTGCATTATGGGCCTGGCCTTCTATTTATATCTGGTGCATTCCGCCACTACCCGGCACCCGTTCCTCGATCCAGCCCTGTTGCAGGATCGCAATTTCACCATGGGGCTGATCCTGATCTTCGTGGTGGGGATCATTCTGCTGGCCACGATTGCAATATTGCCGCCCTACCTGCAGTCGCTGATGGACTACCCGGTATTCACCATTGGTCTGGTCCTGGCGCCACGCGGGGTGGGGACCATGACATCCATGTTCATAGTGGGGCGGCTGGTCAACCGGGTCGACACTCGCCTGCTCATTTTCACCGGCTTCATACTGACTACGATTTCGCTGTGGATGATGGCGCAGTTCAACTTGCAGATCAGCGAAAGTGCTATCATTTGGAGCGGTGTGGTACAGGGCCTGGGCCTGGGCCTGATCTTCGTCCCCCTGAGTACGATCGCCTTCTCCACCCTGGCGCCGGCCCTGCGTACCGAGGCAGCCGGCATCTTCAGCCTGGTGCGCAACGTCGGCAGCAGTGTCGGCATCTCGGTCATTTTTACGCTGTTTTCCCACAATCTTCAGGTCAATCATGCCGACCTGGCGGAGCATGTCAGTCCGTATAACCCCTTATACCAGGCTCCGTTTCTGCCCGAAGCCTGGAATATTCACAGCACACCGGGACTGATGGCGCTCAACGCCGAAGTGACACGCCAGGCGGCCCAGATCGCCTACCTCAACGACTTCCGTCTTATGATGTTTCTCACGATCTTTACCCTCCCGCTGGTCTTCCTGCTGAGGCGCTCGGGTGACCGCCCGGGTGATGTCGCCACAGCGGCCACCCCGGACTGAGCAAACACAGCAAGCGCATGTGACCCTTAAGCCCTGTATACTACGCAACTGTGTCAGAAGTGCAGGAAAGAATCATTTTATACGCAAGGCAAATGCCCGTAACAGGATGGAAGGATGATTGACTGGTTAAATTTACATGTTCATTACTGGCACTGGATTGTGTTTGGGCTGATACTAGCGGCATCCGAGATATTCGTTCCCAGCTTTGTGTTTCTCTGGATCGGGATAAGCGCCGTCATTGTGGGTATTACCTTATCGGCTGTCGCGCTTACATTTAATACGCAATTAATCTTATGGATGGTGTTATCCATTCTATGTCTGGTAGCCTGGTTTAAGTATGGCGCAAAAATGATGCAGACCCGCAGTCTGTCAGGTATGGCCCTGGAAGAACTGATTGGCCAATCTGCAACCGTGGTGGCCTTTAATAATGAAACCGGGCATGGACGCGTTAAATTTTCGGTGCCTATAGTAGGCAGTGAGCAATGGGATATTATTTGTGAAGATCAATTAGTACTGGGTGATCGCGTTAGCGTAACAAAAATTCTGGGTAATAAATTGCTTGCCAAAAAACATTAAAAACGGGGTTTAAGGAAAACTGATATGGAAACTTTATATATTGTATTAACACTGCTGGGCGTTGTATTTATTACCATGATAATGGGCGTCAGTATTGTGCCACAGGGGAAAAAATACGTGGTCCAGCGACTCGGCAAGTACCACAAAACTCTAAATCCAGGGCTCAATATCATTATCCCGTATATCGATAATATAGCGTTCAGGATCGTTACCAAGGATATTGTTTTAAATATTCCTTCGCAGGAGGTTATTACCAAAGATAATGCCGTTATTACGACCAATGCGGTGGCCTACATTAATGTTGTGGATCCACAAAAAGCCGTTTATGGCGTAGAAGATTATGTGCTGGCTTTAGCCACGCTGGTGCAAACATCGTTGCGCTCGATTATCGGTGAAATGAAATTGGATGATGCGCTGTCATCGCGTGATATGATTAAAGCGAAACTTAAAAAAGCTATTTCGGATGACATTGCTGACTGGGGTGTGGTGGTAAAAACCGTTGAGATCCAGGATATTAATCCTTCACTAACCATGCAGAAAGCGATGGAAGAGCAGGCGGCAGCAGAACGTCAGCGCCGCGCTTCGGTGACCACGGCAGAAGGCCAGAAACAAGCGACGATACTGGAAGCTGAAGGTAAACTGGAAGCATCGAGAAAAGAAGCAGAGGCCACCATTCTCCTGGCTGAAGCCTCCGCCAATGCCATTGCCAAAGTGAGTGATTCCATTAAAGATGAGCTGCCAGTGATGTATTTGCTGGGCGAAAAATATATTGATTCCCTGAAAAAACTCGCGGAGTCAACCAACAGTAAAACACTGGTATACCCGGCGGATTTACAGAAGGCGATTCAAGGTATTATGCGTTCCGCAGGGAAATAACCGGTTTAAATGCTGAGGGATCCCACAAAATAACCTTTAAAAGTAAACAGATAAAAGAAATATCCGCCAATAAACGCGAATTAACGCCAATGTTTTATGTTGATGTGCCTGCGGCCAGAATGCAACATTGAATGCTTTTGCCTTTATGGGCGTATATTCGCGTTCATTGGCGGATCGATAAGCGTTTGACTTTTAGAAAATATTCGTGGGGATTACTGGTTCCCACGCTCCGCGTGGGAACGAGAAACTGTTCCAAATACCCGTACTCTTTAGGAATGGCCGTTCGTCCTGAGCCTGTCGAAGGAAGCCTGTCGAAGGAAGCCTGTCGAAGGAAGCCTGTCGAAG
>VAOZ01018087.1_pt1 | contig 19012 bp, 22 predicted proteins | sample 3394041 | NCBI WGS metagenome assembly VAOZ01 (sample SAMN08290431, study PRJNA428436) | hydrothermal vent metagenome | isolation source: Deep-sea hydrothermal vent chimney | place: Indian Ocean: Southwest Indian Ridge
AGTAAATAATTGATTGGGGCCTCTAGATTTAGACCCCAGTGAAACCTCTTAGTATTATACCATATTAACCAATCCATTAATTTACCATTAAACACTAGAGTGTAGTGGTCCCCTACAGAGTCCAATATGTAAGTGAACTTATTCATTCAGAATCTTAATATTAAACAATATTCTTAATTCCCAATTCTGATTTGAACACTTCGTTTAGAGTTCTTAAAATCACCAATAGAATTAAAAATAAGAGGAGTTACCGAACTAGAGTCATAATATACTTTATAACTAGCTCCACTATTTAAAGTGCCACTAAGGACCAATAAGGGATGACCAATACCATAATTAAGGTTTCTGCTTCTGCGAAATCTATATAATAGTTTTTCTGCTCCAGCTTCAGCAGCATAGTAGGCTTTAGTAGATTGTGATTGTACTCCTGCGGCTTTAATTCCCAGTAGCATTACATAAGAACCACTCATAGCTACAATTAACATCCCAGCCATAATAAACATAGTCAAAATTAGAGCATCTCCTCTATAATTTAATTTTAAATCAGGTAATTTCATAATTTATTACTTATAATATCGGGAAGTAATGCTAGTTTGTATAGTCATAGATGATTTAAATTTTGCTTCATTTAAAGCATGGGCTTTGACATTAATGGTAATCATAGCTTGAGTGGAGGAAGAACTGGGTTTTAGGGTAAAATATAGATGATCAATAGTAATCTGGGCGGGAGAAATAAAACCTACTATCCCACCACTACGAACAATTTGAAAACGTTTAATGCTCGGGTCTTTAACATCAGGGGCTATATCATAGGTTACACACTGATCATAATAATTCTTAAAAACTAAAATATCATTACCATCAGCGTCTTGAGATACCATAAAAATTCTATTAGCAGGAACTGCACTACAAGTATGTTGGGGATCTTTTTGGGCCATACGCATTTCCTTCCCAATAACTTCTAAAAAATATTTCATACTCTCTTGAACATTCTGGGTAGCAATAGCACTACGTTGACTATTAATTACTAATAAAAAAATATTAGTGGTTATCAAAATAATCACTGAAAATAAAGCAATAGAAACAATAAGTTCAATTAAAGTAAAACCAGATTTTTTTTTATTTCCAATCATAGAGTAAGGTTTCTAGTTTATAAGAATAATTACGACCATGATCTCGCCAACTAACTTTAGAATCTACTTGTAGAGCAAAAAGACTTAATTTTTTAATAGTTATCAGACGGGAAAATATACTACTTACCCCTACAGCAGTACTATCTAAATAATAGCCTTTACTACCTTGTTTTAAAATTAACTCAGCAGGATTATTAGTATATTTATGGGGTACAGCATCTTGATAGTCCATATAATACTGATAGCTACCCATACCCGAAGCTAGATTAGCATCAAAGGAGCGACCAGCCAACCAATTAGAGTCCCGAACTTCTCTAATAAGTTCAATACCTTCTTGCGCTAATTGGCCAGCAATTAGAGTATTCTTATCATAACTTTGACTTTGAATATTTTGTATAATCAACGACATCACTCCGAATAAACCCATAGATACAATAAATAAAACCACCACAATTTCAATCATGGTAAAACCAGAAGATTTTTTGTTTAGTTTTTTGTTTAACATTAAATTATTTTTAAAAAACCTAATCAATCACCTCAGCCAAACCTAAAAAATTAATCTTAATAGTTTTAGTAACATTACTAGACGTTTCTTTCAATTGAATAGTTAACTGGGTAGAGGTGGCTCCACTGACTGGATTATAAATATTAGTTTGCGGATCAGGTGGCAGAAAACTCACATTGACTTGAGAAACTGAAAAATTTTGATTAGCTCTAGAAGTTTGTAGATTAGAAATAACAATTCCTAGTGGTAATTTTATAAACCGAGCCCCAAAATCAATATCTCCTTCAATACTTGAATTATAGACCATATAACCTGAGTGACCTGGAGCCTGTAAATCAGCAAATAAAACATAAGTGCTACTAGCCTTATTAAAATGCAAACCCCAACCCCCAGCGGGAACGACGCCAGCATATTTAACTAGGCCTAAAGAATTATTCTGGGCCAAGTGTAAATTAGCTACTAGATTTTGCGAGGCCATAATTAAATCAGTTCGTTTATTACTAGAATGATAATTGGCAACAAACATAATGGTAAGCATCATTATAATAGAAATACTAACCACCAATTCAATCATAGTAAAAGCTCTAGCTGGTAAATTATTTACCGCCTTAGAGTAATAGGTAAGATAATGAGAGAAAAATTGTCTTATTCTTAACATATTATTGAGCTTTAATCTCTCGCCACACTGGTAAACTATATTGAACATTTAAACTAGTGGAAGTGCTACAAGTATAAGGGACAATATCGCTCACTGCTAAATTAAGAAGAGTGTTAGTGGCATGTTTAAAGATAACTTCGGTAGAGGTAGCCGTAGAAGTTGTAGAGGTGGCTCCAGTTGCAGAATCGTAGAATAGAGCGTCAGGATCACCAACTACCGTCCAAAGATACTTACAATTATTAGCGTAACAACTTTGCCCATTATTCCCCACACTAACTACCGTGGTGGTAGCACCCACTAAAACTGGACTAGGAGACCAAGTGAAATAAGGGGTAGGAAATTCATGCTGATAGGTGGTAAAAGTTTTAGCGTCTGGACTAGTATAAGTAGTACCCATATTATCGGTGATGGTATCAGCAATTCCATTATGCTCAGTAGTAGCCCCAAACTGATACCAAGGAGTCCAATTTAATTTTTCATTCTGTAGTCTTATCCACCAATAATAATTGGTATTATAATTTAAAGCAGGAAAATCAGTGGTATTAACTACATATTGCGTAGCCGAGCCCAAGATAGCTTTATCAAATAAAGGACTACTAGTAGTATTGCTAGTATTAATAATTATTTCAAAAGCTTTTTGATAATCAATAGCAGGCCAAGCACTGTTAAAGGCACTGCCCCCACTTTTCAAATCCCAACTCAAATTAGCCTCTAAGGCACTAGCACTACAAGCATCAGCCGCACCCCAATTCGGAGCAGATAAATGACCAACTTGCAGATTACTGATATAAACCTTGTAATTACGGCTAGCACAACTATTACCTCCATTAGTACTTTTACAATTAAAACTTAAATTACCCGTGCTAGTGGTAGCATAACCTACAAAATCTCCAGGGTTAATATTATAATAAGGGTTGGTAGAAGAAGCTAGATTCCAAGATTTAATTTGTACTGGAGAAGTAGTAGCAGGATTTAAATTAATCCAAGTATTATCCTTTTCTACCCGGGCCCAACCATAGACCTGCTGAGTATTTTCATTATAACAAGCCGTACAATCATTAGCGGAAGTACAAGTTAAAGTGGGATAACTAGGACAATTACTATTAAAACTATAATTGTCAGGAGTGGTAATCCCATTAAAAGTCACTAAACCTTTAATAGCATTCCAAGCTGAACCAGATAAATTACCATCAGGGGCCACCGAAACATGATGGATTAAACTGCTACAAGGCGAAGACGAAAAATGAAAAATATAAGAACCAGTTCCACAAGTAAAAGGGTTGGGTGGAAAAAATACTCCACCACATAAATTATAAATAACATCTAAACGATCCCCAATAATATCATCAGCACAATCAAAATAGAGATAACTAGACTGTTGAGCCCACCAAGCAGAACCCCGAACAATAGAATAGCCGGAAGCTTGCACGGGTTTTATTAATAAAAAAACCCCAGCAAAAAAAACTATTATTCCAATAAACTTAAATTTTGCTATAATTTCTAGCATTATTTTATTATAACATTATTATAATATTTTCTCTAAAAAATCTCGTCCTAATTTCAACATTTTTAAACGACTATTAGGAGTATTGTCATTATAAGTAATTAAATGTAATAGACCATGAACCAATAAAAAATAAAATATATAATTGCTACTATTGGTCTTACGCCTCTCAGTTACTTCAATTTCAGCAAACATTTCCTGATATTTACTAAATTTTTTAATTTCTGAGCTATTAATAATGACTTCCCCTAAAAATACTTCCCCTAGTATTTTAGGCAAATAAGCTAGGGAGTCTTTAGAGTACAGATCTGCCCCAGAAAAAGATAGCACATCAGTACTCTGATCTTGTTTCCGGTATTGACGATTTAAACGACGAATACTACTAGCCCCTACCAGGGCTAGGGATACTCCTTGGCCTGAGCGATGATAGACTAGCAGGAATTCTTCTATAATCTTTCGGGTTTGTTTTAAATTAATTTTTTGTTTAGTAGTATTATTGATTTCTATCATAGTCCGCGTCGTAATTTCCTAAAAAAATTATAAATTTTATATGTGAACGGTTTAAAAATTAAATCATAAGTCCCGGCATATTTTACCCTTCGTCCGGTAAAACCCAACTTAAAACGAGTTACCCCCGGCCATTTTTCTTCATCAATTCCATAAAAATCATAATATTTATAAGCCTGTTGTAAAGCCATTTTAATTAAGGACCACTGTAATAAATATGGAGCCATTAAATTGCGAAATTGACTATCAGAAGCCCCATGAAGATAAGTCACTTTATTCCCATAAAAAGCAAATAAACCCGCAGCAATATTTTGCCCCTTATAAACTACAAAAAATAATTTAATAAACTTATAATCAGTTGAGCTGTTATCAGCCATTAAATTCCTATAATGCCCTAAACTATGTAAACGGAAAACATCTCGTTTCCCAGTTAAGCTAAGTAAACGCCAGAACTCTGCTAAATCCTGTAAATTACCTTCTTTAATATCTAATCCTTTTTTAGTAGCTAAACGAATATTGTAGCGAGTCTTGGAATGCATAGCTTTCAGCAATTCTTCTGAACTAGTCTGCAGGTCTAGCAATAAGGTTTGAGCTGGTTGCTGGTCTATAGTCTTTCTTAATTTAATTCTATTGCTCCAAAAATTATGATCTGAAAAAATATCCACTTCTGACGGCTCAAGACGTAAAAATATAATCCGCGGATAGTGCTTCCTAATCTCTTGAAGCAAAAAATTTAGAATTAATCGCTTAGTACTGAGCGATTTTCCATATATAACTGGTCCACGTGGTCCGTAGTAATAATTATATAGCCCAAAAAAAGTTTTCCGAACCAAAGTTAAAGCCATTAAAATCCTACCATCTCGCTCTCGGACCCCAATTCTTAGAACTTTTGCTCCTTCATTTTCTAAAATTGTACCCCAAGCCCAAGACTGTAAAAATTCCGTGCCATAGGCCTGATCATTAGTTTCATCAGCCACACTTTTGATAAAATTATCCAATTGTTCTGCTTGTTTGAAATAAAATATTTCCATTTTTAAATTATACCATAAAAAATCAAAAAGAGTCTGCTCCTTAGCAGACTCTTATAATTTACAATATAAAAATCAATTACGGATTCATAATTCCTCCAGGAGTAGCAGTATGAGGACCTGCGGCCGCCCCACCAGTTTTAGCACCTAAACAATATTTAATAGAATAACTGGCATTACCAGCAGTAATTGCATAGGTATAATTACCAACCCAAGTCGTCCCGCATAAACTACCATCAACTGGCTTAGGAGGGGTAGGAATAATTGCCATAATAGTAGAACTACTAGCTGGACTAATTAAAGCAGACCCAGCAACCAGAGTACTAGGATAAGCATTATTATCATTAAAATACATTTCTAGAGCAGTCTGCATTTGCTTAACATCGGAAATACGTTTAGCATCTCGAGCTCGAGCTCGAGCAGTATTTAAAGCTAAAATTGAGAGAGTAGATAATAAACCAATAATGGCAATTACTACCAATAACTCAATTAAAGTAAAACCAGATTTATTTTTTTGCATACTTGAAACACTTAATTAATTAACTAAATATACTTGAAAATAGATGATGCTATTATCATAACACAAGCTAATTCTGAAGACAATAGACAATATTTATAAATTATATACTTTTAAAAGTATAACACAAGCCAATTTTTAAAACAATACTTAAGAGGGTTTTACATACTTCCAGCTAAATTATACATTGGTAGTAGAACTGCCGCTACCATAATCCCCACCCCTACTCCCATAATTACCATAATTAGGGGTTCCATAAGAGTGCTCAAGTTATTAAGCATTTCTTCACTTTCTCGACTATAAAAATTGGTAATACGATCTAAAATGGCATCAACCTTACCAGTTTTTTCTCCAATAGCAATCATCTGCGGAACCATTTTGGGAATATAACTACTAGTTTCAAAAACAGTAGCCAGTGGATTACCATCATTGATAGAATCTAAAGTATCTAAAATTAATTCTTCATACACTGTATTACCAATTACTTTAGCCACAATTTCTAGGCTATGAGTAATGGTTACTCCTCCTTTAAGCAGCGTGGAGAGAGAACGGGTAAACCGAATTAAATAAATATATTTAAACAATTTGCCAAAAATAGGCAAACGTAATTTAAGAGTATCTAATTGTCGCCTACCTTTATAGGTGCGTAGATAGAAATGCAAACTTACTACAATAGCTGTTATAGATAAAATTATCCAAATATAATAATTCTTTAAAAAATCCGAAGTCCCAATTACTATCCGAGTAGAAAGAGGTAAGGTGGCACCAGTTTCCGTTAAAATTGAAGTTATATTAGGAATGACATAAACCATTAGAACTATACCGACCCCAATTAAAGAAACTATGATAAAAGCGGGATAAATCATAGCTCCGCGAATTTTAGAACTCATACTATAATTCTTTTCAGTTTCATCAGCCAAATAATTTAAAACTTCATCTAATTTCCCTGAAGTTTCCCCAGAACGAATAATATTAACAAAAAAGTTAGAAAAGATTTTAGGCCTTTTGGCAAAAGCATCAGACAAAAAATCACCGCCATTTACTTCTTCGGCCATATCAGAAATAAGATTTTGTAGACTTACATTATCGGTCTGATTAACTAGAATTCTTAAAGCTTCCACTACAGGAATACTGGCCGAGATCATCACAGAAAATTGACGAGAAAAAATAACTAAATCCTTTCCAGTAATAGGGGCAATAAAACGTAAGAATTTACTAAATGGAGTATTGGTAATATCACTAATATTAAAACCTTCCAAGCCTTTGGAACGCAATTCGCTTAAAACCTCATTTTCAGATGAAGCTACCATTTTACCACTTTTAGTTTTACCTGAAGCCTCAGTAACCTGATATTTAAAAATTGCCATAATTATTTTAACTTAGTCTTCAATAACTCGTAGAATTTCTTCCATAGTAGTTGTCCCTAATAAGACTTTAATAATACCATCTTGCTTAATAGATAAAAAGTCCTCTACTTTTTTCACAATATTAATATTAATATTTTTGTTGGTGTCTTCAATAGCTGATTGTAATTCATCATTAATTTCCATAGCTTCAGAGATGGCTATTCTACCAAAATAACCAGTATTATCACAATGGGGACAACCGACCGCCTTATAAGTTTTATAGTGAGCCAAGCTGTCTTCTCCAGATTTTAACTGGGGTAATTCTTCTTGAATAATGTTTTCAGGAGCATTTTTTAATTCGGTATTTATTTCTTGTATTTCTTCATCAGTCAATTTAACTTCTTGTTTACAATTTTCACATAAACGACGAGCTAAACGTTGGGCGACTACAGTTTTTAAGGTAGAAGATAGTAAAAAGCGTTCAATTTTCATATCCAATAATCTAAATATTGCCCCTAAGGCATCAGTAGTATGTAGGGTGGACAGAACCAAATGCCCAGTTAGAGCGGCATTAATAGATAATTCCGCAGTTTCTTCATCTCTAATTTCTCCCACCATAATAATATTAGGATCTTGACGCAATAAAGAACGCAGACCATTAGCAAATGAAAAACCTATTTTAGGACGTACCTGAGATTGGTTTATTCCCTTGACTTGATATTCAATCGGATCTTCTAAGGTAGAAATATTTACCCCTTCTTTATTTAAAAGATTAAGCAGGGCATATAAAGTGGTAGTTTTTCCACTACCCGTTGGACCAGTTACCAAAAAGATACCACTAGTTTTTTTAATACCTGCTTGAATACGTCGCAAGGCTAATTTATTAAAACCTAAACTTACTAAATCTGGCGCTCCTTTAGATACATCTAAAATTCTCATTACTACTTTTTCATTATTAACCAAGGGTAGGGTAGAAACCCGAAAATCAATTTCTTGTTTATTAATAATTAAACGAATACGACCATCTTGAGGAACCCGGGTCTCATCTAATTTTAATTTAGCTAAAACCTTAATCCGAGCAATAATTGCTTTATGAATACTTTTAGGCAAAGTCAAAGAAGTATGCAGAATACCATCAATACGATAACGCACTCGGCTTTCTTGGTCATAGGGTTCAATATGAATGTCCGAAGCCCTAGCTTCTATGGCATGACGAATAATTACTGAAACAATACGTGAGACTGGAGCACTATTAATATCGTCAGAACTTAAATATTCATCTTCATCACTACCCACCGCAACTAATTCCTCCCCCTCTTCTTTAGCTTTAACCTCCAAAGCACTGGAAACCTCTTCTTCTATTTGTTGATATTGTTTAAAAACTTTTTTCCAACTGTCCTGAGATATTAAATAGTATTGCACTTGTAATTTTTCATCATTAGCTAAAAAATTGACCGCTTCCATGGCCTTAGGATTAGGAGTAATCAAACCAATCTTTAAAATTTTATCTTTCCGATTAAAACAAACTACTTGATAGGTTTTAGCAATTTCCTCTGGCAAAAAATTAAGAGTATCTTTAGGCACCTTCTCATCTAATAAATTATAATAGGGCAAATGGTACAACTCGGCATTGAGCTCAGCCAATTTTTCAGCAGTAACTATTTTTTTACTAATTAAAAGAATCCCCAAATCTTTTTTAGTTTTAATTAAAGTTTGAGTAATTTCGGTAAGCTGATCGGCCGTAATTATTTTACGATCCCGCAATAAATTCAATAATTGTTCGGTCCTGTCCATAAATTATTAACTTAAGCATTATTTTTTCTTAACAACTATAAAAGGCCAACCATTCCCCTGAATACAATTAACCGAGTTCCCAGATACTATATTCAAGCTAGTATTAGAACTACTAGTACTAACTAGTTCTACTTGCCGACTCAGCACTATATCAGGATGCCAGCAAATATTATCAAAATTAAAATTAATTACATTATTAACTAAACTAGCTAAACGGGGAGATTTTAAAATTTCTGGACTAATTGTATCACGAGCTGGTATATGGGTAGGTGGTGAAGGGATGACTATACTTAAACCCTTTTGGGTTTGTAGATTATTGATAATTCTATCGCTAAACACAAATAATAAAAGACCACCGATGATAATTGATCCTAAGAAGAGGTATAAAATTAAGCGAGAAATATTCTTCATATTTTTTTGCTTTAACTTAAAATTTTTTGTTTACTGGGCAGTTTTATAATAATAAGTGGTCAGATTCAAAACTACAGTATGAGCGGAAGGAGAAAATTTAAGACTATTTATATCTATTAACCGTAAATTATTTTCTAAAAGGTGTAATAGTCTTTTGAGCCCAGGATAATTAATAGCTGATACGGATAAAGTGAAATTAACTTTTTTTAAACCCGGACGATTAGCGGCAAGCCTAGCTCGAGCAATTTCTGATTTACTTTTTCCAGCAATTTGAATGACATTAGGGATAAAGGTAATATTACTAACAATCCAGCCACCACTCTGAACAATTTCTGCCAGTTCACCAAAAAGTCTTTCTGGCACATATTTAGGAGGTAGGACAGTATTAAACTTCTGTAAGTCACTGGTTTTAATGTTTTGATATACCTTTTGGATATCCATCAAGGTAGCTAATTTATTCTGACTGCTAGTATATAATCGCTCTTCCCCACTAATTTCCGCTTTAATGGTAGTTTTAGTACTAAAAAATTTTGGTCCTAAAACTAACCAATAGGACAAAAAGAAGAACAAAACTAAAACCAGAATAACAACAATGCTAAAATAATCATTCAACCAAGACTTTAGATTATTAGGTTTTTTGGAATGAGAAGTCATAATTTACTTAGTAAAAATACGAGGATTAACTTGTAATAATATAATAAATTTTATTTGATTAGGTTTAGTCTTGTCAGAATTCTTGATTGAAGAGGCTTTCAATACCGAGACTTTCTCCGTGTCAGAATTATTCAGAAAAGCTTTGACCTGCCAAGAAACGTCCGCATAGCTGGAAGCTATGGCACTCAATTTATATTTGCCGTTTATACCTCCATTGAATTCAGTATATTTAACTGTACTTAAAGTATTTTTTTCCAGCCAGTTAAAAAAATTACTAAAATATATATGTTTATTAAGCAAACTAGAAAAAGCAGCCGACTTAGCTTTATAATCAAGAGCAGCACTGTTTTTACTCCTTAAATTGATAATCTGTTCATTAATTTTAGTAATCTGAGTATTAACTAATTTAGTATGGACTTGCTCTTTATTTTGCCACCAAGATAAACCAAAATAAATTTCCAAAACTAGAGCCAAACCGATAAATAAGACCACTATTAATATAAAAAGTCCCTTATGCCAATCAAAGAAAGTTTCAGCTTCATTCCTTACTAAATTAACTTCTAAAATTTTAGGATTCTGTAAGATCCTGTCCTTAATATTCTCTTTTTTATCAAGTTTTGCTTTAGAACTAGGCATAAACTAATCTGTTAGTTGACGCATTAATCAATTTCACGCATGGCTAAACCAATGGCTACGGCTAAAGCCGGACCCACTTCGCTTATAACTGGTTTTAAATCCGCAGGAAAATTAATCCTATTCCAAGGATCCCCGATAATTACTTGAATATTTAAACGCTTACTCAGATAATCTGCTAAATTAAGCAACAGTGCTCCACCACCAGACAAAATAATTTTCTCTACCTTCCCTTTATTTTGCGAACGAAAAAAATCTAGCATATATTTAATCTCGGTTACAATGGGTTCTAAAGTTTTGACTAAAAGTTTTGGCAAAACTTCAGTTGAATCCATTTTCAGACTAACACTTAAATCTAGTTTAAACTGTTCAGCCTGAGCATAAGACAGGCCTAATTTTTCTGCTAAGGCTTTAGTTACGGTAGAGGCACAAACCGCCAAACTACGATTTAAGACTGGAATACTATTTTTAATAATAGATAAATCCGTGCTATTAGCCCCAATTTCTACAATCATTATAGTGGATTTATCATTTCCTATTAAAGAACGCACTAAAGAAAAAGTTTCAGTCTCTAAACTGGTTAAATTTAATTTAGCGGCTTTAAAAATATTAATATATTTACGCACCAACTTCTTAGGTGACCCAGTTAAAAATACTTGAAAATTACCTTTAGTAGAAACTTTACCTTTTTTATTAGATATGAGTTTCCAATCTAAAGTCATATCTTCCAGAGGCAAAGGAATAACTTTTTCTGCTTCCTGATTAACCTCCTCAGCTATTTTTTTTTTATCGGTGCTATTAATATTAATAATAGAAGAAAAAACTGCAAAAGTAGGCAAAGAGGCAGTTACATTTTGCCCTAAAATTCCCGCTTCAGTTTTTACTTTATTAATTGCCCGAGCTAAATAATTAACATCATCTACTTTCATAAAATTAACTTCGGACACATTTTCACTAAAGGCATAATTGACTAGATGAATCTGCCTATTCTTTTTTTTAAGTTCTACTATTTTTAAGGAAGAATCTCCAATATCAACCCCTAAGAAAAGATTACTCCCACCTAAAGAAAACAAACCCATAAACGTATGATAAACTTTATAAAAATACTAAGATAATTTATCTTGAATTATCCCTTGATTTAGTATATGATAATTATATAATATTTGAAAACAATAAACAAGCATAACTAATCATCAGTATGAATTTTTGGGAACATTATAAAAAATTCTTTCTCGTTCTGGGTTTTTTAATCTTAGTTTTCATCCTTGGCTACTTAATTTGGCGCTTTTTTTTCAATCCAGCAACTAGCACTTTGACCCCAATAGCCCAACCAACAGGAACAATTAAAGGTTTGCCAAAAGTAGGGCCTAATCAGGGGAATAAAACTCCTATAGCCGGCTTACAAACCCTTCCTAATCAGAAAGGAATAAATAAAAGCTCCTCTACAAATAAGCCTAGTTCTATCGCTTTAGGAGGAATAACTAAAACTGGAATTCTGACTAAAGGACCCACTTTAGCCCCAACTTTAACAAATCATGGTGGAATTCAATATTATAGTACTGATAATGGTCATTTCTATAAAATAAATAATGATGGTAAAATTTCTCTATTAAGTAATAAAACTTTTTATAATGTACAAAAAATTGTTTGGTCCCCTAATAAAGAAAAAGCAATCTTAGCCTATCCAGATGGCAGTAAAGTTATGTATAATTTCCAAACTCAAAAACAAATCACTCTACCAGCCTATTGGCATGATTTTTCTTTCTCTCCTACTAGCAATCGTTTAGTTTCTAAAAGCATAGGTTTGGATCCAGAAAATAATTGGTTAATAGTTTCCAGTGCCGATGGCTCTCAAGCTAAAACTATAGAGAATATCGGTACTAACGGTAAGACGGTCTATCCGTCCTGGTCTCCTAACAACCAAATTATTGCTATGTACACTAGAGGAGTAGACTTTAATCGCCAAGAGGTTTTCTTTGTTGGTTTACATGGTGAAAATTTTAAATCTACTTTGATTGAGGGGCGAGGGTTTGAGCCACAATGGTCTAAAACTGGAAATCGTCTACTATATAGTGTTTATAGCACCGCTAGTAATCTTAATCCTCAGCTTTGGATAGTAGATGCAGAAGGAAATAATATTAGCAAAGACCGACGAGAATTGGGCTTAGCTACTTGGGCCAACAAATGTACTTTTGCTTCCAACACGGAAGTATATTGTGCCGTACCAGAAAATCTTCCCCGAGGAGCAGGACTATTTCCTCAATTAGCCGATCAAACTAAAGACGATTTATATAAAATCAATTTAACTACTGGAGTTAAACAACTCATTGCTGTCCCTAGCGGAGCTTTTAATATCTCCCAAGTTATGGTACCAGCTAGTGGCAAAAAACTTTATTTTACCGACAAAACTACTAAACAAATTTATCAAATAAATCTACCTTAAACTTTTAGTAAACAAATTATCTAAATTAGAATTGTCATGTCTTTAAAATCCTTCTGGCTAAATTTGCTCTTCCCTGTGGAATGTATTGCTTGTCGCAGAGAAGGAATTTGGTTATGTTCTGTTTGCTTTAAAAAGCTCAAATTTAATACCAGAAATGGAAAACATAATCTAAATATAAAAAATGTAGACCAAGTATTTATAGCAGGCGATTACAATAACCCTCTACTAGCTAAAGCAATCAAAAGATTTAAATATAATTTTATTCCCGAATTCGGACCTATTTTGGCTCGTTTTTTAATAATGTTTTGGCAATATTTAAGCCTTCTAAACAAGCAAAACTCAGAACAAATTGAAATAAATCAATTACCAAACAATCTTAACTCCGCTACTTTCCTATTAATTCCCATTCCCCTATCCCCTCAACGAGAACGTTGGCGAGGCTTTAATCAATCTAAAATCTTGGCTCAAGAATTCGGATCTACTCTAAATTATCCAATAAATTATCAGCTAAAGCGACAAAAACATACCAAGCCTCAAGTAACTCTAAATAGAAAGAAACGTCTACAAAATATTCAAGGAGTCTTTAATTGGAGAGGAGATAATTTATCAAATCAAAATATTATTTTAATTGATGATGTTATAACTACTGGAGCGACTTTAAACGAAGCTGCTCTGATTCTACGTCAAGCGGGAGCGAATAAAATTTATGCTTTGGTTTTAGCTAAGGCTTAAATATTGAAAAAGTCTTTACAAAAAATAAATTCCAGACTATACTAAAACCACACTGATTGTTACGCCTACCAAGCGTTATCGGACTAAACCGAGAGACTACTAAATTTAATAACTAGTATCTCCTAAAGTGTGAAACAATTAATCAAGAGTTTTTATCTTCAATTTAAAAAGATAAAAGAAGCCAGGTGGAACCGCGAGATTAATAAGTCCCGTCCTGACCAAAACAGTTTTTATTGTTTTTGTGAGGAGGGGACTTTTTATTAAATCCATTTTACTAATTAAATAAAAATTATATGGAAAAGAAAATTAAAATTGAAGAAATAAATATTGGAACTAAACGTCATTCTTTATCGCATTTATTAGCTTCGGCGGTCTTAGAACTTTGGCCTCAAGCTAAATTATCTATCGGACCAGCAATTGATACTGGCTTTTACTACGACATAGATTTTGGTTCAACAAAAATAAGTGAAAATGACTTAAAAACTATTGAGAAAAAAATGGTCCATTTAGTTAAGCAAAATCTAGTTTTCAGACGTAATGAAAAAAAAATAGACGAAGCTATTCGCGCTGAAAAAAAAGCTGGAGAAATCTATAAAGCCGAACTCATTACCGACTTAAAAGCCAAAGGTGAAACTATAGTTAGTTATTATACGGTAGGTAAATTTACTGATCTCTGTCGTGGTCCACACGTTCTAAGTACTAAACAAATAAAACTGGGTAGTTTTAAGTTAGATAAATTAGCTGGAGCCTATTGGCGAGGCGATGAAAAGAATAAAATGTTAACCCGTATTTATGGACTGGCTTTTAATACTGCTGAAGAATTACAAGCTTATGAAAAAATGATGGCCGAAGCTGAGAAACGAGACCATCGCAAAATTGGTAAAGAACAGAATCTATTTATGATGCATAAATATGCCCAAGGAATTCCTTTTTTTCTACCTAAAGGTATGATTATTCTACAAGAGCTTTTAAAATTTACTCGTAAATATTCCTATGGTGAAGGCTATAAAGAAGTTAGAACTCCCCAATTATTAAATGCCGAACTCTGGAAGACTTCGGGACACTGGGATAACTACCAAGAAGACATGTTTATTCTTCATCACGCTGATGACAACTGTGATTTAGGAATTAAACCGATGAATTGTCCTGCCCATATGCTTATTTTTAAACGCGATACTCATTCCTATCGCGATCTACCTTTACGTTTAGCCGAAACCACTACTCTATACCGTAATGAAAAATCTGGCACTCTGCATGGCTTAACTCGGGTACGATCTTTATCTCAAGATGATACTCATATCTTTGTTCGCCCCGATCAAATTTTATCAGAAATTGCCATTCTATTACAAAAGGTAAAAGATATTTATCAAATTTTTAAATTAAAAATAGACGAAATCTATTTGTCAACTAGACCAGAGAAATTCATTGGTGAAAAAAAAGTCTGGGATAAAGCGGAAAACAATTTAAAACAAGCTTTACAAGAAGCTAAATTGGACTATAAATTAAATGAAGGAGATGGAGCTTTCTACGGTCCTAAGATAGACATTAATGTTAAAGATGCTATTGGACGACAATGGCAATTGGCTACTATTCAATTAGATTTTCAACTACCTGGACGATTTAAACTTCATTACACTGATAAGGCTGGTGAGCTACAAACCCCCGTAGTTATTCATCGGGCTCTTTTAGGTTCGCTAGAAAGATTTATGGGAGTTATAATTGAACATTATTCTGGCGCCTTCCCAGTATGGCTTTCACCAGTCCAAGTCAAAATTATATCAGTAGCTAAGGCTCATATCCCAGCAGCTAAAAAATTAAATCAAGAATTGATTGAGGCTGGTTTGCGGGTGGAACTAGATGATGCTAATGAAACAGTGGGTAATAAAATTAGAAAATCTACTCAAGAAAAGATTCCCTATACTTTAGTGATAGGCGATAAGGAGGCCTCTTCATCAACCTTAAATGTACGCGATCGTGGCTCACGGGAAACCAGATCCATATCTAAAGCTAAGTTTATTAAGGAGGTTTTAAGTAAGATTAAAAACTACTCATAACAGCAGAAAACTAAGCTAGAAATTAATATAAAATATTTAAAAATAGATGGACGCTCTACTTTTAAATGTGCTATGATAAACTCATAAAATTTACTATAAATTTATGAAAAACTCTAATAAGTTATTTATTGCCATAGGAATAATTGTGGTGGTAATCGCAGTAATTTTTATTGGGCTTAAAAATCGCCGAGTTAATACTCAACCAAAAATGATTTTATTCTATGGCAACACTTGTCCACATTGTAAAATTGTAGAGCAATATATTAGCGATAATAATGTTCGTGCTCACTTCAAATTCCAACAATTGGAAGTATTTGATAATCAACAGAATGCCCTGCTTCTGGGTCGCTATGCCCATAAGTGCGGTATAGATAGTGCACAAGGAGTAGGCGTTCCTTTCTTTTGGACTGGCAAAGAATGCCTTATTGGACAAACTGAGGTTATTAATTTTTTTAAAGATAAATAACAGTAATTAAAGCTATGAAATTAAAAGAATTATTATATGTAAGTTTGCCGGTTTTAGGCTTAAGTGCTACTCCCAGTTATGCAGTTTGTCCAGTATGTATCATAGCTATCGGTGCTGGTTTAGGACTAAGCGAATACTTAGGCATTGACGACACTATTGCTGGTTTATGGATTGGAGCTTTTCTATTAGCTATGACCATTTGGACTATAGAGTGGTTTAATAAAAAAAACTGGTTAATGGGAAAACAAAAACTGCGTGATACTTTAACCCTTATCCTATTCTATATTCTAACCATATGGCCTTTATGGGAAAAGCATTTTATTGGCCGACCGTTTAATCAGCTTTGGGGAATTGATAAGTTAATTTTGGGAATAACTATTGGAACTTTAGCTTTCTGGGGAGCAAATACCTACTATAGTAAGATTAAAAAAGAACATGGTGGACACGCTCAATTCCCTTTTCAAAAGATAGTGATCCCTATTAGCACCCTGTTAATTCTTAGCATAGTTTTCTATTTTATAACTAGCTTTTAAGCTTAAATAAAAGCGGTAAATACTAATAATTAAATTTAAATATATGTCCGAAGATTTATTAGATTTAGATGAGATGCTAGAAAAAGTAAAACGATTTAAGAAAGATAATTCTTTAGATTTGTCTTCTGACCAAGATCTAAGTATTGCTATAATGAACTTAATTAGTATTGAAGAGCATTTCTTTTTTAGCGGGGCTAAAACTGGTAATACCAAATATTATGACCTACTAGCACAAGTGCGAGAAATGCGTAAAACTTTACTAAAAAAAATCATAAAAAAGTATGAAGGCGAAGTCTGGTGTATTTCTAAACATTTACTAGCCGCTTCCTATCGTCTGATGGAGGTGGGCACTAAAGCCCAAGCTAAGAATCAAAAAAACGAAGCTATAGATATGTTTGAAAAATCCTATGAGCTCTATTCTCTATTCTGGGGTCTAAATATGAACCTAATAAATATAGGCGATGTACAGAAAATAGATAACCAGTCTCTAGATATTGAAGATCAGATTCATAAAGATAAAATTGAGGAAAAATCAAAAAATAATACTGAGAAACTTCCAGAGAGAAGCCTTGGTGCCAAATTAGGACAGGTAATCAAAAAAGTTTTAAACTGTTGTATTGAATAGAACCGAAAAACTCAGATTAATAATTTTAAACTTAAAAATAACCTCCTCAGCTAGGGGTTATTTTGATATCAATTCTCTATCGCTACCCGTTAAAAGTTCTTTCTTAATTTCTATATAATCTGGTATGGTCTGTTTAAGCAAAGCCCAAAACCGAGGAGAATGATTAAGCTCTTGTAAATGACAGAGTTCATGTACAATAATATAATCCACTTGCCTAACGGGAAGCAAAGCTAGTTTATAATTAAAATTAAGATTCCCTGCCTTAGAACAACTACCCCAACGGGTTTTTTGATTCCTAACACTTATCCGACCAAATTTAAAATTATAAAATTTATTAAAATGAGTAATTCGTTGTTGAATTAAGAGTCGGGCAGTCTCTTTATATTTTAGATATTTCTGCTTTTGCTCCACAGCTGATAGAACTGGGGCCTTAGTTTTAAAAGGAGCTAATTTTTTAATAATCCAAGAAGATTTCTGAGTAATAAAACGCTTAATAAATTTGGAGCTTAAATAGCGAGGGGCGCTCACTACAAAACTACCATCACCATAGATAATTAAATGTAGATGACGAGTTCGTGAACTAATTTTCAGAGTATATTCTATTTTCTGATTCTGCAATTTGATCCATCTCTTCATAGCTTTATAGGATTTAGACCCCTAATCAATAATCAAGTCTATAACTTAGAAACCAAAATGTTTTAAAACTGGCTTAATATTAGGAGCCAAGTTCTCTTGGTCTAAATCATTTATAGCTATCCAACGCCAATTTCTTATATCTTGACTCGGAGAAATCTCATTAGTTCTTTTAGCTAAGAAGTGCACTAGAATAACACTAATCTTATTTCCCTCACTTTCTTTCTCGGTATAAAAGAAATAGGGCTCTGGACTCAATATCTCTATATCCAAGCCCATCTCCTCTTTTACTTCTCGGCGGGCTGCCTCTCTAACATTGAATTCAGAATCTTCAACTGTCCCACCACAAAATTTCCAGAAATTATCTTCTCCATGTTTATTCAGCAGCACTTTATTATTTTCTACGATAACTGGACCAGAAGCAATAATAATTTTTGACATAAATATATTTTAATTATTTATAAGAATAATAATACCTAATTATAATAGAAATTACGAGGCTTAAGATTCTAACATTAATAGCCTTTTTGATCTTTCTGGTCATAAAACATTATTGAGCCTTCCCTGTTCTTATTATATTTGACTTCAGCTAAAAAGACAAAGTTTTATTTAAATTCAACAATGATTTATTTATCATTTTCCCAAAGGTGGCCAAAACTTCACTGGTACATCCAACTCTCAAATGCAACACCTGTCATATTATATAATAAAAAACCGCCTAATGACGATTCATTTGCGGTACCTTTTGGACAAAATCCGAACTTTTTTTGAACAGAACCCCGACTAATCACGCGCCGAGCGCGTGGTGGCTCTGAACTTAATCTTACGCTCGTAGA
>VAOZ01001087.1_pt1 | contig 18969 bp, 22 predicted proteins | sample 3394041 | NCBI WGS metagenome assembly VAOZ01 (sample SAMN08290431, study PRJNA428436) | hydrothermal vent metagenome | isolation source: Deep-sea hydrothermal vent chimney | place: Indian Ocean: Southwest Indian Ridge
GCTTGATTTGCTTCGGCTCTTGTTTCAAATATCACATGATGTGTTAATTCTGTTTTTAAGATATGAAAGAAACTTTCAGCTACTGCATTATCCCAACAATTGATTTTTAGAAAATCTTGCATTTTTTATCTTTTTAGTTTTTGCTGTAGCTCTTGGAGGTATGATAGTCTCTATACCATCTTCTATACACTTCTTAAGCTCTCTGCTACTGTAATAACCCTTATCTGCTGTTACTATTATATTTGGGTTATCAGTTATCTCTTTGCTTCTTGTTGCCATATTGTGGAGTTGGTCTAAATCATGACCATTAGTAGATATATCTGTAGCTACAATAAACTTATATTTATCATCAACCGCAATCTGAGAGTTATATGTCATCAAGTTATGGGCAGGTTTGCTCATAATAGTAGCATCTTTATCTGTCTTATTATATTGCTCTTTTCCTAGAGCATCTAGCATATCTAAATCTTTTTGAAACTGCTCTTTTTTCTCTTTTAGTTTATCTATCTCCTCTTTAGAGATTTTTAGGTTTGTACTATTTTTATCCTCTTTATCTAGTGTTTCAAGGAGAGTCATATAACTCTTTATATCTTCATCTATTTTAGCTATATCTTTTTTTACAGTTTTTCTCATGATAAGAGTGTTTTTACTTGCGTTTGCTCGTAAAAATGCTCCATCAACTGCAACTAAATCACCTGTTATTAGTTTTAGATTTTTAAGGAGTATGCTAAACTCTCTAAATATAGTTTGTAGGGCTTTAGGATTGTTTTTTCTAAAATTGGCAATAGTCTTATATGATGGTCTTAATCCTTGTGTGAGCCACATCATCTCTATATTTCTATTTATCTCCTGTTCTAGCTTTTTACTGCTTCTTATTCTATTTAGGTAGCCATAGATATAGATTTTTAACAGTAGCTTAGGATGAAAAGCAGGTTGCCCATCTTTTATTAGATTTTTTTTAGTTTTTATATTGAGTTTAGAAATATCTAAGATATTTACATACTCTTCTATAGCACGAACCATATTATCTTCATCTACTAACTCATCTAAACTTGGAGGAAACATTAGCTGTTGTTTGCGATTTAAGCCTTGTTTGTATATACCCATAAACTACCCTTTATATAGGAGTCATTATACTCTTTTTATCATTTTAGTATGGTTAATTTTAGGGTTATTCTGGTAAACTATTTTATAGTGTTTGGGATTGGGTTCTTTCACAGTCTCGGTGGAGAGAAATCAAAAGTCGCTGGTATGCAAAGGGGCTTTCACTCGATAAACTCAAAAATATCCAAATCTACTTTAAAATAAGAGTCGTCAATTTCTAAATCTCTGCAAATCTTTTCATAATTGATATTGTTTGCAATGATATGCACTGTAATATCTAAGAAATTTATATTTGGATATAATTTGTCTAAATATTTAAGATACGCGGAAATCAAAAATGAAGAAAATAGTTTTAATAACTGGAGCTAGCTCTGGTATGGGTAAGGTTACTGCAAAATTTCTAGCAGAGCAAAATTTTTTAGTCTATGGGGGAACTAGAGATGTATCTAAACTCTTAAAGATTCAGCAAGATAATATCATCCCAATTTTACTAGATATTACTTCACAAAATAGTATAGACAACGCAATAAATAGCATAAAAAGTACTCATAAAAAAATTGATATACTTATAAATAATGCTGGATATGGTTTAGTTTCAACGGTTGAGGATTTAGATGAGGTTGAAATGTTTAATCAATTTAATATTAATGTGTTTGGGATGTTAAGGGTTTGTAAAGCTGTTATCCCGATTATGCGAGAAAACCGTAGCGGGATTATTATAAATATTAGTTCTTTTTTAGGTAGAATTGGATTGCCTTTGTTTACATTATACAATTCTAGCAAGTATGCAGTTGAGGGAATTACCGATTCTCTTCGTTGTGAACTTAGAGATTTTAATATTAGAGTTCACTCAATTTTACCTGGTTTTTTTGATACAAATTTTGCGAGAGATAATCTCGTAATTAACCATAAAACTTTTGATAAAGATTCACCATATAATAAGCTAGTTTCAAATTTAGCGCCAGTTATTATTAAACAAATAAATAATGGCAATGATGCACAAGAAGTAGCACAAATGATTTTAAATATTATAAATAATGATAATTTTAAAGCTCATGTAACAGTAGGAGATAAGGCTAAAAAATTCCTACCCATGAAAAAAGAGCTAAGTGATGAAGATTTTGAACGAAGAGTTCGAGAATATTATAAAATATAAAATATAAAATATAAAAAATGGAAAGCTTCTTCTTTAATATTACCGATACAAGATATAAAACTACTTTTTTGTATAAAAATACACAAGAATATATAAATAAAATAGACATATCAAATGGTATCGTTTTTTTTGATATTTTTCTAAATTCATATAAAAAGTTTAATATAAAAAATCTTGATAGAATGATTGCTATCTCTGTAATAAAAAAAGGAAATTGTGTAATTAAAGATAATATAAAAAATAAGATTTTTCAAATGAAAGAAAATAGTATTAATATTTTTGCTTCTTCACAACAAGATCTGCTCTTAAAAATTAATAAACAATCTAATACAGAGATTTTTGTACTTTTTATAGCTGATTTTGTTTTAAAAAGATATCTAAGCTCAAATCAAAATGAAATTATTAATTTTTTATACAATAATTTACAAACTGATATTTCTTGTAACCTTATAGACGCACAAACAATTGATGCACTTAGTCTATATATAATTGATAAAATAACTAATACAAAAAAAGATGATTTAATGAATAGTATAATATGTGAACATAATGTTTTGGAATTTATGATCCATAGATTTAAGTTACTTGATATTACAAATCACAATCTAAGTAACATCGAAATTTGTATCTCAAAATCAGCTAAAGATATTTTACTTTATAGCTTTATCTCTCCGCCAACTATTGGAATTTTAGCACATCTTTGTGCAACCAACGAAACAAAGCTAAAAGAAGTTTTCAAAAAAGCATATAATATAACTATTCATAGTTATATCCAAAAACTTCGTCTTGAAAAAGCAAATTTATTATTAAGAGATCGGCTTTTAAATATCGGCGAGATTGCAAAACAAGTTGGATACAAACATCAAGGATATTTTTCTAAATTATTTTTTGAATATTATGGAATATATCCAAAAGATTTATTAAAAAAATAATTCTTTTAGTGCTAAAATAAAATCTCTTTAGTGCTAAAAAATTATTGAATATTATTTTTAATTACTATATACTTTAGGTATCATAAAACATAGGAGTTCATAATGAGTAAAGTAGTTTTAATAACAGGTGCAACCTCAGGAATGGGTAAAATTACAGCCGAGACACTCTTTCAAGACGGTTATATAGTTTATGCTGGTACTAGAGATAAGATGGCTAATGGCAGTGGCGATAAAATTAAAATGCTCTATCTTGATGTAACAAAAACTGATTCTATAAACAATGCAGTTGATATAGTTATAAAAAACGAAGGTAAAATAGATGTTTTATTTAATAATGCTGGCTATGGGCTTGTATCCACTGTTGAAGATGCCACTGATGAAGAGATGTTTAATCAATTTGATGTAAATGTATTTGGACTTTTAAGAGTGACAAGAGCTGTTTTACCTTTTATGCGAAAAGCAAAAAATGGAGTAATTATTGATACATCTTCATTTTTAGGAAAAATGGGGCTTCCTTTATTGACGCACTATAATGCTTCAAAATACGCAGTTGAGGGAATAGTTGATTCACTTAGATTTGAAGTATCACCATATAATATCAGAGTCCATTCGATCGAACCTGGATTATTTGGTACGAATTTTGTAGCAAAAGGTTTAGTCACTAATGTAAAAACGATGAGCGAAAATTCACCATATAAAGATTTAGTATCACATTTTGTTCCAATAGTAGCTAAAGCGATTAATGAAGGTCCATCTCCACAACCAATAGCAGATGCAGTTAAACATATCATAGAAGATGAAAATGCAGATATTTTTATACCTGTTGGAATTGAAGCCACAACTTTTATTCCAATGAGAAAAAAATTAAGTGATAAAGATTTTGAAATAAAAATTAAAGAAACTTTTGGAATTTAAAAGTTTTCTAATTTTATTAGTCTAACTTGTACATTTAGATATAATATCGTTCTCATGATGCTGATATTATATTTTATAATGGGTAAAATCAGCTACAAGATTAAAAATTAGGAATATTTTATGCAAAGTACTAAATCAAAAGTATGGAAATTTGGAAAAGATATTGATACTGACTTGATAATTGCCGCGAGATATTTAAATACCTCAAATCCACAAGAGCTAGCAAAACATGTAATGGAAGATGCCGATGCATCATTTGCATCAAAAATAAGTAAAGGCGATGTAATTGTAGCTGATGAAAATTTTGGTTGTGGTTCATCAAGAGAACATGCTCCAATAGCACTTAAAGCTGTAGGAATTTCTGCAATTATTGCACCAACTTTTGCTCGTATTTTTTATAGAAATGCTTTTAATATGGGCTTACCTATTTTTGAACTACCACAAGCTAATGAAATTAGTGAGGGTGATATTATCTCCATAGATGTTGATAAAGGACAAATTACTAATAAAACAACAAAGAAAATATATACTTTTAAAGCAATACCAAAATTTATGCAAGAATTAATCAATATTGGCGGACTTATGAATTATGCTAAAGAAGAGATAAGCATGGGAGTTCGGTCATGAAAAGTTATAATATTGCGTTAATAAAAGGCGATGGCATTGGTCCAGAAATTATTGATGAAGCAGTTAAAGTTTTAAATGCGGTTGCTTTGGTTGAAAATTTTGAAGTTGAGTATCATGAATATTTAATGGGCGGATCTGCCTATGATGTAACAAAAGATCCATTGCCGGATGCAACAATTAAAGGGGCATTAAGTAGTGATGCTATTTTATTTGGTGCAATTGGTGGAGAAAAATGGGATAATCTACCGCGTGACAAACGTCCAGAGAGTGGCTTGTTAAGATTTAGACAGGCGCTCGGTGTATATGCAAATTTACGTCCAACTATTGTGTATGATGAATTAATTGATGCCTCAACAATCAAAAGTGAAGTGGTTAAGGGCGTTGATATTATGGTAGTTCGTGAATTAATAGGCGGTATATATTTTGGTGAACCTAAGGGACGTGATGATAATCGTGGATACAACACTATGGTTTATACTCGCCAAGAAATTGAAAGGATTGCACATCAGGCTTTTAAAATTGCTATGACCCGTGATAAACGTGTTTGTTCGGTAGATAAGGCAAATGTACTTGATGTTTCAGCTTTATGGAGAGAAGTTGTAACAAAAATAGCAAAACAATATCCACAAGTTACATTAACTCATATGTATATTGATAACGCTGCGATGCAGCTAATAAGAGATCCTAAACAGTTTGATGTTATTGTAACTGGTAATCTTTTTGGAGATATCTTAAGTGATGAAGCTAGCATGATTTGTGGTTCTATTGGTCTATTACCTTCAGCTTCTATTGGAGCAAAAATCGGACTTTATGAACCAATTCATGGCTCTGCTCCTGATATCGCAGGAAAAGGCATTGCCAATCCAATAGCAGCAATCGCTAGTGTATCTATGATGCTTCGATATGCTCTAAATGAACAAGTAGCAGCAAATAAAATAGATGAAGCAATTAAATATGTCCTTAAAGAAGGGTATAGAACAAAAGATTTAGCAGATTTTGGCGCAAAACAAATATGCTCAACCAATGAAATTGGCTCTATTATCGCAAATTATATAGCTACATGCAAACATTAACTTTAGCAAATATTTATGAACTTCAAGGCTTAAAGCAAGAAGCTTTAGAAATATATAAAGAGATTTTAAAAAAAGACTCATCAAATAGCGAAGCAAAGATCGCCATTAGGCGTTTAAGTGGAATGAGAAAAAAATTTTTATCTGTAAATGAAGAGATGCGAGATTTTTTTGTAAAAATGGATAATGATGCAGAGTTTTATCAATTTGAAAGGTGGTTATTAAAAACATGGAACTAAAAGATGTAATTCTTAGTACATTGGCTGAAATTGATGATATTGTTGAACAAAAAGATAATCAAGAAATTTTACAACAAAAAGATACTTCTAATGAATCTATTTTAATAGAGTCAAAAATTTTTGACTCTGAAGAGAGGTTTTTACAAACAATGCAAGAAAGATTATTAGTATTATTTGAAGGATTTCAAGCTCCAAACAATAGTAAAATTGAAGCAAAAGTAGATTTGACACTGAATTTTTTAGAGTATCTTTTATCAATGATTGAAAATAGACTATTACAAATAGAAAATAACGAGAAGTCATGAATAGATACAGAGTGTTAATTGATACACCTGACCAAAAAGGCTTAATGTATAAAGTTTCATCTATTTTTTTTAAAAATAACTTAAATATACTCTCAAATCAAGAATTTGTTGATAATAATAATAATAAATTTTTTATGAGAAGTGTTGTTGTTGGAGATCTGACAAGAGATAAATTACATGATAAATTAGTAGAAATTTTACCTAAACAAAGCAATATTAAAGTTATCTCTCCAATACGAAAAAATATCATTATAATGGTAACAAAAGAGTCACATGCATTAGGAGACATTTTAATGCGTTATGAAGCTAGTGAGCTTAATGCAAATATTGTAGCAGTTATTTCTAATTATGATAATTTAAGAAAACTTGTTCAAAAATTTGATATTAAATATCATTTTGTTACACATGAAAATCTAACACGAGAACAACATGAAGAGCAATTTTTAAACATCTTATCGCGATATCAACAGATTGATTATATTGTACTAGCAAAATACATGAGAATTTTAACCCCATCTTTTACACAAAAATATGAAAATAAAATTATAAATATTCATCATTCATTTTTACCAGCTTTTATAGGTGCAAATCCTTATAAACAAGCTTACGATAGAGGCGTGAAAATTATTGGTGCAACAGCACATTTTGTAAATAATAATTTAGACGAAGGACCAATTATTGCACAAGATGTCAAACATATTGATCATACATTAAATTCAAAAGATTTAAAACAGCATGGAAAAGATATTGAAAAAATTGTTCTCTCGCGTGCATTACAATTAGCTCTTGAAGATAAAATATTTGTAAATCTTAATAAAACGGTTATTTTTTAATGTTTAACATTGTCTTAGTTACTCCACAAATTCCAAATAATACTGGTAGTATCGGGAGATTATGTGTTAATACATCATCAACTTTGCACCTCATAAAACCATTGGGATTTGATATTACTGAAAAAGCACTGCGAAGAGCAGGACTTGATTATTGGAAAAAACTTGATTTACATGTATGGGAAAATTTAGATGATTTTTTCATTAATAACAATATAACAGCAAATAATATTCATCTAGCGACTACTAAAATTGATAAACCCTATTTTGATGCTACATTTAAAAGCGGTGATTATATTTTATTTGGTAGTGAAACAGCAGGTTTACCCACAGAATTATTAAATAAGTTTATCAAGCAACAAATAACAATTCCCATGACCAAAGAGGGTAGAAGTCTAAATCTTGCAGTTAGTTCTGGCATCATTCTTTATGAAGCAATTAAGCAAAATTTCTCTAGCTATAAGGCTTTGATGTGAAATTAATTTTAAATATTATTATTTTAATTTTATTTGTTTTATTTATGATATTTATTTTTAAAGGTTATCATCAAAGCAAATATGAACAAAGACAAGATAAACAAAATCATGATAAAAAATTAAAAGAAAACTGATATAATTAGTAAAAAATTGGATAATGTGCCATGACAAAAAAAATATCTGTAAATATATTTTTTATATTGCTTATTTTACTATTTAGTGCTTGCTCTTCTCTTCATATTGTTGAATATGCAAATATCAAGCAACTTCATACTCTACCACAAAGAGCGGATGCTTACACTAAAAATATAAAAAATGTATCTTTATTATATCAAATACAGACAAGATACAATAAGTCTTATTTCAAACCTTGGAACATCTCAGCTATCACAACATCTTTACATGCCATCATGTGGCCATTTAGAAACTATACAATTTTTAACAGTTATGGTGCAAATCTAAAACCACTAAAATTATTTTGGTTTTATCGTCAATATGCAAATGCAAATTATAAAAATTATGCGACCCTTAACAGATATGCGATTACCTTGAGATATGCTTCGTTACACAATTTTCCATCAGATACACCAGTTTTTACAAATCCTACAAAAGCAGGTGAAGGTTTCCCTTTTGATTATAATCAAAATAGCACAGTTGATGCAAATAAGCCAGTTATTATCTCTCACTACTCAAGAGACAGGGCATGGGTTTATGTATTTACTTCATTCGCATCTGGTTGGTTACGTAGTGATGATATTGCATACATAAGTCATCAAGATACTAAAACATATCAAGATGAAAAATTTATCCATATACTACAAGATGCTTATCCTATTGTTGATCATAGTAATCAATTTATCTGCTACACACGTGTTGGCATGATGTTACCTCTTATTAAAACAATAAATAATAATTATGAAGTAGCAGTAGCCACACGAGATAATAATAAAAGTGTAGTATTTAAAGATATACTTATTCCAAAACAAATCGCAACAACAAAAGTTTTAAACTTTAATAAAAAAAATATTATTAAAGTTACAAATGCAATCATACATAGCAAGTATGGTTGGGGTGGAATTGATGGACAAAGAGACTGTTCATCTTTTGTAAGAGATTTTTTTGCACCCTTTGGTATTTGGCTACCACGCAACTCATATGCTCAAGCGCATGTAGGTAAAATAATTTCGTTGCGTCATATCTCTAATTTAGATAAAATTAAGTTAATAAAAAAAGACGCTATTGCCTTCGAAACACTTTTATACATGCGAGGACATATCCTAATTTATGTGGGAATTTATCACAATAAAATAATTGTCTTACAAAACATGTGGGGAATCAATATTAAAAATGGTCATAAAACAGGAAGAATTATAATTGGTCATACTGTCTTTACAACTCTAACTATCGGTAGTCATCAAAAATTTTATGATAAAAAAGCTAGCTTTTTAAATAAGATTACAAGCTTTAATATTTTAACAAAAAGCTAAGGACATCTCTAAATAATATAAAAAAGAGTCATGAAATAGTGTGCTATACTGCCACTGAGTACAAACAGGTGCCATATTGTGTGAAAGTATGGCTTGTCGTCTTGAATATAAAATATCACTCCAAAGCTATAAAAAAGCCCCCCTATTAAAAGAAGCCACAATCCGCCAGTTGACATATCTTGCAAAAGTGGGTGATATGCGATTACTATAAGCCAACCCATTATTACATATAGATACAGTGATAATTTTTCAAATCTTCTTGGATATAAAAACTTTAAAGTTATGCCAAAAATAGCGATTGCCCAATTAATCCCAAAAATACTCCAACCCCATCCTCCGCCAAGAACAACAAGTGTAATTGGAGTGTATGAACCAGCTATTAAAAAATATATCGAAGCATGATCAAAAATCTGAAATATTTTTTTAACTCTTTGATTTGTAACTGCATGATAAAGCGTTGATGAGCCGTACATTATTATTAAAGTTGAACCATATATTACAGAAGCTATAACACCCATAACACTAGAATGAAGGTGTGCAATGACGACCAATACAATTAAACCAGCAATACCTAACGCAAGTCCTAATCCATGTGTTGTAGCATGCCATATTTCTTCAACGATAGAAAAATTATTTACTTGTTGTTTCAAAATTATAAAACCTTTATTTTTTTTAGGTATTATAGTGCAAATAATCTAATGGATAAATAATTATGAAAAAAATAATCTCTATTTTAGCATTTAGTATAATTACGCTATTTATATTTTCTGGTTTTTTAATGCCAAATCAAGCATTTAAACCATCGGCTATATTAAAATACGGCTCTACAATTATCTTACATGTAAAGCTAGGTAAAAATATCTATTTACACAAAAAAGATGTCAAAATCTCTTTAAACAATAGTAAATTTATTTATATTAAAACTATTAAGTTCTCAAAAAGCACCACATTTAGTCATGAACAAATTTTTATGCCTTTTATAACTGCAGTAGTAAAAATAGCAAAAAAACCTCATGTTGTAGGAAATAAGAAGATAGTACTAATCTTTTCATACATTGGATGCTCAAAAGATGGTATTTGTTATCGTCCACAGATGCATAAATATACATTTAATATCAACACAAACAATATGCAACAATTATCGCTATCCACTACCGTAACAATAAAAAAACATACATTATCAAAAGTTGATAAAATTGTAAAAATAATGAATTCTAATAATATAATATTAACGCTTCTTATGTTTTTTGGTTTTGGGATTTTGTTATCCTTTACACCTTGTGTATTTCCGATGATACCTATTGTTTCATCAATTATCGTCTCTCAAGGAAAAGATATTACAACTAAAAAAGCTTTTTTTCTTTCTTTGGTTTACGTACTTTCTATGGCATTTACATACACGATAGCAGGTATCTTAGCTGGATTATTCGGAGAAAATCTTCAAGCATTTATGCAAGTACCTTGGGTTATTTATTCATTTTCTACTATTTTTGTTCTTTTGTCTTTATCCATGTTTGGTCTTTACGAACTACAAATACCCCATGTTATTCAATCAAAATTAAACTCTAAAACCTCTAATAAAGGTGGGATTATTGGTATAGCGATTATGGGATTTTTATCAGCTTTAATTGTTGGTCCTTGCGTCGCAGCTCCTCTTGCTGGAGTCTTAGTATATATTGGAGAAACTGGCAATGCTATTCTTGGTGGAATATCTTTATTTACTTTAGCGATTGGCATGGGTATTCCTTTACTTATTGTAGGCACAGGAGCTGGTAAATTTATGCCAAAACCAGGTGCATGGATGAATATGGTTATGAGTATTTTTGGTATTTTGATGCTAGGTGTTGCTATTTGGATGCTTTCACGAGTCATTGAGCCTTATATTATTATGATACTTTACTCAATACTTGGTATTGGCACCGCTATATATCTTGGTGCTTTAGAACCACTAAATCAAAACAATAATTTGCAAAACTTAGTCTTTAAAAAAATTATAGCATTTATCATATTTTTATATAGCATATTTTTATTTATAGGTGTGCTTAGTGGAACAAACAGCTACACATTGCCTTTAAATAAATTTGTTTTAAAAAATAATACCAATTCAATAATTGCTCAACCAAAATTACACTTTAAAATAGTAACATCCATTAAACAATTAAATATAATTTTAAAGAAATATAAAGGGCAAAAGATTATTTTAGATTTTTCTGCTAATTGGTGTGTTGCTTGTAAGGAGCTTGAAAATAATGTATTTTCAAAACCAAAAATAATAAAAGCCATGACAAATTTTATTTTAGTACGTGCTGATTTGACTAAATATACAAAGGATGAAATAGCACTAGCTAAAAAATATGGAGTATTTGGTCCGCCTGTAATTATCTTTTTTAATAAAAACGGACAGGTTATTAAAAATAAAACGTTAGTAGGTTATGAAGATGCAAAAACATTTTTCTTAGCTCTATAAATTACTTTGCTCTATAAAATTTGCAAATTGTCGAACATAAGTATTTGTACTTTGATTAGTTATTTCTTTGGCTAACCGTTTATTGACCTTAGTAGCAAGTAATTGTTTGTATGCAATCTTTATCTCATCAATAATCTCAACATCTTCTACTCTACGTCTAAGTCCTATAAGATTTAAACCTTTTATGCTCGATTTATTTCCTTCTACTAAACAAAATGGCGGAATATCATGCGTTACACAAGATGCACCACCTATCATAACACTCTCGCCTATTTTAATATTTGATTCTATTGTACTAAGTCCTCCAATGATAACAAAATTGCTACATATAACGTTTTTATACAATCTTACTGCATTTGTAATAATACAATTATGTCCGAGCACTACACCATTAGCTATTTGAACATATGCCATAATAAACGTATGATGACCAATTATAATTTCTTTTGCGGGCGTATTGCAATCAGTACCAATTTGAACAAATTCTCTAATTGTTGTATTTTGCTCAATTGTAATCTTTGACTCTTTATCTCCAATAGTTGTAAAACTAAAAATATGCACATCTTGTAATATTTCAGTATATCCTTTTAAAATCACATTAGATTCTAATTTGCATCCTGTTAAAATAATAACATCACTTCCAATATAACAAAAAGGACCAATAACTACATCATCAGCAATAACTGCTCCATCTTCTATAATCGTTGTTTTATCTATCATGATGATATTGCAATTTTTAAAGTAATAATACTGTCTTGCAAACTAGCCAACAGACCTCTTTCACCGCTTTTAAGATACTCTACAAATGCTTCTAACTCTTTTACTAATGATTCATCTTTTTTTATATAACATTCTCTTATAACATACGAATTATTTATGTTAAATGAAGAATATTCTTTTAAGCTTTGAGCCATTAAATCTGCTTCAAAATAAGATTCTTGACAGGCAACTTCAATTTTACGCTTTTTAAATGGAGTTAGCCAATTTGTAGTGATATTTGCTATAACTGAGTCAGATAATTCAAAACTAAGAACAGCATTATCCTCATGATGATTATGAATTTTACGAGATTTGAAAATTGATTGATTTAATATCTCTTTATGAGTAATAAAACGAATTAAATCAATATCATGCACGGACAAATCAGTTAGCACTCCAACATCCGCAATACGTGGAGGAAATGGACCAACGCGTGTAATAGCTACTGAAAATATCTCTTTATTTTGTAACTCCTCTTGCAAAGCAGTAATAACTGGATTAAATCTCTCTACATGCCCGACACAGCTTTTAACGCCAGAATTATTGACTGCTTTTAAAATATCTTTTGCATCTTCTACGGTTGAAGCAGCTGGTTTTTCTATAAAAATATCAACACCTCTATCACAACATTTTAGTGCAACTTCTTTATGTAAAAATGTAGGAACTGCAATGATTACAGCATTTGGTTTTACAGTATCTAACATATCGTCCACATCAGTGTAAAAAGGCTCTTTATATGGTTCATTTTGTGATACATCACACAATGCACAAATCTTTACATCATTAAAAGAGCTAAAAATACGGTAATGATTTTTACCCATTGATCCCAAACCAATAATGGCCAATCTTATCATACTATGCACTCCTTGATTGTATTTATTATAAAAATTTGTTGTCTTTGCGTTAAATATGGACTCATAGGAAGTGAAACAATCTCTTGTGATATCTTTTCACTTATTTGAAAATCACCTTTTATATATCCTAGATACTTAAATACCTCTTGAAGGTGGAGCGGTATAGGATAGTGAACAGCAGTCGGAATTGATTGTATGGATAAATTTTCAATAAACTTATCTCTATTTTTTACACGTACTGAATATTGAGCATAAACGCTATCTCTATCATCTTTTATCTTTGGTGTCGTAATTAATAAAATATCTTTTAATCCTTCATCATAACGAGCCGCTACCTCTTTTCGTAAACAAATCTCATCATCAAAATGACGAAGTTTTATGTTTAAAATAACAGCTTGAAGCGTATCTAAGCGACCATTCATGCCTAAATATTTATGTTTATATTTCTCATTTTGTCCATGATTTAGTAATATTTTTATTTTTTGTGCAATCTCATCACTATTTGTAAAAATAGCTCCTCCATCACCATAAGCTCCTAATGGTTTTGATGGAAAAAAACTTGTACAACCTATGTAAGAAAGAGCACATGATTTCTTACCCTTATATGTTGCTCCAAAACTTTGACAACCATCTTCTATAACAGTTATATTATACTTATTTGCTAGTGCATTAATCTCATCCATATCTGCACATTGACCATATAAGGATACAGGCATGATTATTTTTGTTTTATTTGTAATTACCTTTTTTATTTTTGTTGCATCAATATTATAGGTTTTTTCATCAATATCAACAAAAACTGCTTTTGCTCCAACTAAAGCAATAACTTCGGCAGTCGCTATAAAAGTAAAAGGTGTTGTAATAACTTCATCACCCTCTTTAATATCAAGCACCATCAATGACAATAGTAAAGCGTCAGTTCCACTACTGCATCCTATAGCATGTTGTACACCCACGTATTTAGCAATATTTTCTTCAAAATTAGTTAGTCTTTGACCACCTATAAAACTCGCATCTTTAAAAACTTCGAGAACCTCTTTATCTATCTCTTCTTTATATTTTTGATACTGTGTTTGTAAATCTATAAAATTAATTTTCACTTTCAACCTTTTGGAAATTATATCAAACATAGCCTTAATTACTTTTTTCTTCTTTTATACATAACAACAAAATCTTTAATAATCAATCCTAAACAATATAACCATAAAATATCAAGTATATAGTTATGATTTAATCCTCTTTCATATAAATATACAAATCCTAATACAAACGGCCATTTAAAAAAATAAAAAAATAATATCCCACTGCCATATAACTGCTTTAACACTTTAGCACTCTATCATTCTTGCAACTGATTTCGAACTCCCATGATTTAAATACTCTCTTAATGCTTTTGAATTACTCAAAAATTCCTCACTATTGATATCTTTAAATTCATTTAATAAATTTTGTACTGTTACATCATTTTGAATCAATTCTTTGTGGATTGGTCTGTTTTTAAATTTTTCAAACATAATATTTGCAAGTCCAATATAATTTAATTTTACTAAACGACTAGCTAAAAAATAATCAAGTGGTTTAGCTACATATGCCAAAACAAAAGGTATGCCAATAAGTGCTGCTTCAAGTGTAGCTGTTCCACTACAAATAAATGCAAAATCACTCGCCATTAACGTATGATGCACATCTGATGTTACATCAAAATTTGAGATATCTTCATAAATTTCATCTATTTGTATTTTTGTAAAATGTTTTGGGATTATCAAAACCGCTTTAGCATCAATATTTTTACTCACTTCTTTAAAGATAGGCATAAGCTTTTTTATCTCACTAGCACGACTCCCTGGCATAAATACAATCTGCCCCTTGCATGTAAGCTTATCTTTAAACTCTGTAATTTCATCCAAAAGAGGATGCCCTACATAACTAATAGGGGCATCTTTGCTATAATAATCTTTTTCAAACGGTAATATCGAAGCTAGATGTGTTATAATTGTTTGTAAAACTTCGATTCGCTTTTTTTTCCATGCCCAAGCTTGTGGTAAAATATAATAGATAATTTCTTTATTGGGATACAATTTTTTAATTTTTTTTGCTAAAGGTAGGTTAAAACCAGATGAATCGATAAGCAATACCTTGTCCACGCTTTTTGCAAGATATGCCATCTGTTTGTTTAGTTTTATAAAAAAACGAATCTTTTTTAAAACATCAACAAACCCCATAACTGCCAAAGAATCAAGACTAACATATGGTTTGCCAAACTCTTCGTTAAAGATACCTATAAATTCAACATTATCTGATAGTTCATTCTTTAAAGCTCGTAAATGGTTATTAGCAGAATATTCTAATGCGCTTACTAAAAGTTTCAATCTCACTCTTTTTGATATAATATCAAAAGTATATCTAAAAAGGTACAATAAAATGACAATCTCAAATATTAAAATCATAAATGAAAATGAAGAGATATATGCAGATATAACAATTACAAATAAAATAATCACAAAAATAGTAAAAATTGACAATCCAGATAAAATAAAAAATAATCTTATTTTAATGCCCTCTTTGATTGATCTTAATGTAAGTGTTAAGGACGGTCTTTTAAATAATAAAAGTATGAATGAAATCGCAAAAAATGCTTACAATGGTGGAGTTCATGAAACAGTACTAAATCCAGAATCAACTCCTCCGATTGATAATGAAATCGTACTTGAATTTATACAAAGTCATAACAAATATTTAGACGGTGCAAAATGTACAAGTATCATAAATAGTATAAATAGTAACAAAGAATTATCAAATATCGCTATTTTGTTAAAACGTGGTGCGATTGGTATATTTATGAGCACCAAAACCGATAATATTTTAGCCACAAAAATAGCTCAATATGCTAAAATGTACAATTTAGCACTATTTTGTAGAGCTGAAGATAAGAGTCTTAGTCAAGATGGTATTATGAATGAGGGCAAGATGAGCTCCAAACTTGGTCTTGCTGGCATCTCGCCAATTGGTGAGCTTTTACATGTAAGCCGCATGATTGAGATTGCAAGATATTATAAAATTAAAATTTTATTTCAATCAATCACCTCTCCAAAATCAATAGAATTAATCACTAAAGCGAAAAAAGAGGGAGTGGATGCTAAATGCGAGGTTAGTATTCATCATATATTATGCTCTGATAAATTATGCGAAAATTTTAATACAACTGCTAAAATATATCCACCTCTACAATCACCAAAAGATATGCAGATTATGAAACAAATGTTGCAAAATAATGAAATCGATATACTTACAACTCTTCATCAACCATCTTCGGCAGTTAATAAAGATGTTGCTTTTGCGGACGCTTCGTATGGATGTGAAGCCATACAATATGCTCTACCGCTTTATTATACAAAACTTGTTAAGTCAAATCTTATAAGTTTTAGAGATTTAATAAAATTATGCGTTAGCAATCCTGCAAAAATAATAAATAAAAAAAATCCAAATATACAAATAGGAACAAAAGAGTTTGTTATTTTTGATACAAACCATAAAACGACAGTAAAAAATAAACAATCTCTTTATGACATGCAAACATTATATGGCAAAATTAATATCTATGATTAAAATCCATGCATCATGGATTCCTTTGTTAGAGGATGAATTTCAACAAGATTATATGTTAAAATTAAATGATTTTTTAAAAGATGTTAGAAAAAAATATATTATTTATCCTCCATCAGATCAAGTTTTTAGTGCTTTTAATCTAACAAGTTTTGATAATCTTAAAGTAGTAATTATAGGGCAAGACCCTTATCACGGTGCAAGCCAAGCACATGGCTTGGCGTTTAGTGTGCATAATGATATTTTAACACCGTCGCTTCGAAATATTTTTAAAGAGTATATGAGTGATTTGCATCTGCCCATGCCTACAACAACTGATCTCACACCATGGGCAAAACAAGGAGTATTTTTGATAAATACATCACTAACTGTTCAAAAAGGATTGGCAAATTCACATAAAAATATGGGCTGGGAAGGTTTTATTGATAAAGTTATAAAAATTATAAGTCATAATAAAAAACATGTTGTTTTTATACTTTGGGGAGCAAATGCACAAAAAAAAGAGTATCTTATTGATTTAGATAAACATCTTGTTTTAAAATCAGTTCATCCATCTCCTTTGTCAGTATATCGAGGTTTTTTTAACTCAAAACCATTTTCTAAAACAAATCACTACCTAAAAAGCAAAGGAATTACTCCAATAAATTGGCATTTAACGTAAAGTCTATAAAGTTATCTTTATATTGATTTACTATTTTGATATAATGTTTTAAGAAAAAATTACCACTTGGATAAATAATGATAGATTTAAAATTACTGCAAAACAATTTTAATATTGTTGCTACTAAGTTGCAACGAAAAGGCGTGCAAACAGAGTTATTAAAAAAATTAAAAATTAAAAATGAAGAGTTAAAAACTGCTAAAATTAATTTTGAAACCTTTCAGGCTGCTCAAAATAGTATGAGCAAAGAGTTTGGTATCTATAAACGTGAGGGCAAGGATATCTCAGAACTTAAAAAAAGAGTTGATGAAAATAAAATTCATATAGCCGAGGCTATTCAGTTGCAAAGATTAAGGCAAGAAGAGCTTGAAAAACTTGCTATGAGCATTCCTAATATTTTAGATGATGATGTGCCAGATGGCGATGATGAATATGACAATATTGAAATAAAAAAAGTTTTATCTCCAAAGCATTTCGATTTTAAACCAAAAGAGCATTGGGAATTATCAGCACAAAATGGCTGGATAAATTTTGAATATGGTGTAAAAATTACTAAAAGTCGCTTTAGTGTCATCCAAAATATGGGTGCGAAACTTGAGCGTGCACTTATCAATTTTATGCTAGATTTTAATGAAAAACGTGGTTTTCATGAAATTAGTGTACCATACATTGTGAATCAAAGTGCTTTAGAAGGCACAGGGCAGCTTCCAAAATTTAAAGATGATTTATATAAAATAGATGGTGATGAACTGTATCTAATACCAACCGCGGAAGTTCCTCTTACAAATCTTTTTTCAGATGAAATTATCGCAGCTAATCAGCTCCCAATTAAAATGACAGGACACACAGCATGCTTTAGAAAAGAAGCCGGAAGTGCTGGACGTGATGTAAGAGGCATCATAAGACAGCACCAATTTCATAAAGTTGAATTAGTATGTATAGCAAAGCCAGATGATAGTGATGAAATATTTGACGAAATGGTATCTTGTGCTTCTAATTTGTTAAGCGCCTTGGAGTTGCCACATAGATTAGTCAGATTATGTGCTGGCGATCTTGGCTTTAGTGCAGCTAAAACCATCGATCTTGAAGTATGGTTACCAGGACAAAATAGTTATCGTGAAATATCTTCGGTTAGTAATACCAGAGATTTTCAAGCAAGACGTGCAAAAATAAGATATAAAGACAAAGAGACAAAGAAAAATACATTTGTAAATACACTTAATGGAAGTTCATTAGCAGTAGGTCGTACACTAGTAGCTATCATGGAAAATAACCAAAACGAAGATGGGAGTATAGATATTCCTGAGGTTTTAAAACCTTACTTAAGTATGGGTGCAAACTGAAACATATTAATTAGGTGTTTGGTTTAAGTTTTCTCCTTTAAGAGCGTGTAAAGCTAACTGTGTAAACCAACCTTTTATTCCTAAATCACTTAGTGTATTTTGACATAATTTCGCTGAAAAATATACTAAGTTGAGGATAAA
>VAOZ01039238.1_pt1 | contig 18923 bp, 20 predicted proteins | sample 3394041 | NCBI WGS metagenome assembly VAOZ01 (sample SAMN08290431, study PRJNA428436) | hydrothermal vent metagenome | isolation source: Deep-sea hydrothermal vent chimney | place: Indian Ocean: Southwest Indian Ridge
ACCGCGATCCTCTCATTCTATTGTTACCATCAAGGCAGGACAGCCAGTGCCCCGATTTTCCCCTTCATACTAACATCATTTTGTTGACTTCAGGCATATCATATTATCATATATTGTTATTTACTCTTGCCTTGTTGTGCTGCTATGGCACCTTGCATATGTTACCACATGTGGTAACATATGCAGTATGGGTAAAATACGTAGAGGGAACTACATATTTCTGACATGGATGGGGACCATTCACCTCGGCATGCCCACGTCTACCAAAAATCGAAACTCATAGTTAAGTGGGATTTAGAGAACTGCCAGCCCATGGAAGGAAAAGCCAGTCGAAGGTTGATTCAACTTATCGAAGAGCTGGAAAGTAAAGGTGAGTTATGAAGATACGCAGCGTTACATCAAATAATCGACGGAATGAATTTACAGTAATGACCCGCTCCGGGGCTACTTATACCTTCCCCTATTCAGAAGCGGATCCTTGCCCAAATTCAGACGATCGACCTGCTGAAGTCTTTGTAGACAAGGAGCTAGGAAATGAAGCTTTTACCTATATTCTCGAATCTGGAGAAGAGGGTTCAATTCATATTGAGCACGTCCTTGAGTACAACGAGGATCCAAAGTATCTGGCTGAGCTCCTCACTTACAAGCTTACATTGGAAGCTCAAGAAAGGATTAAAAGTAGTGAACTCAGTATGCGTCAGATAGCGAAACGCCTGAAAACCTCTGTCCCTCAAATATATCGTCTCCTGGATCCTGTGAATACGCGTAAGTCCATGAGTCAGTTGATTGCTCTTCTTCATGTGCTTAATTGTGATGTTGACCTGGTTGTTAAGAAAAAGAACGCCGCATAACGAATAAGCTTAGATTGTGTGAGGAACAAAGCACAATCTGAACCGTTTGCTGGACAAGCCCGATAATGTTTTTATTGGCTCGAAATTACGCTGACGTGGTCTTGACTATTATACTAGCCTACTGGCCCTGTGGGGAGATAAGGCAGCGTCCGGGAGGCGATGCGAACCCCTGAAATAATACGAGTAAAATCAGCTCATTAAAAAGCCCCGTGCTTTTTACAAAATACGAGGTTTTTTATTTTCTTGCCATTCAATGGGTTACAACACAATATGGCGTCCCCAAGGGGGAGGCGATAGCTGGCCTGTTTATGTTGAATACCAGCGAAATACGGCGAATGTCGCGGCTAAATTTGAATGCGGCAATAGATAGCCAATCTTGCCAATGATTAAATCCACTATACTGGCTCAGCCTGTCAGGTTGCCGTTGACGCATAGTAAGGTGATGGCAACACCGGGTAAGCGCGATAGACATGTCTGAATACTTCCTCGGTTTTTTCGTTCACATCTTCTTCCGCGTAGGCATCGACGGGGAGCCCCGTATCATCGCTCCATAGATGATCCCGAATCGTGACCCGCACCGCATCACGGGTGGTTTCCTTGTCGCACCAGTGATCGATCTGCAACTTCTCTGTTTTCAGTCGAGCAAGTAACTCCACCGCGACAGCCTTGATCTTCTTTATGTCCCTGGCGTCCAGTCCGGGCTTTCTGAGCAGGTCGAAGATCGCGAGTGACTCCTCGTCGAGACCTTCGCGAAGCGATCTTCTCTCTTCATCGCCGAGCGACTGCTCGAACTGGAACAATTCCTCAAAGGTTTGTTCAATCGTGACCCGATCCTTTTCCCGATTGTACTCCGCCACGATCTGCTCGTAATGCTGCTGGAAATCCGTGCGCAGTGGATTCTGCGCCAGCAGTCGCTGCAAGCGAACTTCGATGGCCTGCTTCAGGTTTTGCACCGCCGTATGTTTTGCCGGACTGCGCTCAAATTCCCGCCGCAGGCGGTCAAAATCGATCTTGCTGATATCGTAAACACTGTTGCCAGGATCATTAGTACCTTAGAAATAATTTTCTGCGCATTTTGTAGAAAATTATTTCGTGAAGGTACTTATCTTGTGGTTTATCCAGATTAGGCTGATCCCTGACCTCAATTGCCCCATCAACAACTTGATGCAACTGTCGAATAATGTCACTGATGTCCGCCTGCTCCCGGTCTGTCTGAAGGCTCTTGTAAACCACGTTGATTGCATCGTAGTCCTTACGGTGGGCGTTGACACCCTGGACATTAAGACAGGCCTTAAACTTCTTGAATACTTCACGGCACATCACCTCAAAACGTTTGCGGGTCTCATCATTCTCGTTAGCCGCCTCTTTCGCAGCAACAATGGCTGCATTGCGTTCAAAACCCGTCTTTTCAATGATGTCATTCAATGAAGCGTCCCGTTCTTCCAGAAATCCCCGGACAAAGGCAATGGCCTCCGCGAGATCAGCCAACAACTCTTCCTCTGGTCTGGCCGGATTGGCCTCTCCCCCCTCACCACCATGGCCGGCATCGGTCGTACCCGCAAACGTGGCCAGCGCCTTGCGCAAATTCTTCAGGATGCCACAGTAATCGACGATCAGGCCGTTATTCTTGCCTGCGCTCACCCGGTTAGCACGGGCAATGGCCTGCATCAGGGTGTGTGCCTTAAGCGGTTTATCCAGATACAGCGTTGCAAGGCCCGGCACATCAAAACCGGTCAGCCACATGGCACAAACGATGGCTATCCGGAACGGGTGGTCTCGTTCCTTGAACGCCTCGTCCAGGTCCATGCGCTGCATATTGCGGAATCGGGGTTCGGCGCGCATGGACGCCGGCAACTCGATACCTTCCTTGATCAAACGACGATGCGGAGTAATGTCCAGATCCCACTTGCGGAACTTGTCCACCTCACCCTGTTCTTCACTAATAACAACAGCGGCGCTCGTCTCCAGCATCCACTCAAGCTGTCGGCGCAGCTCATTGGCTTCCTGCTCGTCCATCATCGACCCGAGCTGCTTTTTCAGCACCTTGATACGTTCATGCCAGTAGAACTCGATCAGCCTATGCATGCGCACACAGGTAATCTTATCGATACAAACCAGCATCACCTTGCCGGACTCCCAGGCCGTGGAGTAATGCCGTACAAAGTCCTGCGCGACCTGATCAAGCCGTTTGTCTGCTGTGATGATGTGGTAATCGCGCTTGAGTTCCCGCTCCAGCCGCTGCTCGACATCAATGTCGTCTGTTTCCAGTTCTTCGAGCTTCTCGGCAATACGCTCGTTGAGGTCGCCTACCGAAATGCCAAGTTTGTCACCCCGGGCATCGTAATATAGCGGTACCGTCGCCTTATCCTCGACCGCGCGCTGAAAATCATAGGTGGATACGTAATCACCAAACACTCGGCGCGTGACCTCATCATCCGTGAACAACGGCGTCCCGGTGAAGCCGATATAACTCGCATTGGGCAGGGCGTTGCGCATATTCAGCGCCAGCGTGCCGTATTGAGTGCGGTGAGCCTCGTCGGTGATGACAATGACATCATTGCGCTGGGTATAGCCCTCACCGGGATCGACTTCCTGATTGAACTTCTGGATCAACGAAAAAATGTAGGACTTGTGTTCGGCGAGCAGTCCACCCAGGTGCTGCCCGCTGATGGCACGACAGGGATCACGATCATTATCCACCACATCATGGTCCGAGTCCCGGCCAAGTGTGCCGTCCGTCCCGAAGGTCTCGTTGTTGTAGCCGTACACCGAATCCCAGCCGAGTGCCTTTTCCAGGTACTCGGCTGTGGTTTGCTGAACCAGGGTGTCTTCGGTGTAGGGCATCAGTTATCCACGACGTTACCATCCGTGTCGGCCAGCATGTCGCGAACACAGTTCTCCAGCGGCTCCAGGTTTTTTTCGATTACCGCCACAACGGTCTGCGGGTCGATATTACCGAGATAATTATGGACAAGAATATTGCGAAAGCCGCTGATTTGACGCCAGGGAATATCGGGGCAGTTTTCCTTCTTGTCATCGGGAAGGAGTTGCGTCGCTTCGGAAAGGGTTTGCAGATTGCGTAGGGCCGCGTCATACAGCACTTCATCCCGGGTCAGGTCACCTCGTGCATGAATACGATGAATTTTCGCTATGGCATCGAGTATATGCTGCGCATAAGGCTGCCAGGATTTATTCATAGCTCCACGGCTTCTTTTAGAACCTGCTCGCGAATATGGCGGTTGAGTTCATGTTCCGGTATCAGCTCCACCCGACGCTTGAGCAATTCCGCCAGCTGCTCGGTCAGCGGCAGGCGCTGCGCAAACAGGTCATAACCACGCGGCAGCTCCACCAGAAAATCCACATCACTGTCCGGCCGCTCCTCACCTCTGGCAACCGAACCAAACACCCGCAGATGACGGGCGCCATATCGGCTGGCCAATTCAACAATGGCCGCTCTTTTTGCATGTAGTTCATCGATTAGCATGGTCGTTCCTTATTACTCACCTTGTCCAAAAAATATTAGCATACTTATATAGTTATATTGTCTGCTCGATATTACCCAGAATCGCCGCCAGCCCCAGCTGGTTCAGCCGGTGCTCATTGATGCTGTAACCCTGGGTCAGGTGGTCTCGCAGTACGCGAGTGGCCCACTGGCGGAAGCGGGTAGCCTGCACCGAATTCACTCTATACCCAACGGAAATAATGGCATCCAGGTTGTAATAGTCGATCTGCCTCACAACCTCCCGATCGCCTTCCTGTTGAACTGTTGCATTTTTTGCAACAGTTCGATCCTTCGCTAACTCACTGGATTCATATATATTTCTCAGGTGCCGGGAAATAACAGACCTGTCCCTTCCAAACAGATCGGCTAACTGCTGCAAACTCAGCCACAGCGTCTCACCCTCCAACCGCACCTCGACCTGGCGTGCGTCAGACTCGAAAATGATGATGTCACTCATGCCGCCTCCCTGCATGGACACGGTTCGATCGTCCACGCAAACTGAAACTCTCGTCGTTGTACACATGCACAGATTCGCAGCCAAGTTCCTTTTCCAGGTATTTGGCTATGGTTCGTTGGACCAGAGTGTCTTCGCTTAGCTCGGAAATATCACCGGCCCTCCCTCGCACGAATCCCAATTGCCGATACTATGCGAGTTCGAATTTCCTCATATATGGCAATGTCGATTCCCTCGGCCACTTCAAGAGATACCGCGAGGCCATAGGCAACGGGCCCCTGTATCTTTGCAGCATCTTTTCTGCAGTTGACTTTAATCGTCAGGGAATCGCCGTTAGTGAGCGGGACAGCCAATTCGCCTTCAGCAGTGGCGTGACATACGAGCTGAGTTCGATGTCTGGGGCTTGTTCCTCAAAAATCTCGACCAGAGAATCATGGCACACTGCTGCCATCCTGCTTATAAGTGCAGTAGCGTTACTGGTCCCACAACAATAGACAATCTTGTTTAAATCACCCGCTTCTGTACTTGGCGATGCCACCTTGTTTCCCGGAGCAATACGCAAATGTCGAGCCTCGAACCTAGCGTCAGTTGATGTTCCTATAGGTTCTGTATAGAGCACCCTGCCACCATTGAAGAGCAGGTCTGGCTTGATCGCCCTTCTATAACCGCCCCCGAATGCGGAAACAGGGCTTGGTAACATGTTCTCAAATAAATTTACTGCATGGCCGACACTTCCAACCGTGGCAGGGTCATGGTGAAGTGCACCTACTGTAATACTGTTGATGCTTTCAGCCGGTGCAAGTAGCTTTCGGTGTCTCGCATCACCATAGAGCGCCTTGACGATTACTGCTTCTTTCTGGTTGTCGGAGTAGGCTGCGAAGTCCACTTTTGAGATCCCAGTGTCAATATCCCTGCTGTGGTTACCAGCGCTGATAATGATAAGGACCCGGTATTTGACACTGAGCCAGTCAAGTAATCGGGCGAGTGAGCTCATTGTTTGAGTGAAAAGTCGGTTTGGATCTCCGATTGAAAAATTGATAATTCTGATGGTAGGCGCGGATGCCTCGTCGGTTCCTTCACCTTCAAACATTCTGCGAACGGCTCGATGAATAAGATCAACCATAAGCACGTCACCGGGAATTTGTTCTGGTCGTGGTGAACCCACCCACTCAATAGGCTTCATGATTGGTCGCACATATACAGGGCGCGCAAGTGGAGAGTCTCCATCGCTTAAATCACCGTGGACAACAAGTGAAGACATAGCCGTTCCATGTATACGGTCGGCCACAGTGTATTCCGATGCATAGTCATCTGGGTCATCGATAAACAGTCTGTTTGCAAGCAAGTTGTGATTCGCCAATGGGAACCCGTCCAGAACCGCGACAACAGGATCGCCATTTGGAAGATCCGCTTCCTCAGCCTCATGATCCAACAACTCGCCTTCGACTGGTTCCTTTCCCGTCGCCATTTGGCCAACGGGACGAAAAAACATCACACTGTCACTTTTAACAAGGTCTATATCAGGATGATTGATTATCTGTTGAGCGCTGTTTGCAGGGACTTCAGCAAGTAAGGCATGGTAGGCAATATCGCTGATGACGCAGACATCCAGAACAGTCCCGCCAAGCTGCACGATGAATGCGCTAACTTGCTCTTGTGCTTCTTGACGTATGTCGTCGGAGCGGCGGAACCATAGCTCGACCTCAAAGCGAATTGCCCTGTCACCATCGTGCTCCAGGTCTTCTCGCCATACATCGAGCACGCCAGTTTCTTCGATTCGATCCTGAACGCCCCATCTGCGAATATCCTTGAGGCAAAGGAACACATCACGGAATTCAGTCAGCCCATAGTCAAACGTCATGTTCTGGTCGTTTTGATATCGCTGCCACAATGAAAGCATCTCATCGAGCGCTCGCTGATTGGTCATAATCAGGTAAAGACGACCGCCAAGATCCTTAGTCTCATCCCGCTCATCGTAGAAGTCTTCGTCTGGCGCAATCTCTTCGGTAGCGATCTCGCTCAACCACTCAAGACCCTCTATCCGCTTAACTGCATTAGCAAAGTTTTCCACATTACCGATAATCTCAATTACCAGTACTTGTTCTGGACCAACTCCATCTGTTGTCTGCTGAAGCTCAACACGACGTGCGTTAAACGCCTGTTGCAGTTGAGTGAAGATGGGAGAGAGTCGCTGTCCTTGCCTGCCATGTGTCGGGCGATGGACTCTCCCGGGAAATCCTCGGCCCTTGGTGCGATCAGCAGTCTCAGGCGTTGGAAACAGCAATAAAGGGTGATCTGGCATTATTCACCGTCTCCGTTTTGCTGCTTGGCCATAACTGTTCGTGCAGCCCAATTCTTCAAAGTCCGGTCAACGATCTTCTTCATGTCAGAACTGGGCTGTTCGAGCACATACTGGCGGAAGATGCTTGCACCAAATTCCTCGGCTTCCGCGAAGTTAACGCCAGAGAGCTTCTTTGCCAGCGTCTCGGGGGCGTATCCAAGTTGAACCTTGATCCTGCGTTCAAACTTGGCAAACCATTCTGCCAGTCGGGCACGTGTGGGCCCGGGTAACGTCATGCGTACCTGGAAGCGCCGCCATACGGCACGGTCAAGCAACTCGGCATGATTAGTAGCACCAATCACAACAACGTGACTTGGTAGTGAGTCGATTTGCATAAGCAAAGAACTGACTACGCGCTTGATCTCTCCTGTTTCATGGCGGTCGCCCCGTTCCTTACCGAGGGTTTCAAACTCGTCGAAGAACAGAACGCATTTTCGCGCACGGGCATATTCCAGAAGCCGGCGCAAGCGAACAGATGTCTCACCAAGGTATGTTCCTACGACCCCTTCATACCTGACAACTAAAAGAGGAACCATCAATGCATGCGCGAATGCCTCGGCAAGCGTGGTCTTTCCATTGCCGGGTGGGCCGATCAAAAGGACGCGGTTTCGAGGTTCCAGGTTGTATGACCGAAGGAGGTCGACCCTATGGTGTTCTTGAACCACCTCTTGCGAAATCTCTCGCACTTCTTTCGGGAGGATGAGATCCTCGAATGTTCGCTCCGGCATAATCTCGTGAAGCAGGTTTGTAACCCGCTGGTCGAGTACAGCGTTTCCGTTCGTTGAGGGCTTGTCTGCGGATGCAGACCGAAGCAACCCGTCCAGCTTGTTTGCAAGAACGGTGTGTTTCTTCGCTCGCTCCTCGGCGATAATGGCTTCGACGACTTTCCGGAACCTGGCCTTGTCGCCAGACATTCCGAGCCGTACGAGGTCAGTTAGCAGATCGGCTCTAGCCATTGTTGCCTCCAATTATCACACTCATACCGCGACTTCTCCATTCATTTGGCGTGGCAGGAGCAGATCGCGAGCGTTTGCCAAATTTGTATTTTGTTGAATAAGACACCAAATCTGCTCGAAACAGTTCGATGCAATCTCATCAAACTGCTTTAGAAGCATATTTGATGGCAAACCAAGCACATAATCATCGAAGCATGAGACCTGTACTCGTTGTCTTCCTGATGAACCAATCATACTTTTAATTGCGTTCTCCCGAAAATCATAAGTTCTGGCAAGACAATATGTGAAATACGGACTAACGGTTTGCCCACGAAGAACAATAAATTCAGTTGAACCACAGGCAACCTCGCCCTCGGCCAAGAACTTTACGAAACCAGTTTTTCCATTCTCCAAGCAGGGAGTTATTCGAGCCAGAAGTATATCACCGTTACGAAATTTAACCGAAGTGGCTTTTTGCCGGATTTCGATATCAGTAGTATTTATTGCCATGCCACTCGTAGAAAGACTGGACATTGGAGCATAACGAATACCTGATCCCTTCTTGACTACCTCTTTAGTACCTTAGAAATAATTTTCTGCGCATTTTGTAGAAAATTATTTCGTGAAGGTACTTATCTTGTGGTTTATCCAGGTTAGGGTTGATCGCAATAATCTCCGGAACTGTCACTTTTCTCCACCCCTCCGGTACGCCGTTTTTGATTTTGACATGTTCGTGGCCGGGGAACCGGAGGTGGACGAACCATTCCTTATAGAGCAGCCGGGCGGATTGTTCGAGGAGCTGGATTCGGCGGCGGTTGTTTTCGACCAGGTCGTCGTAGGCGGCAAGAATCGCAACAATCCTTTCTTGAACTGGAAGCGGTGGTACATCAATTTCCACAAGTGCCAATTTCTCACGGGGGAGATGCCTGATGGTCGATCCTGTAAATAATGGTGCAAGATGTCCTCTCCTTCCCTTATGAAGAAAGCAGTAATACAAAAAATCGGGAATTAGGCACTTGCGTGGGCGAATTCTGTGCAAGGCCTTTTGGATCATCATGCCTGGTTTCTGTTTTTTCCATATTGCGCACCTCCCAGGTTCACCGCCCTCACACATTACAATATCGCCATATTTCAAACCATACCTGTTCAGCTCATGATGCTCGAAACGCATTTTCCGGAGATCGTCTAGATCAAAACTGCCCCACCGTACATTGACGTTTGCAAGATAGGGTAGAAGATCGCCTCTATTCTTCTTCTTATCCAGCATCTTGCCTAAACAAAAATCAGCTACCCCTCAAGAGGTTTTTTCGGCCAACTCACACCCCCAACTCCTCGAAATTCCTTTTGATGGTCCCGACTAGTTGCACGGCCTCGGCATTGAGGTCTTCCAACTCCACATGGATTTCGCGCAGGGTCTCCTCGAAGTCAAAGTCGTCGTCGTCCTCTTCTTCCGGGGCGACACCGACGTAACGGCCAGGGGTCAGGCTCCAGTCGTTGGCTTCGAGTTCTTCACGACCCACCAGTTTGACCAGGCCTTCCACATCGCAGAGTTTGGCGTCGGGGAAGCGTTCGGTGAGCCAGTGGGCTTGTTTCCAGAAATAGCGTACTTGTTTGAGTTGCTCGACGGCATTGGCCCTTCCCTCGTCGGCAGCCTTGCGGGCGCGGGTGAGGTCGCGGTTGTTGTTGCAGACTTCAATCAGACGGGTGGCGAGTTTGTAGAGCAAATCGGTCTGTTTGATCAGGTCGCGCCTGCTTTCCGCCAGCGGTTCGAACTGTTGGGTGAGTTTGACCAGTGCCTTGTTGGTGTCAGAGGCGTTGTTCCACTGTTGTTGTGCCTCATCCGCACGTTGATGAAAGCGGGCAATGTCCTCAACCAGCAGTTTGTATTCCTTATCGAACTCGGCCTGTTGTTCTCCCCCGACATCGTTGCTGTTTTTCAGCAATGTCTTGAGTTGCTTTTGCAATTGATTCAGTGCGGCGAGAAAGTCCGGCAGTGGATGGGTGGTTTCACCGTCCTCTTCCCATTCCATGCAGGCCTGTGCTTCATCAGCCACCTGGCCCAGATAGTGTGAGATCAGTTTCAGGTAGCGGTCGGTCTCGCCGCGGTAGAGCCAGACAATAGCCAGCAGGTTTTGTTAGTGTTCGGAACTGAAATCGTAGATCTTGCGCGTAACCTTGCGGTAGATGTTGCGCGCATCCAGCATCAATACCTTGTCTTTGTGTTCTTCGGGTTTGTCGCGGTTGAGGAACCACAACTCACAGGGCACGGTGCGGGTGTAGAAGAAGTTGGAACGGATGGCGATCATGAGATCCACGTCGCCGCTCTCTACCAGCTTCTGCCGTACCTTCGCCTCGTCGCGCCCGGCGCTGGAGGCCTGGGACGACATGACAAAGCCTGCTCTACCCTGCTCGCTCAGGTAGCTGTAGAAATAACTGATCCAGATGTAGTTGCCATTGCTGACCTTGCCTTTTTTGTTGACGCCGGGCAGGCCGAAGGGCAAGCGCGGGTCGTTCTTGATTTTGTCGGCGTCGATCTCGTCCACGTTGAAGGGTGGATTGGCCATAACGAAGTTGGCCTTGCCCAGCAGTTCGTGCGGGTCTTCGTAGTAGCTGATGGCTTTTTGGATGTCGCCCTCGAGGCCGTGCACGGCGAGGTTCATTTTGGCCAGTCGGATGGTGGTGGCGTTCTTTTCCAGCCCATAGAAGGTGAGCTTTTCGGCCGGGTTTTCGTGGCGCTGTTCGACCACACGGGCGCTCTGCACGAACATGCCGCCGGAGCCACAGGCCGGATCCAGTATGGTACCGTTTTCGGGTTCCAGTACGTGGGCGATTAACGAGACCAGCGAGATGGGCGTGAAGAACTCGCCGCCGTCGTGGGCCTTCTGGTCAGCGAACTGAGTCAGAAAATATTCGTAGATACGCCCGAACACATCACCGGAGACTTTTTTCAGTTCGTCCGGATTGAGGGTACGCAATAACTGGCCAAGTACCGCGTTGTCCAGTTCCTGGTATTCGCTCTTGGGCAGCACGCCGCGCAGGTTTTCGTAGTCGCTCTCAATGGATTCCATCGCTTCGATGATGGCGCGGGCACGGTCGTCGCTGTCGGTGAGTGCAACCAGGGTATCGAACTGGGCCTTGGATTGCAGAAAGATGGCGCCTTGCCCAGAAAAATCTTTCTTGGCGAGCGACGGGGGCTTGCCACCACGTTTGGGTAGATTGGCCTCGATCGAATCTTTGACCCCCAGATAGCGGCTGTAAGCATGACGCAGAAATACCAAACCCATGACCGGCAGAAAATATTCGTTGCCGGCGTAGTTGGAGTTGGCACGCAGGGTGTCCGCGGCACCCCACAGGCGCTTTTCGATGGCTTCAATGTGTTCAAGCTGCGGCATTGTTTTTGCTCTTGTCTTTCATAGGGTTCGAATCATTCCCTTCGTATTATCCTGGCTCGTTTACTCACGCCGGCAAGGATTGGCTCGGACGTTGATTCCGGCATGCCTGCATCCGCAGCCAAAGCCGCCGTCTCCGAAATCGCATCATCCATCCGCGTGGTCAGCATGGAAAAAATACTATCCATGCCCTGCTCGCGCAGCCCGGCTTTCTGCCCCGTCTGATAAAAATGTCGGAGCTGGATTTGTTTTAGACGATAAGTGTTTTTGTTGCCCAAGGCCATTGCTAACTTGATTTTCTGATCCGGGAATTCCGGCCAGGGCGTGGCCGACATTACATCGTATAAAGGGGTGAGTCTGTAGCCACTGGGTGAAAGAAATATCGAGAAGTTTTTGGCATGACCGTCAATGGCCGCAAGCAGCCAAAACACAACCTGCGCCTTCATAAAGGCCATGCGATCTTCATACGGTACCATCGCACCATTCAGAAGTTCCAGAACATCGACAATGCCCGGTCCGCCATCGCGCTGGTATTTCCGCGCAGGCGGAACACCCCGCGCCTGACAGATATCTTCCTGCGGCAGCCGGTACAGCACGCCCTCCTGCCAAACCCGATCAAAACGCTCAATGGCAATCACGGGTTTGTCATCAAATATCAGCACCTCGGCATTGGCCGATTCAAGGCCCAGTGCGCGGCACAGTACAAGACAGAGCCATTCATTCCAGGGTGTATCAGAAAAACCAGCCCCTGCCGGTCCTTCTTTCATGGCAGGCTTGAAGATATGGGAGGTCGGTGTCGATCCGAGTGGAAGCTGCCATTGATCTTCGATCCGGACAAAGGCCGTCTTTTCCTGTACCCCGGCGATAGAGATGCGAAAGTCATCATTATCGACATGGACACCGAGAGGCATGGTGCCAAGGGAAGCGATCCGGGCGGCAATCTCATCATCAGTTACCGGCCTGTATTCCATTCTCGTCGGATCACCGGGATCAAGGCCTTCGGGAACAAAACGCAATGCCCCCACACAATCTCGTCCGATGACAGCCAGGAGATCAAAGATACCGGCGCTATCGGCCTGCTCACGCGCCGCGATCTTTTCTCTGACAGTACGGTCATCGGGTAATAGCCCGTCGAAGTAACTGCTTGCACCCTCCCCTGACCAGACACGATCAGATAACGGCATAGACAGAGAAATGGGAAAGGCTTTTTCCGACGACAGCCAATCAGGATCATAGCGAAACGATGTGGCACCGCCTGGCGCACGGGAATACTGGCCGACTTTACTTGAGCCGACATACACATCCAGCATGCGTCCCTGGCGTTTACGTCCCACTTAATATTCCTTTGGATCGAACTCGGCTTTCCGCCGCGGGACAACGGACAGATCCATGTCCAGAGCAGCCAGCACCCTGATCACAGTGTCGAGCTTTGCTGTGGTCACACCGTTCTCAAGATCTGAGACCAGGGCCTGGCGGATGGACGCTTTTTGGGCCACATCAACCTGCCGCAAGTCCAACTTCTTGCGTGCCAGGCGTATAGCCGCGCCGAGATCCAGGTTGCTGCGTATGATATTTCCCATTGCTCTACCCTGCTTATACGATTGGCCGTATAATAATCTTATATACGCTATAGAAGATAATGTCAACGTATACGCTAGATCGGATAAATTAACGATTACTAATTTAGCCTATCCTCGCCGTTTCCGGGGCTGCTAACCGGCCGGAATGAGCCGGGGTAATTGTCGAAAATCATTCAACGTTATCGAAACTACACCATTTTTAGATCTTGTATCGAAAAATACTGTTTGAGCTTACCGCCCTATGTACACGGACCACGGCCTCGCGCTCATGACCGAGCTCCCGGCTGATTATGAGTCGTGCCTCGCGGTCGGCCTTGCGCTGTTCCGGTGTCAGTGCCTTTGATTCAGGCCCACCGACGGCAGGACATTTCCAGCCAGTCGGCGTGCTTGGTTGAGTACGTCCCGCTGTTCCTCCGCGGCGAGCCGCGGTCGAAAGCCTCAGCTTACGCGGGACTCTCCCTGGCTGTCTCAACATTGATCGGTATGGAATGGAATGCACTTACGTATGCCGCCATACCGTATGGAACGTCCGTAATGAACACAAAAAAGGCCGTTGGTTGAATAGGATATGACCATCACTGAACAGTTACTCGGCGATATCGTGTCCCCCGAATTCGTCAGCAAAGTGAGTCAGGCCACCAAGAAGGTAACAAACTCATTGCTTGAAGATCCTGCAGAAGATCTTCGTCTCGAACTTGCAAATATCGATAAACAAATATCCAGGGCCATGGATCTGGCAATAAAACCAGACAATCCTGACCCTGCGCTGAAGAAAATAAATGAGTTAGAAATACAACGAAAACTCCTGGAAGATCACATTGTCCGTCTGGAGCTTGAGTACTCCATGCAATCGGCGCTCGCCAGCATCACCGAGACGCAGGTATCTGGCATCCTGAACAATTTCACGGAAAATTTCCGGTCGATACCGAAAGGACGCTAGAAAGAATCTATCAGACCCATGGTCGAGCACATTGTGCTCGATCCAGAGACTTTAGATTGCTGTATCCACCACCGATTTGTCGTGGATGACAGGCTAAGTTAGCGTCCCCAAGGGGAGGTGTGCCTATTCCTGTTTTGCGAGTCGTTAGTCATTTCCTGCTTACTTTCAATAAGATGAAGCGGATCAGGTTCCCAGTTGACGTGAAAATCAACATCCGATCATGTGAACTTCAATCTGGCTTATTGCCATTGGTTTTGTCTTCGGATGTGATAGTTTACCTGGATTTAATTAATAATCATCAATAGTGTCCTTGATTAAAATCTATATGCCACCTATTTTGTCTCTCTAATAGAGACAGGATAAGAGCATGGACGCCTTGCTTGAACAACTGATCGCCGATTTCCACGAACGTTCGTTACCCGCCCCCACTCACCGTGACGCAGAGCTTCCCACGCTATCCGGCAAGATTGATGCCGTCATCGGGATGCGCAGGACTGGCAAAACCTGGTTTCTGTTTCAGACGATGCAGCACTATCTGGAGCAGGGTATTCCCAGGGAAACCATGCTCTACCTCAACTTTGACGACGAGCGCGTGCTACCCATGACGGCGGCAGAACTTGGTCAAATCACTGAGACCTACTATCGCCTGTTCCCCGAGCATCGGGACCGAACCTGCTATTTCTTTTTTGATGAAGTGCAGAATATTTCCGGCTGGGAAGTATGGCTACGACATCTGGTGGATACTGAGCAGGTTCAAATTGCAGTCACCGGATCTTCTGCAAGGCTGCTGAGTCGGGAGATCGCTACTGCCCTGCGTGGACGCTCTCTCAGCACAGAGATATTTCCCTTCAGCTTTCAGGAAGCATTGGCACATGAAGGAATAGAAGGGTTTCCGGCACCACGACCGGGAGCCAAAAAACGCGCCCTGTTAGAGAATCGTCTGCGCCGTTATTTGCTTAATGGCGGTTTCCCGGAAGTTCAAACGATTTCGGACAACCACCGTATCCGCATTTTGCAGGAGTATGTCGACGTCGTCATCCTGCGAGACATCGTTGAACGCTATCAGATCGGCAATATCCTGCCACTGCGCACGCTCATCCGACACTTGCTCGCAACGCCCGCGATTCTGTTCAGTGTCAACAAATTCTATAACGACTTGAGGTCACAGGGTTTGGCCTGCGGCAAGAATACGCTGCACGACTACTTTGAATATCTGCAAGACACCTACCTGATCTATCCTGTCTCAATTCATTCGCGCTCGGAAAGGAGAGGACGGGTCAATCCTCGCAAGGTCTATGTCATCGATACAGGGCTGGCCAATGCTGTCCTGCATCGACCGCAATCAGACTGGGGACGACTACTGGAAAACTTTGTCTTTATGGAGTTGAGAAGGAAAGGACTGGCTATCGAATACTACCGGACCGGGAATGGATTAGACGTGGATTTCATTGCCACCGATCATCGTGATGCACAAGCGCTCTACCAGGCGTCGCCGGAACTACGCGATGAACAAACACGCAAGCGAGAGGTCAGGGCGTTGACCTCCGCCATGCAGGAAACCGGAATAAAAGGCGCAACGATTGTGAGCCTTGATACTGAAGAGCAGATAAAAACCGATGCCGGAGTCATTAACGTAGTGCCTGCCTGGCGGTGGGCCTTGCAATAGCTTATTGCGGGACAGGGTGGGCGTCGCCGGGGCAAGGCGATAAATACCTGAGGAGAATCAACCTGAAGGCAACCTGCGCTTCTTATAAGATACAGAGGAAGCCAGCATGCCAACAGAGAGGTTGTCCATGAGAAAGATCAAAGAAGTGCTGCGGTTAAATGCCAGTGGCATGAGTAACCGGCAAATTGCAAAAAGCTGCGGTATCAGTCGTCCAACGGTTTCAAAATACCTGGATCGGGCATCTGAGGCTGGATTATCCTGGCCTTTGCCATCAGATTTGAGTGATGCAACATTAGAACAGCAGCTATATCCGAGTCCTCCTGCGCGGGTGGAACGGGATCGAACACTGCCTGACTGGCCCGTTATCCATAAAGACTTTAAACGTAAGAATGTCACCCTGTTCCTGCTTTGGCAGGAATACCGGGAGCAACACCCCAAAGGGTATCAGTACAGCTGGTTCTGTGAACACTCCCGACATTGGCTGGGTAAACTGGACCTTGTCATGCGCCAGAACCACCGTGCTGGAGAAAAGCTATTTGTTGATTAATATGCGGATCACACCATACCGATCGTGAATCAGCATACTGGAGAAATCCACGAAGCCCCGATCTTTGTGGCCGTGCTGGGGGCATCCAATTATACCTATGCAGAAGCGACCCGAACCCAGAATCTGTCAGACTGGATCGGTTCGCGCCAACGGACGTTTGACTTTTTAGGCGCTGTGCCTGAAATCGTTGTGCCGGATAATTTACGCAGTGGTATTAGCAAAGCGCATCGGTATGAGCCGGATATTAATCCTACCTATCAGGAGTTTGCCCGTCATTACGGCGTTGCCATTATACCGGCACGGGTACGCAAACCCCAGGACAAGGCCAAAGCTGAAGTAGGCGTACAAATTGTGGAACGCTGGATATTTTCTTTCTCATTATTAACCTTAAGTCCCAATATGGTCGAATCCCTCAAATACATCCTGAACAATGTTTTCCAGTCCCTGAATCTCATCGTCTGTCAGGGCGGAGAAATCCTTTTCACGTTTCCTTTTCGACAGTGTGCCGTTATTCTGGCGAATGAACAGGATAAGATTCTGTGCCAGTCGATCCGGCATCTCGATCATCTCCATGATTCTGGATATGGCTTCATCATGCCGGCGAAGATAATCAATCTCTCGGGGTAGATCGTGCTCAACCGTGTGCTGGAGACAGGCGTAAAGAAATTCCGCCGCCTGAGTACAATCGAAATAACGGTAAAGGTCAGCGGTATCGTTTAGTACCTCGACGTTACGGTCAGTCGTGGGACGCCATTCGATAAAATTCATCAAGGGCGCTGAATGTGCCTGCAACGTTTTGCGGTAATCATCAATCCGATCCAGCATAACAGAAGAAACAGGGAAGACCATGCCTGGTGGTGTGTACTTGCGCGCTGCCAGGACATGATGAATCAGGCAACGGTGCACGCGTCCGTTGCCATCTTGAAACGGGTGAGCGTAGATAAAACCAAATGCAGTCGCGGCTGCTTGCAGAATGGGATCAAGCCCGTCATCCCGCATCCGGCTATTTGCATCCAGCATGCCATCGCATAGATCCCCGAGATCCTCTGGACGAGCACCAATAAATTCCGGCAAAGGATCACCGACGTGATCGCGCTCGCCAAGGAACACACCATCAGGGCGCAGGCCAGGGAATACAAACCGCGTATCCTTGATCAGGACCCTATGAAGTCGAACGATTTCTTCGAGTGTAAGCTCATTTTTCCCCGCCTGGAGAACAGCCTTTCCCCAACGTTCCAATCGGTTGCGCGGCGCGCGGTCACCTTCGATCTCGAAGCTCGCACGACTGTCAGCCAGTAGCAGGAAACTGGCGGCCCGCGTGACGAGGTGTTGGCCTGTGCGACCTACGGTCTCTGCGGCGTGTTCTGCCAATCCCAATGCGGCGAATGCTTCAAGCTGCTTCGTTCTGCGTATAACCGGACACCAGTCAGCGCTGCCAAGTAAATTATCTCGCACTTTGTGACGCCTCGAGAGCTTTGCCTTTCCAGTGAAATAGGCTCTGGCATCCAACGCATCGACTGCTGTGACGTTGGGCGCGTCTTCAATGTCCAATGTCTGCCCTGTCAACAATTCATAGAAGAACCAGGCACGTCGTGTCTGCATACCGCTGGGCGTGGATCTGACATACGCTTCCAGATCAGCTTTGGACTCTGCTTCAAAGGCACGCTTTAATATCAGTAGGTCGATATTTTCGTGGCGCAGGGCAAAGGCCAGATGATCGGAAAACTGGTTGCCAGGTTGGTAGCGTTTATCGAAAACGCGAAAACCACCTTCCTCTCGCTGACTACCTCCAATATGTTTTTCGGAGACACAGCTTGGTTGCCGAACGGGCGTATGAAGGCCGAGCGCCTGGACGAGCGCCGCCCAGCCGACGAGTTGTGTCCCCTTTGGAACGGTCTCCTCCTGGAAGCTGACTGGCATTTCTAATTTAAGGAGCATAAGTCGAAAACCTGTCGCGCTTGTCGAAAATCAGCCGAATTATAACAATAACATCGAAAAATATACACGCACTTTATCGAAAAACGTTCATTACTATCGAAATACGCAATATATTGGCTTAACATCGAAAAACACGTTATTTAGCATCCGGATTCAGCGACAGTATACCTATTTCATTATAACCAGACCTCCCCTGAGCCTTATGATGGATGTTGAGTCATGAAATTTTCATTGCCATTCTGATTATCAAATTAAAATATCCAAACGTCCGGAACAGGGTGAATTTACCTATTGAGACAGAAATTTTAAAGACCTTCTTAGACAATAGATGCTTAAGACCAGGTAAAATTAGATTACCGCTCATTCTTACGGATGTCTTCCCAGGAATTTAGTACCTGAACACCTGTTGGGAGGAAATCATTTACATTTCTGGTTACAACCGTTAATTTATGTACCAATGCTGTGGCCGCAATTAATGCGTCACGTTCAGATTGTGGATCTGGTACATGCAGCTTTGCACATTGCAGGGTAACGTCTACGTCAATCGGTAAAATCCGACCTTCAAAACGAGGCAAGATCTCGTTATCAAGCCAGGCTCTTAATAAAGCGCCTTGCTTTTTATCTTTGCGTATTTTTAGCAACACACCGTGTTCTATTTCAAGGATGCTTATGACCGATAAATAAATTCGGCTTGTTTTTCTGTGTCAAATTTATGAGGCACACCTTTGGGTTTCTTGTAACTAAAACCATGTTGATGTAACCATTTATTTAAACCCGGAA
>VAOZ01189692.1_pt1 | contig 18810 bp, 12 predicted proteins | sample 3394041 | NCBI WGS metagenome assembly VAOZ01 (sample SAMN08290431, study PRJNA428436) | hydrothermal vent metagenome | isolation source: Deep-sea hydrothermal vent chimney | place: Indian Ocean: Southwest Indian Ridge
ATAGATGGTTGCATAAATCCCCGCATGTTGCGCCAGCTTTAATCATAGTGGCTACAGAAACAGCATCGAATGATCGGCGACTACTTATGCAACCATCTATATAACCTGCAAATACGGCCCATTATGCAATGTTTCAGCTTGCAGGCAATGCTTCAGGTGCGGTACTCCGCATTGATGCGAATGTATTCATGCGTCAGGTCACCGGTCCAGACCGTGGCGGAAGCTTCACCCATGCCGAGACACACGTACAACGTGAATTCATCGTTGGCAAATACGGCCATGCCATCTTCATCCCGGTAGTCTGGATGTGGATTCCCGCATTGTACGATTGTCACGTTATTCGCCCGCAAGGAAATCCTGTGCGTTTCGATGGTAATGCCACTGTTCCCAATGGCAGAAAGAATACGTCCCCAGTTGGCGTCACCACCGGCAAATGCTGTTTTGACCAGTAGTGAAACAGCTATGGCGCGACCCACCGTGCGGGCATCATCTTCATTTTTCGCACCCTCAACGTTAATGGTGATGAACCTGGATACGCCCTCGCCATCGCGTACGATCATTTGTGCCAGTTCCACACATACGGCACCCAGGGCTGCTTCGAATTCGTCCGTGTGCGCGAGTTCCGGAATACCCAGCCCGATGCCCGAAGAGAGCAGGTATACCGTGTCATTGGTGGATGTATCGCCATCGACTGAAATGCTGTTGAAGGACTTGTCTACGACACGCTTCAGAATGTGCTGTAACGAGTCGGCAGCCAGCGGTGCGTCAGTGGCGATGAAGGCCAGCATCGTGGCCATGTTCGGGTGAATCATGCCGCTACCCTTGCAGATGCCGGTAATCGTGTAATCGCCAACCTTGCGGGAAGCCCACTTGGCGAAGGTGTCGGTGGTACGAATAGCATCGGCTGCCGCCTCCCAATGACCGGGGCTAAGTGAACCGGCGGCTTGCTGCATGCCTTCGCAAATACGTTCAATGGGGAAGGGTGTTCCGATCACACCCGTGGAGGCAGAGAGAATCTGTTTGAACCTAACGTGAATGGATTGGGCCGCGGCATCAATCATCATGCGCGCCCACCCTTCTTCGTGGATACCAACGCCTGCATTGGCATTGCCGCTGCTGACCACAATGCCCCGCACTTGCGTGCCTTGCCGCCCGATCACCCGTTCACCCAGTTTGACACATGCCGCGCGGAACATGTTTTTCGTGAAAACGCCCGCCGCATGGCAGTTTACATCGGTGGCAATGAGGGTGAGATCGGTGCGTTTTCCCCGAAGCTCCGGTGATTTCACACCGCAGGACGCGATGCCGACGCGGAATCCCGGAACGGGCAGGGGCGGCTTCAGACGTGGTGGGTTAACGGCCATGAATCCTCACGCCTCAGGCAGCCTGCCGTTTCCCGTGGCACTGTTTGTATTTCCTGCCTGAACCGCATGGGCAGGGATCGTTGCGTCCCACCTTGGGCTGGGTTCGGCGATAGGTTTGCGGCGTTTCTTCCTCCACCTCGTCACCATGGCTGAATCGCATGGGCGTCGTGTGCCGAGGCTCCTCGACCGTAACCGGCTGTTCCACCTGCACGTGATGCAAGGCCAGCATGGTTTCCAGCCGGATACGCCCAAGCATGGCGGCAAACATTTCAAAGGATTCACGCTTGTATTCCTGCAGTGGCTCCTGCTGCGCATAACCGCGTAGTCCGACGCTCTGACGCAGATGATCCATGGCCAGCAAGTGATCTTTCCAGTGCTGATCCAGCATATGCAAAACCAGAAATTTTTCGAATTGGCGCATGTCTTCCGCACCGGTCAGTGCCTCTTTTTCCTGCATCATGGCGACCAGCGCGGTATAGATACAATTCGCCATACTGTTCGCATCCGCAACTTCATCGGTATCCACCCACGATTGCACCGGTACATCCAGCGTCAGCTGTTCCAGTAATTCGTCGTGTAAACCCTGCAAATCCCAATTGTCGGCATAGGACTGCGCAGCCATATGGCGATCCACAAGCGTACTGATAAAATCACGGCGCATGTCTTCAATGACATCGCATACGTCATCGGCTGTCAGCAGTTCGTGACGCTGCGAATAAATTACATCACGCTGCTGGTTCATGACATCATCATATTCCAGTAATTGTTTACGGATATCGAAGTTACGGCCCTCCACCTTTTTTTGTGAGTTTTCAATGGCCTTGCTCACCCACGGATGTTCAATGGCCTCACCCTGTTCAAAGCCCATCCTGGTCAGCATGGCCTGCATCTTTTCACCACCGAAGATGCGCATCAGATCGTCTTCCAGCGACAGGTAGAAACGTGTTGATCCGGGATCGCCCTGCCGCCCCGAACGTCCGCGCAACTGGTTATCAATACGACGGGATTCATGTCGTTCCGTACCGATAATGTGCAGCCCGCCAGCCTTGACTACCTCTTCATGTTCTACCTTGAATCCGTCACGGATTTCTTGTGCCTTTATCTTCCTCTCGTTATCCGAGAGCGTGGCCGGTACTTGTGCGATCAACATGTCCGGATTCCCGCCCAGCATGATATCCGTGCCACGGCCCGCCATGTTGGTGGCGATCGTGACTACACCCTTGCGGCCCGCCTGTGACACGATCTCTGCTTCCCGCTCGTGATGTTTGGCATTGAGTACTTCGTGCGGGACATTCTGTTTTTTCAGCAATGCGGAAATATGTTCCGATTTTTCGATCGAGGTGGTGCCTACCAGAATCGGCTGACCCGTCTGATGGGTGGAGACGATATCCTCAAGGATGGCACCGTCTTTGTCCGCCTGATCACGGTAGATCATGTCCGTTTTATCGTCACGAATCATGGGTTGATTGGTTGGCACGATGACCACTTCCAGATTATAAATTTTCTGGAATTCCTCAGCCTCGGTATCGGCGGTACCGGTCATGCCGGCAAGCTTGTTGTACATGCGGAAATAATTCTGGAAGGTGACGCTGGCCAGCGTCTGATTCTCCGGTTGGACGGTTACATTTTCCTTGGCCTCCAGCGCCTGGTGCTGGCCATCGGAATAGCGTCGACCCGGCATCATGCGGCCGGTGAATTCATCAATGATGGTGACCTCGTCATTGCGTACGATATAATCCACCTCGCGGGTGAACAGGGTATTGGCGCGCAGGCATTGGGTGGCTGCGTGGAGCTGGTTGACGTTTTCCGGATCATACAGGTTGCCATCGGGCATCAACCCTGCCTCGCGGAGCAGGGTCTCCACATGTTCCATACCCTTTTCGGTATAGGAAACAGCCTTATCCTTTTCGTCTTTTTCAAAGTCATCGGTATTCAGCTGTTTAATGATGGCATCCACTTTCTGATACAGGTCGTCAGCTTGCTCGGAGGGACCGGAAATAATGAGCGGTGTTCGCGCCTCATCGATCAGAATCGAATCCACCTCGTCAACAATGGCGAAGTTCAGTTCACGCTGGGCCAGTTCATCCCTGCTAAAGGCCATGTTGTTGCGCAGGTAATCAAAGCCAAACTCGTTATTGGTGCCGTAGGTGACGTCGGCGGCATAGGCGCGTCGGCGTTCATCATTGTCTAATCCATGCACAATCACGCCGGTGCTTAATCCCAGAAAATTATACAAACGCCCCATCCATTCTGCATCACGGCTGGCCAGGTAATCGTTGACGGTCACGACATGCGCGCCTTTTCCCGAAAGCGCGTTGAGATATATGGGCAGGGTGGCCATTAACGTTTTGCCTTCGCCGGTCTTCATCTCGGAGATCATGCCGTCATGTAAAATCATGCCACCGATGAGTTGCACGTCGAAGGGGCGCAGGCCAAGCACGCGATCACTCACTTCACGGGCTACGGCAAATGCTTCCGGCAGGAGATGGTCCAGACTCTCGCCCTGACTGACTCGATCTTTAAATTCCGTTGTTTTTGCAGTCAAATCTCCATCGGAGAAGGCTCGCGTCCGGCTCTCGAGCGCGTTGATTTTATCCACGACGGGATACATTCCTTTCAGAATCCGCTCATTGCGGCTACCGAATACCTTGGTCAAAACCTTAAACATGCAATCACCTGCTCCTTTGCCATATCAACCAGACGGTGCAAGCTAGCCCGCATGCTTCACAAACACTACTGCGCCCTTGCTCCCTACATCCACATTCCATTGGGCTATACCCCCCTGCCCTTTACCCACAAATCATGCCACAGAGCCCTTGCACACGGGTCAGACCAAGGCGCGGTGCGCAGATAATGGTTATTCCATTGGCAGGCCGCCGCATGACTTCACGAAACACACGGGTTAGGATGCGGTGTCAATTATGCAAATGAAGAAGACCCTTTTCCTTAACCCGCCATCCTTTGCGGGCTTTGATGGCGGCGCGGGCTCGCGCTATCAGGCCAGGCGCGAAATACGCTCCTTCTGGTATCCCACGTGGCTGGCGCAACCCGCTGCCATGGTGGATGGCAGTCGTCTGATCGATGCGCCCGCACGCGGACTGTCGCTGGCGGATATTCTACCGCTGGCGCACGCATATGAATTGCTTGTTGTGCATACCAGCACGCCGTCCTTCGCCTCCGACGTAAAAGTGGTTGAAGCCTTCAAGGCAGTCAATTCCAGTTTGTTGATCGGTTTTGTCGGTGCACATGTGGCGATTGCGCCGGAGGCATCATTGCAGGTGTCCGCCAGCATCGATTTCGTTGCCCGCAACGAGTTTGATTACACGATTAAGCAGGTGGCGGAAGGCCTGCCGCTGTCGGATATTGCGGGGCTTAGCTATCGCAAGGGCGATCAAACCGTCCACAATCCAGAACGTGCCCTGATCGAGGATATGGATGCGCTTCCCTTCGTCACCGAGGTCTACAAGCGCGATCTGATTACCGAGGATTATTTCATCGGTTATCTGCAGCACCCGTATATCTCCCTGTACACGGGGCGCGGTTGCAAATCACATTGCACATTCTGCCTGTGGCCGCAGACCATCGGCGGTCACCGTTACCGCAAACGCAGCCCCCGGAGCATCGCGGATGAAATTGCCCTGGCCCAACGGTATTTTCCACGGGTGAAAGAATTCTTCTTTGACGACGATACCTTTACCGATGATCCGTCACGGGCGGAGGAAACAGCACGCCTGCTTGGAAAACTGGGCGTAACATGGTCGTGCAACGCCAAGGCCAATGTGTCGTACGACACGCTCAAGGTGATGAAGGACAACGGTTTGCGATTGTTGCTGGTGGGCTATGAATCGGGCAATCAGCAGATCCTGTACAACATCAAAAAAGGCATGCGCGTGGATCGGGCCCGCCAGTTTACGCGTGACTGCCACAAGCTTGGCATTGTCATTCATGGCACGTTCATTGTGGGCCTTCCCGGTGAAACGCAGCAGACTATTGAGGAAACCATTCGTTTTGCCCGCGAGATCAATCCTCACACCATTCAGGTTTCGCTGGCGGCGGCCTATCCCGGCACATATCTGTACCGTCAGGCGCGGGAAAACGGCTGGCTTCGGGATGCGCATCTGATTGCGGATACCGGCGTGCAGATCAGTTCGCTGGAATACCCTGAGTTGCCACATGAAGAAATTTTCCAGGCCGTGGAACGATTCTATAAATGTTTCTATTTTCGCCCCTCCAAGATCGGCGAGATTACATTCGAGATGCTGAAGAGCTGGGATATGACCAAACGCCGCTTGCGCGAGGGGATCGAGTTTTTTCAGTTCCTTTATGGGAGAAAAGACGCGGTTTGAGAAGCCTGATTGTCACGGGTGATGATTTTGGCGTTTCCATTGAGGTGAATGAAGCCATTGAAGCCGCACATGTGCGCGGCATCCTCAATACCGCCAGTCTGATGGTGGCGGGCGTGGCGGCGGATGATGCCATTGCCCGCGCGAAACGTTCGCCATCGCTGCATGTCGGCCTGCACATGGCCGTGACGCGTGCGCCTTCCGTTTTGCCACCAAGCACCATTTCGGCCATTACGAATCCTGCCAGCGGCCGTTTGCCGGAGAACCTTGGCGTGGCCGGGGCGCGCTTCTTTTTTCTGCCAACGGCGCGCCGACAGCTGGAATCCGAGATGCGAGCCCAGTTCGAGGCGTTCGCGGCAACCGGACTGATGCTCGATCATGTCAATGTCCACAATCACATGCACCTTCATCCCACCGTGCTGGGACTTATTCTCAAACTTGGCCGCGATTACGATCTGCACGCTGTCCGTTTACCGCGCGAGCCTGGCATGACTGTTTTTCTCAAACCCCGGGTTGAATGGATGCGCCATCGCCTGCACAGATCCGGCATCATGTTTAATGACTGGTTATTCGGCATGTGCGATTCCGGACATATGACGCGCGAACGGCTGCTTCAACTGCTTGCCGTGCTGCCGTGCGGGGTTTCGGAGATACATTTCCATCCCGCTACAAGCGCCTGGACGAATATGGAGGCGGGTATGGCCGCTTATGAGCATGTAGCGGAGTTAAGGGCATTGACCAGTGCTGATACGGCCAGCGCATTGAATCGTCACGATATCCGCCTTGTTTCATTCTCATCACTAAAATGAAGCGTACGGTCATCATTGGCGGGATTGTGGGCGTCGGCCTGATACTGGTCTTGCTGGTTCACAGCGGCATGGCGGATGTCATCCATGCGGCGGTACGCGTCGGTTGGCTGGGGCTGTTCCTGATGGTGTTGGTACGCTGTGTGCTGTTTGTCCCCTGTGCCCTGGCCTGGTGGCTGCTGTCTTCCCGGCGCATGGGCTGGAGCCTTTTTATCTGGGCAAGCTGGGTGCGTGCCGCGATGGGTGAATTATTTATCACGCCACCGTTGGGGAGCGAGGTGGCGGGCATGCGTATCCTGACCAATGGCGGTATACGCATGGTGGATGCCGCGGCCTGCACCGTGGTAGATCTGACGCTTGATCTTGGCAGTCAGGTTGTATTTGCCGTCACCGGCTTGATACTCCTGTCCATCAGCATGCCCGATTTCCCATGGCTGTTGCATGGATTGCTTGCCTCACTGCTTGCGATTGCGGCCATTGCCGGTTTTGCGCTGGTGCAGAAGGGAGGCCTGTTTCACTGGCTGGAGGATCGGATGTCGCGCTGGAGTTCCGGCTGGCTGGGCGTGATGCGTGTATCCATGCAGGGTATGCATGAGCGGATTACCGCGATTTATCATCGGCCGAGACATTTACTTGGCTCATTCCTCCTGCAATATGCCGCGTGGATGATCGGCGTGGTACCGACATGGATTGGATTATCGTTTCTTGGTCATCCGCTGGCATGGCATCAGGTGATTGCCATGGATGCCATGGTTTTCGCCTTAAGGAGCGTGGCGTTCATGATGCCCGCAGGTATTGGCGTGCAGGAAGGTGCCTATATACTGCTCGGCCAACTGTTCGGTCTGGATGCAGCCAGCGCCCTGGCCCTGTCGCTGGTCAGGCGTGCAGCGGATTCCCTGGCTACCTTTCCGGCACTATTGCTCTGGCAGGCCAGGGAAGGCAAGCGTTTGCACAAGGATTACCGGGCTGTTCAGAAATGAACACAGCCGCGTCTCAGGGAAGGGTTGCCGTTCATTTTTCGTAACTACTCAGCAGCCCCCCCTTTTCCATCTACGGAAAAGATTTCACGAATGAATTTTTCGCATACATCGCATCAATCCCGACCTGATGCCGTGCCATAATTTTACGCCGCTTGAGCTTGAGCGTGGGCGTCAACATCCCGTCGGCCTGCGTCCACGCTACATCCACGAAGACGAATTTCTTCACTTGCATGAAGCTGGGTAGATCGTGGCAACCGTGGTACATACGTTGTAATAGCCACGCATGCACATCGGCATGCTTCCGCCAGTCCTCCGGTAACGGGCGTTTATGCTCGCGGCGCCATACCGCGTCCAACTGTACCGCGTCCGGTACGACCAGTGCCGTCAGGTACGGTCTTTGATCACCCACTGCCATTGCCTGCAGCACGCAGGGATCAATAGTCAGGCGTTTCTCCACGCGGGCCGGTGGCACGTTCTCGCCATTGGACAACACCATCAATGCCTTTTTGCGATCCACAATGCGTACATAGCCATCCACATCCATTTCGACCAAATCACCCGTACGCAGCCAGCCGTCCGTACCCAGCACCGCCGCGGTCTCATCCGGTTTCTTCCAATAACCCTGCATGACCATGGGGCCACGCACCAGCAATTCGCCACCTTCGCCCATTTTTAATTCCACACCCGGCAGTGCCGGACCGACCGTTTCAGGCCTGATTTTATGCTCCGGATTTACAGTAATTACAGGCGACGTTTCAGAAAGGCCATAGCCGGGACAAACCGTAATACCGGCGGCCAGCAGGAATCTCGCAATATCCGGATGCAGGGCCGCACCACCGGAAATAAACAAACGTAATTTTCCGCCCAGTTTTGTACGCAATTTTCCATGTGCAACAGGGTCAAGAATCTTAAAGAGCATGGCCTTGCCGCCGGACAGACGGCTTCCCCTCTGTTTTAATTCAACGTTTTCCACACCCAGCGCTTGCGCCTTGTTGAATAATTTACGCGTGATGGCTGGCGCATGCGATAACTTCTCATGCATACCCGCATAAATTTTTTCATACAGCCGCGGCACGGAGATTATAATCGTCGGTTTCACTTCGGCAATATCGCGCATCAGCGTGGTAATATTCCCGGCGTAAGCGACACGCGTGCCGCAGGCGACCGGAAGGAAATGGCCCGCATTTCGTTCAAAAGCATGTGAAAGAGGCAGGAATGATAGAAACAGATCGCCTGGAAACACCGGAACCACATCCAGTTCGGCAGCTACATCGGACAATAAATTCCCGTGGGTCAGCATAACGCCCTTGGGATTTCCCGTGGTTCCGGACGTATAGATCAGCGTCGCCAAATCATCCCGCCCCGGTTTTTCAGTATCCATGGCTCCATCCCGTGAAGCATCCCGGCTGATGGCTCCCAGACTGATGCCTTCCCGACTGGGGGATGCATCGCCGTGTAATGTAAATGCGGGCACTCCGAATGCATCCAGCTTGGCCTGTTGCTCACCCGGATCCACCAGAAGCAATTTGCACCCCGCATCCCCAAACACATACTGAACTGCCTCGGGAGGATCGGTAAAGTAGGCGGGTACGGTCACCGCGCCCATTCTCAGGATAGCGAAATCAGCAATACACCACTCGGGGCTGTTACGCCCGAGAATTCCCACGCGATCGCCCGACCGTACACCCGTATCATAAAGCCACACAGCCACGCGGTGGACTTTTTGCTGCACCTCGGCACGCGTAAACCAGTGCCATTCTTCATCTTCACGGTATCCCAGCATCGGCACATCCGCCCATGTATTCGGAGATTCAAACAATAAATCGGAAAGGCATCCGGCCTTCCGGGCAAGCTCTCCCCCGGGACATGTTCTAGCCTGCATGATTCATCAATACTGTCACGCCAATGGAACGCAGAAGATGGACGGAAAGGCCAGCCAAGATGATACGCACCCTGTCAAGCCTCTTGCAACACCCTGCGTGGATGAGCGGCAATGGGGCAGCAGATCGTCGCGCACGAGTGTTGCAAGACGCTCAAATCCTCATTCCAATGTATCCAGCACCATGAAACCACCTGCCGGTTCGAGTCCGATCCTTGTCATGCGTTCTTTCAGATCCTTCACATCCTGTGTGGCAAAATAATGCAGCAAACCACCACGAAACGGGGGAAATCCAATACCAAAGATTATCGCGGCATCCAGATGCGCCGGGTCATCCACGACCTGCTCATGCAGACAGTTCAGCGCCTCGGCCAGCATGGGCAGCAGGCATACGTCCACGATGGCATTGTCATCCATCGCCGGCGTCTCACCGTCCGGATTGGTAGCCGTACCTTCTTTTCGTGAATGAACGGAAATTTCCACGTACCGGGTTAGGTCAGTATTCAGATGGCCACGTTTTCCATCCGTGTATGTAAAAAATCCGGAACCGGATTTCTCTCCCGTCAAGCCGTCATCCACCATGGAGGAAAACCACCCGGGCAGGGCCTGATGTTCACCAAAAGCCTGCGCCAGATGGTCTCCCGCATGACGGCAGATATCCAGACCTATCCGGTCAGCCAGTTCAAACGCCCCCATGGGCATACCAAAATTCTTGAGTGCGCCATCCACATGCTCCGGTTTTTGCCCTGTCTCCAGCAAATGAAGTGCTGCCGCCATATACGGCATCAGACAGCGGTTCACCAGAAACCCCGGTTTATCAGCCACGATCACGGGATATTTTCCCCATCTTACCGCCAGCGCGGCAACGGCTTCCAGCGTCTTCTTCGTGGTCTTTGCGCCAGCCACCACCTCTACCAGCGGCATCTTCGGTGCGGGGTTGAAAAAGTGCATGCCAGCCATGCGTCCGGGACGCTTGAGCGCTTTCTGCATATCACTCACGGACAGGGATGACGTGTTACTCAGCAGCAACGTCGTGTTTTCGACCTGCTCTTCAATATCCCGCCACAGGGTATTCTTGACTTCAATATCCTCCAGTACGGCCTCGATCACCACACGGGAATCAGTCAGTCCGCTGCGATCCTGTACGGGCCGTATCCGGCGCATACGTTTGGCATCGCGCCTGGCGAAACGTGACAACACTTTCATGCCACGGGACAACGCATCGGGAGCTACGTCATGCACATCAACATCCGCTGATTTTGTGGCCACCCAGGCAATGCCGCTGCCCATCACACCTGCGCCAAACACTGCAACTTGATTGATCCGTTCCAGATGTTTCCGGCCTTTCCTGGCTGCTTCCTGCTTCTTCAAGCCCTCCCCAAGATGAAATACATGAATCAGGTTCTTGCATGTGGACGTCATGACCAGTTTGCCCAGCGATTCGGCCTCGCGGGCATAAGCCTGGCCCTCGCGTGCGCCCGCGATCTCCTTAAGCAGGCGAACGACCGCTGAAACGGCCGGATAGGCCTGTTCAATATCGAGATGTTTGAAACGGGTCAGAGCGCGTTTCCTGACCTGTTGGAAAAACAGTACCCTCGCAGACCACAATCGCATCCACCATGGATTCATACCGGTCCGCTTTGCCTTGCCACGCGCCGCCAGATGCTGAACTGCGGCCTCCACCTGTTCGGCATGACAGGATATGTCAGCCAACCCAATCCGCTTCGCCTTCCTTGCATCGACGGCACGTCCGGTCAGGATCATATCCGTGGCCGCCAGCCAGCCGATACGTCTTGGCAAGCGCACGCAACCGCCAAAACCCGGATGAATGCCGAGTTTGATTTCGGGCAATGCCAAACGTGTCTTGTCGCCGTAAATCACGATCAGATCGTCACAGGCCAATGCCAGTTCCAGCCCTCCCCCCATGGCCGCACCGTTCACCACTGCAATGGAAGCACACGTCAAATCCTCAATACGGCGGAACAACGATTGACCGCGTTCAGCCAGCCGCTCGGCCTCCTCGGCGTTATCGACCGCCGCAATCGCATCCAGATCGGCGCCGGCAATAAAGCATCCGGGCGTGGTGCTTTCGATGACCAGCAATGCGGGCGTGTTCTTTTCCAATGTATCCAGATGGGCTTCCATTTGTGTCATACAGGTCTCGTCCAGCACATTGACGGAACGATCCTTGCGCGCGAAGCACAATCGTGCGACATCATGTTTCCTTGATAAGGCTACGACTTCCATGGATCACTCCCGACCAGCGTTGCTCCGCCCTGCCCTCCACCCACGCACAATGTCGCTACGCCCAGGCCGCCGCCCGTTTCATGCTTTATTTGCCTGAGCAGGGTCAGGATCAGGCGCGCACCGCTCATACCTACCGGATGCCCCATGGCGATGGCGCCGCCGTGGACGTTGAGTCTGTCCATGTCCGGCGCACCCATCGGTGTTCCGCCATCGAAATGTTCGCCGTGGAAACGCCTGGATTCCATGGCCTCCAGGCAGGCCAGCGTCTGTGACGCGAAGGCCTCGTTGATCTCCACCCTTGCGATATCGGACATGAGCAATCCACGAGCTGAAAGCAGTTTTTGTGAACAGAATACAGGGCCTAATCCCATGCGTGCGGGATCACAGCCGGAATAGGCCCAGTCATGCAAATAGCCAAGAACCGGCCAACCTTCGGCCTCGGCCTTTTCACGATGCGTCAGGATCAGCATGGCCGCGCCATCGGTCAGCTGTGAACTGTTGCCGGCCGTCACCGTCCCCAGTGGCCTGTCGAACACGGGCTTAAGTTTCCCCAGTGCCGCCATGCTCTGGCCGGCACGAATACCTTCGTCACGATGCACCGGCACATATGCCGGGGGTGGAAACACATGCGCCACCTCGCCGTCGTACCAACCGCTCTTCCATGCCTCGTCCGCCCGCTGGTGACTCATCAGCGAGAGTTCATCCTGGGCCTTGCGTGTAAGGCTGAATTCCCGTGCCAGCACTTCAGCGGTCTGCCCCATATTCAAATGCACTGTGGGATCGGTAAGCCCTTCCAGCAAACTGATACGCGGCTTCCACGGTGCCTTCGCTACTCCCGGCAGCGCCCGCGCCCTGGATGACCAATCGCGCGCTTTTTGAAGCGTTCCCATCGCCTCACGGAAACGATCACTAAACAACAACGGCGCATGGGTCATGGATTCGACGCCACCCGCCAGGACCACTTCGGAGCGTCCCGCCATGATCTTTTCCGCCGCATCCGTCACCGCCTGCATGCCCGAGGCGCAATTACGATGCACGGTATGCGCGGGGACAAACCGTGGCACCCCCGCTCCCAACGCGATCACGCGGGCAATATTGGCCGCTTCCGCGGGCTGAATGACATTACCGATAATCACCGTATCCAGATCACCCCTGTTCGCCGGCGAACGTGCAATCACCTCGCGCGCCACCGTCACACCCAGATCAACGGCCGTCATCCGGGCAAACGCACCTCCAGCCTTGCCTAACGGACTGCGCCAGCCGGATACCACCACGATTTCGCGTTGCATATATTCTCGTTTCATCCCTTTATTCTTAATCTTTCTTGGAAAGTAGCCTACATCCGTTTGCTGCGCAAGGCCTGCTGGCTGGTCGAAGATCGCATATTAGCCCGCATGATTCATAAATGATCCGCACCCTTGCCCGCACCGGATCCCCGTCGGTCGTCCGTATGCGTGGCTACAACCTTCTTCCTCGACAATCCAGTTATAAACAAAGATCTTGCGCAGGCATTACGGCGATCCACGAACAGTTCAAGGTAGTTACATGCCATCCGGCATTATGGCAGGATGGCGGCATGGGTGGGAAGAAGCCGGCGAGGCATGAGGAAACCGGAGAACAAGCCGAAAACCGGGATGCCGGAGAATGGCTTACACTACATGGCGACTATCTTTATCGCTACGCGCTGTTCCGCTTGAACAACGAAGAAATTGCTCGCGATATGGTGCAGGAAGCCTTGATCGCCGCATGGAAAGCAAAAAAGGATTTTCGCGGTGATTCATCCGTCCGAACCTGGCTGACTGGCATCCTGAAACACAAGATTACCGATTATGTACGCAAGCAGATTCGTGACCGAAATCTTGCCAGTCGCCTTGAAACGGATCCGACATCGGCGTTCTTTAACGCCAACGGCCAATGGCAACAACCTGTCCACGGATGGGCGGGCAATCCGGAACAATTGAGCAGTGACCAGGCGTTTCTGCGAACCCTGCATGCCTGTATCGCTCAACTCCCTGAACAACATCGGCATGTATTCTCCCTGCGTGAATTGATGGGTGAAGATACGGAGGGTATTTGTAAGGCATGCCATATTACCCCGACCAACCTCCACGTTATTATGCACCGGGCGAGACTTGCCTTGCGAAAATGCCTGGAAACAACATGGTTCGGGAGATAACTGCCTGGCCCGCATTATTCGTGAATCGTCGTGATGAACCATGCGGGTTAGTTTCGTGGTAAGGTGCGGAGAACCTGGCCTCGGAACATGTGCGGCTATATGCGAGACTGCGAGCATTGGAACAAAAGACGTGGTGGCTGAGTAATGATAAGGATGAACCAGCGATATGACCGGCAATAAATCGTGCAGACTGGCAAGCCGTCTCGCCTCGGATGCATGCGAACGCAGTCTTACGCTGATCGAATGGCTGCGTCTGCGCCTGCATTTACTCATGTGCCAATCCTGCCGTAACTATAAAAAGGAGATCCTGCTGCTGCGCGATGTGCTGGCGCGTATTCATAGAAAACACGGCATGTTCGAGGTCGAATTGCCGGAAAAAGATCGCAAACTGATCCGTGACGCACTGCGCGATATCGCCAGGGAATAGAGGGCTGATAGCCCCCGCATTATCCATAACTCACCGTGATGATTGCAGCGTCTTTGTTCGCAGTGGATTGTCGGGGAAGAAGAGCATCGCCATTCATACGAACGACGAGGGCTTCGTTGCGGGAAAAGGAACCGGCAGGGGTATGACAGCATTCGTGAACAGTTCGGGTTAAAAGACACAGCTTGATGAGTACGGAACTCTCTGACACGTTGATCAAACTCATGGCGGCGTGGTTGCTGCTGCTGGGTGCGGCGTTCTGGGCGCGGCGCGAAGGACTGGGGCTATCCAGACGTATGTTGATCGCATCGTTTCGCGGCCTGGTGCAATTGCTGGCGCTGGCCTTCGTGTTGCACTGGGTCTTCGATATCCAGTCACGGATAGCGCAGGGATTACTGATTCTCGGTTTTTGCATCATGGCCGGGCGCACCAGCGCAAGCCATCATACCGATATGCGGCATGCGTGGCTGGCTGCCAGCATCGGCCTGGCCTGTGCGTGTATGGTCACGCTACCGTGGCTGGCCGTCAGCGGCGCGATCCATGCCGATACCCGCACGCTTATTCCCCTTGGCAGCATGGTGGCGGCCAATGGCATGAATGCCATTTCAATTATGTTTGAACGGCAGACAAGCGGCAGCGTTGCGGGTGATAGTATGCGCACCGCCATGATTCCGACCCTTGACACCCTGCGTGTAGTGGGACTCGTACATATGCCCGGTATCTTTGTCGGCATGACCCTGGCCGGCAGCCCGCCACTCGCCGCCGCGAGCGCTCAACTGGTCGTGCTGTACATGATTGTAGCTTCCAGTTTCACAGCCTGTATAGTTAGCTTTCTGATAATGAGTCATTTAAATAAAAGTAAAATATGCGCTTAAAACGTATCGAACTGGCTGGCTTCAAATCCTTTGTTGACCCGGTGAAGATTGATCTGAGCGACGGCATTACCGCCATTGTCGGTCCCAACGGCTCAGGAAAATCCAACATCGTTGATGCCATTCGCTGGGTGCTGGGAGAACATTCGGCCAGACATTTGCGTGGTGGCGTCATGGACGATTTGATCTTTCAGGGTTCGGAAACGCGTCCACCGGTCGGGGTATGTGATGTCGAGTTAACATTTGCTGTTCAGTTCGGGCAACTGACCAGTCCGTATCATGAACTGGAGGAAATTCGCGTACGCCGCCGTCTCACGCGCGCAGGGGGTTCGGACGCGTTTATCAACGGCAAAATGGTGCGCTTAAAGGATGTGGTGGATCTGTTTCTGGACACGGGTATTTCTACCCGTGCCTATGCCATTATTGAACAGGGAACAATCTCCCGCATGATTTCCGCCAGACCGGAAGAACGCCGCGCCTTGCTGGAAGAGGCAGCGGGTGTGATGAAATACCGTGCTCGCAGGCGGGAAGCCGAGCTGAAGATGAACCATACCCGGCAGAATCTCGACCGGGTATTGGATTTACTGGAAGAGATACGCACCCATTGCCGAAGCCTGAAACAGCAGGCTTCTCGTGCGGGACGCTTCAAAAAATTACAGGATGAATGGCAACAAACACGGGCTTTGTCCATGGGCATCCGCTATCGCCAGCACCATGGCCGACGCCGGAAAGAGATGCGGCAGCTTGAGATGGCGCAAAATCAGGAAGCACGGGCTGATGGCGCGCATGCCGAAGCTGAACGTAACCTTGCCGATGCGCGACACCGGTTAGTTATGCATGAGGAACAGGCTCAGCAGGCGCAGGACAGGCTCAGATCGGCGGAACAAAAATGTTCGGAGTTACAGCGGCAGGCCGAACGGCAGGCGGGAGACCGTCGGCTACTGGCGGAACGGAAGCAGACACTGGATCTGAGGCTTAACGATGGATCAGAGCGCGGCAAACGATTGCAACAGAGAATCGGAACTATCGAAAACTACATGACAAACCAGAACAACCCTGCGTTACAACAAGCCCTGGAACAGGCGAAATCAGCAGAGAAAGACGCGTGCGGACAGCATGAAGAACAGCGCGGACTGCGTGATAAAATGCTGGCCGAATTCGAGCGTATTCGCAGCCAGTATGAAGGTACCGAACGCCGGCGTGCACAGGCCGAGACCTCATTGGGGCACTTACAGGAACGCGAGAGCCTGCTGTTTGATCGATGGAAAGAGATCGAGGTGCAACTAAAGCAAATTGAGATCTCGCGGAAAACGATCTCACAGGAAGTGAAGGCATGTGAAGAATACCGACAACAGGCCGAAGCCGAAGTAGCAGCTATGCAACAGCAACTCGATGCTATACGTAGAAAACATGCCAGCGCTGAAGTGACCCTTTCCAGCCGATCCGGCGAAGTTCACCATTTGCAGGGTGAAATCCAGGAGCTACAGGGCCGTGCATCCAACCGGGATGTTTCGGATCCCTTACGAAACGAGTTTCGCCAGGCAGGCGCAATCTGGGTGGATGAGGTACTGCATGCACCCGAGGATCTGGAGCTTGCGCTTGCGGCTGCCTTGCGCGCGGAAGGGGCGAATGCGCAATTGCCCGGCAATCCGGGATGGACTGATTTGGCAACATCCATTCGGCAAACGCAGGAATTGCCCGTGGCCTTTCATACAGGAACGGCCAGTACGGAAATAAGAGGCAGCCTGGCGCAGGCCATGCACCTTGATATGGAACATCCGCTGTATCCCATATTCGGCCATGTCCTGCTGGTGGATGATATGATGAGCGCATCGGATGCCATGGCCGTGGAGCCTTCGGCCTGCGCGGCTGTCAGCAGGGATGGCTGGCGCATGGAATCCAGCGGATGGCTGATTCCACCCACGCACAAAGCCAGCGCCCGCCGCATGTCGGCACGGCGTAATCTTAAAGACCGTCAGAAAGAGCTTAAACAGGCCATGCATCGGTTGGAAGTATGTGAACAGGCATTCAGGGCGGCTGAAACAGTTCTTGTGGCTCAACGGCGTGTATGGCAACAAGCCCATACGGCGGTCACTGAGGCGCAAAACAAAGCACAGACAAAATGTGCTGAAGCTCAACGGGTAGCGATGGAAGCGCATGCACTAACCGCGCGCTTGCAGCGATTAAAAGTTGAAATTGAGGATATTGCTCGGGAACGACAGCACTGGTCATTCCAAATGGAAGCCGAAGTCACGCCGGACGCCGAACGGTTGGCGGCAGCACAACTATCGCTGGACAGGCGGAACAGGCTGGAAGCAGAGGCGCGGCAATTTCTGGACCAGACAAAAAGCCACCGTGCAACAGCGGAACAGGATCTGGCTTTGCATCGACAGGCCTGCGAGAACTTTATCCGGGAACGTCAGCGGTTGCATGATGAATTAGAGCAGGTGGAAAAACAACGGCGACAGGATCAGGCGGCGATTGCCGCGATTGCCTCGGATATCCGGCAAGCGGAACAGCGATCCGGAATGGATCAGTTGCTGCGCGAGGCATCAGGAGCCGTCGATCATATGCATCAGGAGTTAAACAGAATCCGTCAACAGGGCCACACGTTACAACAAGCGGCGCATGAAGCGGACGGGATCGAGCATCAATTACGTGAAGAATTGCGGCGTGCCGTGGAATGCCGCCAGCAGCACGAGATCGCCCTTGCTGCTGAAACGACCCGCTTGCAGGATATGGAGGATGAAATTCGTCATCGCTGTCAGCAAACGGGTGAGGCTCTGATGCGGGTGCTGGATAACATGGAAGGTGAACTGGATGAGACAGCCATACTGTACAAGGCAAGCGATCTGGAGGAGCGATTGAACCGTTTTGGCCCGGTTAACCTGCTGGCGATTGAAGGATTTGAACAGGCATCGGAGCGGGAGCAATTTCTTTCCACCCAGGTTGAAGACCTGGAAGCAAGCCTGGCCACGCTGACGGACACGATTGGGCGTATTGATCGTACCACACGCCAGCGGTTCATGGACACATTTGATCAGGCCAATGCCCATTTTAAACAGACATTTCCACGCCTGTTTGGTGGCGGAAAAGCGGAGTTGCATCTTGATTCAGATGATCTGCGAACCTCTGGCGTGGAGATCATTGCCCAACCGCCGGGCAAATGCCCGCAGGATATCGAGTTGCTGTCAGGTGGTGAGAAAGTGCTAACTGCCGTGGCACTTGTTTTTTCCGTTTTCCGAATCAAACCCGCGCCGTTTTGTGTGCTGGATGAGGTCGATGCATCATTGGATGATGCCAGTGTCGGTCGCTTCGGTGCACTGGTTCAGGAATTCTCCAGCGCCGTACAATTCCTGAACATCACGCACAATAAGGTGAGCATGCAAATGTCCAGCCGTATCATCGGCGTATCCATGCCCGAGCCCGGTGTATCGCGTATCGTTGGCGTTGATCTGGAACGCGTTGAGCAGATGGGCAATTCCAACCCGGATGGAACAGAAAACGATTTACCGGATACCCGGGCGGTCTCATCAGCCGGAAAGAACCCGTAAAATGGACATGACGGATGGGACGCAGGTATTTTGTAGCCTGAGCTATTCATGAATAGTTCAGGGTAGCCCTGCCCTTTACCCACAAATCATGCCACAGAGCCCTTGCACACGGGTCAGACCAAGGCGCGGTGCGCAGATAATGGTTATTCCATTGGCAAGCGCCGC
>VAOZ01096068.1_pt1 | contig 18666 bp, 15 predicted proteins | sample 3394041 | NCBI WGS metagenome assembly VAOZ01 (sample SAMN08290431, study PRJNA428436) | hydrothermal vent metagenome | isolation source: Deep-sea hydrothermal vent chimney | place: Indian Ocean: Southwest Indian Ridge
AATGCCAAAAATATTAAGCTAAAAAAATTAAAACTGCCATTTGAGAACTTACCACGGGCTTTCAACGGGTTCAAAATATTGCATTTAAGCGATTTGCATATTGATGCCATTGAAGGGCTTGAAGACATTCTTATCGGAAAAATAAAGCCGCTTGATTTTGACTTATGTGTGATAACAGGTGATTTCAGAAAGGATACCACGGGTAGTTTCAGGCAGATACTTCCGGCCTTGACAAAACTGCTGGCGGCCATCCGTCCGGAGCAGGGTGTGCTGGCTGTTTTGGGAAATCATGATACTTTCAAAATGGTAGATATGCTGGAGCCACTCGGCATACGGTTTTTGGTGAATGAATCAGTTCAAATTGAAAAAGGAAGCCAACATATTCGTATTATCGGCACGGATGATACCTATTATTTTTATACGGATATGGCCTTGCGTGCTATGGAGAATGACACAGAAGATTTCTCTATTGCATTGTCGCATACAGGCGAACTGAGTGATATTGCTGCTGAAAATCATTTTAAGCTTTACCTGTGCGGGCATACCCATGGTGGCCAGATATGCCTTCCGGGTGGTGTTCCGATTATTAGTCACCAAAAGGGAAAACGAGAGCGTGTGCGTGGCTTGTGGTTTCAAAACGGCATGAAAGGTTATACCAGTCCGGGAGCAGGCGTATCAGGAATTCCGCTACGCTACAACTGTCCACCGGAGATAACCCTGTTTGAGATGATAAGGGAAACTCCTTCTCCGGTATAACAAAAGCAATTCCGGACGGAACAGTCTTTTGTCCCTGTTTTTCATGTATTCGTTAAACGAAATATTGGGATAATTTCATGCATTAACAACCGGAAAATACTTTTACTGATATCTTATCTTGTGACAAAAGAAACTGCTAAAACCTAATCGCCTGTTGTCGTTGCTATCAGCTTTAAATTAGCCAGTTAACAATGTTATCCCTCACAAGAGAATTATGTTTTCCTGCATAACCGGAGCCGAAAATTATTCCTACTTTTGCAAGCAATAAATTTAGTTTGTTAAACCATTAAAATTTATACAATGTACAGCAATCCTGAGAGTGTTCCGAAAGCATATAACGAGCCTGTGCTGAGCTACAAATCCGGTTCGCCGGAGCGTGCCGAGCTCAAAGCCATGCTGAAAAAAATGAAATCGGAGGAAATTGAAATCCCCATGGTCATTGGTGGGAAACCGGTTACCACCGGAGAGAAAGTGGCCATTCATCCACCCCACGAACTGAAACATACACTGGGCTATTATTACAAAGGTGATGCATCCCAAGTCACCATGGCTATTGAGGCTGCCCTCGAAGCCCGAAAAACCTGGCATGACATGCCATGGGAGCAACGTGCCGCCATCTTTTTGCGTGCCGCCGACCTGCTTAGTGGTCCTTACCGTGCCAAAATCAATGCCGCTACCATGTTGGCACAGTCGAAAACTTCTTTTCAGGCCGAAATTGATGCCGCCTGTGAGCTGGCCGACTTTTTCCGTTTCAACGTACAATATATGACCGAGATATACAGCCAGCAACCTGCTTCTTCCAAAGGTATCTGGAATCGTTTGGAGTATCGGCCGTTAGAAGGCTTTGTGTATGCACTGACTCCTTTCAACTTTACTTCTATTGCCGGAAACCTTCCGGGAGCTCCTGCTTTGATGGGGAATGTAGTAGTTTGGAAATGTTCAAACACGCAGGTTTATTCCGCAAAAGTCATCATGGAGATTTTCATGGAAGCCGGATTACCTGACGGTGTCATAAATCTGGTGTTCGTTTCGGGACCAGTGGCCGGGAAAACGGTTATGGAACATCCTGATTTTGCCGGATTCCATTTTACCGGTTCAACTGCCGTTTTCCAGCATATCTGGAAGACCATTGGAACGAATATTGCCAAATACAAAACTTATCCCCGTATTGTGGGCGAAACCGGCGGCAAAGACTTCGTGATGGTTCACAAATCTGCTCATGCCGATCAGGTAGCCACAGCGCTTGTAAGAGGTGCTTTTGAGTTTCAGGGACAGAAATGCTCAGCTGCCTCCAGAGCTTATATTCCTGATAACTTGTGGGAGGAGGTACAGGAAATATTGGTTGCTCAGGTGAAAAGTATAAAGATGGGTAACCCCGAAGACTTTACTAATTTTATGACGGCTGTGATTGATGAGGCCAGTTTTGACAAACTTGCTTTGTTTATTGATAATGCCGGTAAAGATACTGATGCTGAAATTATTGTGGGCGGCGGCTATGATAAATCGGAAGGCTATTTTATTGAACCTACGGTTATCCGTGCGCTGGATCCAAAGTATGTTACCATGGAAGAAGAGCTGTTTGGCCCCGTGTTGACGCTTTATGTTTACGATGCCGATAAGTACGAAGAGACTTTGGATATTCTTGATAGCACTTCGCCTTACGGACTTACCGGAGCCATTTTTGCCGATGACCGTTTTGCCGTGGATCTGGCCACCAAAAAACTGATAAATGCTGCCGGCAACTTTTATATCAACGACAAGCCTACCGGTGCTGTTGTAGGCCAGCAGCCTTTTGGTGGTTCACGTGCATCGGGAACCAACGATAAAGCGGGTTCGAGCCTGAACCTTATGCGTTGGGTAAGTCCGCGTACCATTAAGGAAACTTTTATTCCGGCTACCGATTACCGGTATCCCTTTATGGATGAAAAATAGTCTTATCCGGATTTTTATAAGAAAAGCCATTCGACTTCAGGGAGAATGGCTTTTCTTTTTAGCATCAATATTGCTTTGCAATAGATCAATTTGTGAATTAATCAGGTTAGCGTAGGGTCGTTATTTAAACGACTGTAAATCCTGCAATCTTTTGTATATACCGTTTTGTTTTATGAGGAGAGCGTGGGGACCGCGTTCCACAATTTCACCTTTTTGCATAACAATAATTTCGTTGGCATCGCGGATAGTGGAAAGCCTGTGAGCAATCACTAACGTTGTTCTGTTTTTCATGATTTTTGAAAGAGCATCCTGTACCAGCCGTTCGGCTTCCGTATCTAAAGAAGAGGTGGCTTCATCCAGAATTAAAATGTCAGGATTAGCGAGAACTGCCCGTGCTATACTCAGCCGCTGGCGCTGACCACCCGATAGTTTTATGCCACGGTCGCCAATGCTGGTTTGATAACCATCTTCCATTTTTATAATAAAATCATGGGCATTGGCAACTTTAGCAGCCTCTTCCACAGCCTCTTGCGTCACGTTGTTTAATCCGAAAGCAATATTGTTGAAAACGGAGTCGTTAAACAAAATACTATCCTGAGAAACGATGCCCATAAGATTACGTAACTCGCTTATCTTAAAATCTTTTATGTCGTGGCCATCGAGTAGAATACGGCCTTTGGTTACATCGTAAAACCTCGGGAGCAGATCCACAATCGTTGATTTGCCACCACCCGATTCGCCCACAATAGCAACCATTTTTCCTTTGGGAATAAGAATATTAATGTCTTTTATAACGAAATGCTTTTGATATTTGAAGAAGACATTTTCAAATATTATCTCTTTTTCAAAAGATTTAATAGATAAAGCATTGGGTTTTTCTTCAATAACCTCGTCAGCATCCAAAACCTCAAAAATACGGTCGGCTGATGCCAACCCTTTTTTTATGTTGAAAAAGCTCTGTGAAAGGGATTTTGATGGCGGGATAACCTGCGAAAAGACTACGATAAAAGTGATGAAATCAGCAGCCTGAATAGTGGGATGTGGTGAAAGTACCATCTGTCCGCCAAACCATAAAATCACGACAATCACAAGCGACGACAAAAATTCACTGAGCGGCGAAGAAATATCACGACGGCGGTAAACACTAATCTGCTTACGGCAATACTCTTTATTCATAGCACCAAACCGACGATTGAAATACGGGATGGCATTAAAACCTTTTATGACACGCAACCCCGAAATACTTTCTTCGATAATTGCCATAAGTCCGGCAAAACGGTTTTGGAGAATCAAGGAGTTTCTTTGAAGATTTCTTCCAATTAGTCCAATAATAAGTCCGGTTACGGGCAGGATTACCAAGATAAAGACACTGAGTTTCAGGCTCATGCTTAGCATAAAAGCCAGGTAAGCAATAATGGTGATGGGATCGCGAATGAGTGATTCAATCTGGTTTAGAATAGATATTTCCAACTCTTGCACATCAGAAGTAATCCGGGTGATTAAATCGCCTTTTTTATTTTTTGTATAATAAGAAAGAGGCTGGATGAGTAATTTGGCGTAAATATCGTCACGAATGCCACGGATAGCTCCTGACCGTGCCGTTGTCATAAAAAACATGGCAAAATATCGACCGAAATTTTTAAAGAAAAAAGAAATCAAAATAATAATACAGATAAAAACCAATGCCTGAATTTTCCCCTGATGAATAATAATCTGACTGATGTAATAGTTCAGATAACTGAGCATGGAATGTGTGCTGAAATAGAGCGCAGGTCTGACAGTTATCAGTTTGTTAATGCCAAAAAGCAAATTCAGAAACGGAATGAGCAACGCAAGCGAAAAAAGGGAAAAAATAATGGTAAGGATATTAAAAAATGTATTTAAAGTTACCTGTTTCCAGTAAGGAAAAACATAGGATAATATACGATAAAGCTTCTTCATTCGTTTCTTAATTAGAGGCAAAGATAAATATTTACCTGTTTGGGATAATCTTTATTTGAAAATGATATTTCAAACAGTACTTTCTTTATTTTAGCTCTCAATACAATTATTGTATTTTAAAACATTGTTTTTAAGAAGAATTCAATCTCCATTGGTTTGGGTAAAAAAGTTAGTGTTTCGGTTATTAATGACCTGGCCACTGACCAGCGGGTGAAAAAGGTCTGCCGGTCGTTGCACGAAATGGGGTTCGATCTTATTTTGGTTGGCCGGAGAATGCACAACAGTCCCCGTATGGATGTGCGTCCCTATCCGGTGCACCGGATGAAACTCCTGTTTGAAAAAGGCCCCGCATTTTATGTCTGTTTTCAAATTCGCCTTTTTTTCTTTCTTCTTTTTCATAAAGCCACATTGTTGGTTTCCAATGACCTCGACACATTGTTGCCCAATTTCCTTGTGTCGAAATTGAAACGTGTTCCATTGGTTTATGATAGCCATGAATATTTTACCGGTGTGCCCGAGCTACAATATCATCCGCTCAGGCAAAGAATATGGAAACAGGTGGAACGATGGATTTTTCCCCGACTGAAAGATGTGTTTACGGTAAACGATTCCATTGCAGACCTCTATGCTGAGGAGTATGGCGTCCGTCCGGTGGTTATCAGAAACGTTCCGGAAACAGGAGGGGAAATTGTGAAAAAAAGCCGGGCTTCTCTCTCATTGCCAGTGGATAAAAAAATTATGATTTTACAGGGTTCCGGCATCAACATCCAGCGTGGCGCAGAGGAGATGGTAGAAGCCATGCAGTTTGTCGAAAATAGCATTTTACTCATTGTTGGCGGGGGAGATGTCATCGAACTATTAAAAGAAAAAGTAAAACAATGGCACCTTGAGCAGAAGGTCTTGTTTAAACCACGCCAACCCTATGAAATGTTGATGCAATACACGGCAGTTGCCGATTTGGGTCTGTCGCTGGATAAGGATACAAATATTAACTATCGATTTAGCCTTCCTAACAAAATTTTTGACTATCTTCATGCCGGCGTTCCTGTATTGGCTTCCGATTTGGTGGAGATAAGAAAAATCATTGATACTTATCAGGTTGGAGCTTTTATTTCTGACTATCAGCCGCAACATATTGCACAGAAAGTAAATGAGATTTTTTCCATGCCTGAAGAGTTGATAAAATGGAAACTGAACACCCAAAAAGCTGCCAGCGTACTTAACTGGGAAAACGAGTCGAAGAGGCTGAGAAAGGTTTATGCAAAATATGTCTGAAAAACATATACATATCATTTCGTTTGATGTACCCTATCCGGCTAATTATGGTGGCGTTATTGATGTTTTCTACAAAGCCAAAGCGCTGGCTGAGCAGGGTGTAAAAGTTCATCTCCATTGCTTTGAATATGGTAGAAAAAAAGTCCCGGAACTGGAAATTTTTTTCCATAAGGTTCACTATTACAAACGTGATATTTCCAAAAAGCATCTTTTCAAAAGTAATCCTTACATTATCGAAACACGTATTTCCGAACGTCTTGTAACCAATTTGCTTCAGGATGATTATCCAATTATCATGGAAGGACTGCATACTACCGGCCTCTTGCTTGAAAAGAGGCTTAAACACCGAAAACGTATTGTAAGAACACACAATATCGAACATGAATACTACGGTAATCTTTCACGGGCTGAAACAGATTTATTTAAGAAATACTATTATTTTAATGAGGCGGTTAAGCTGAAAAAATACGAAAAGATTCTGGCAAAGGCGGATCTTCTGCTGGCCATTTCCAGAACGGACTACAAATATTTTTCTGCAAAATATAAGTCGGTGGTCTATGTACCGGCATTTCATCCCTATGCGGCTGTCAGGAGTTTAACCGGACAGGGAAAGTATGTTTTGTATCATGGCAACTTGTCAGTACCGGAAAATATTAATGCGGTTACCACACTTTTGAATGAAGTGTTCAGGAACTCAAAAATTCCGTTTAAAATTGCCGGGCTTAATCCACCACGGTCTCTGTGGCGGATAGTGGCTGAGTGTCCTTTGGCCGAGATGATTGCCAACCCGGATGATGATAAGCTCAACGACTTAATAAAAAATGCGCATGTAAATATTTTTTTTACTAACCAGGCCACCGGTTTAAAGCTTAAATTGCTGAATGCAATATACAACGGGAGGTTTGTACTCACTAATGATAAGATGCTTAGCGGTAGTAATTTAAATAAGTTATGTGTACTTGCAAACGGAGTTCCGGAAATGAAAATTCAACTTGCTGAGCTGATGAAAAAAAGGTTTACAACAACTATGAAAGTTGAGCGGCAGGTGTACATGCAAAATATTTATATGAATGGCAATAATGTGGAAAAACTAATTGATCTTATTTTCTGAATTGACAATACTCCCCTCTTCACATTTAACTACCCGTCCCGGAAACTTATGAATCAGGTTGTAGTTGTGGGTTGCCATAATTACCGCACGGCCTTCCCGGCAGATTTTTAAAAGAAGGCGCATAATTTCGTTGGAAGTCTGCGGATCGAGATTCCCGGTAGGCTCATCTGCAAGAATAAGTTCGGGATTATTCAACAAAGCCCGTGCAATGGCAACACGCTGCTGCTCACCGCCGGAGAGCTGATGGGGGTGCGCCTTTAATTTAGCTATTAAATCCACATCCGACATCACTTCCATAACCCGATTGTTGATAGTTTTGCTGTCTTTCCAGCCTGTTGCTTTCAGTACAAAAAGGAGGTTGTCTTCAATGGTTCTGTCTTCGAGAAGCCGGTAATCCTGAAATATAATACCCATTTTTCGGCGCAGGAAAGGGATTTGATTTCTTTTCAAGGCTAATAAGTCAAAGTCACAAACAGTAGCTTTCTCCGCTTCCACGGGCACCTCTGCAAAAAGAGCCTGTAGCAGGCTGGACTTTCCACTTCCTGTTTTCCCAATAAGGTAAACAAACTCTCCCTGTCCAACCTGAAAGTTTACATGAGCTAAAACCAGTTTGTTTTTCTGAAAAACCGATAATTCCTGAAGTGAGATAACCAAAGTTTCTTCCATGACGATTTGTATTGAACAAAAATATAAATTTATGGCGAACCAGTATCATAGTATATTTAACATAATTTTTGTCAGTTATTTGGCGAATTTTCTTAAATTTGTGCAACAAAAATTATCATTATGACCGATGACGCAATTTTCGTTTTGGAGGAAGCTGAAGAAAGTATGGGGCATTCTATCCGGCATTTGGAAAAAGAGTTCCAGAAAGTCAGAGCAGGCAAGGCTTCTCCGGGTATGCTTAGTGGCATCAGAGTTGAGTATTATGGCACCCATGCTCCCATAGAACAAACGGCCAATATTAACACCCCTGATCCTCATTCTATTGTTGTTCAGCCGTTTGATAAAAGCACAATACATGATATTAAAAAAGCAATTATGAATGCCAACCTGGGGTTCAACCCTATGGATGAAGGTGATATTCTTCGCATTAACGTGCCCCCGCTTACCGAAGAGAGACGACTTGATTTAGTGAAGAAAGCAAAACAGGTGGCGGAGGAAGCCAAAGTAGCCATTCGCAACGTTCGCCGTGGCGCTAACGATGATGCCAAAAAGCTGGAAAAAGAGGGTGTCCCCGAAGATGAAGTAAAACACCTGCTGGATAAAATTCAGAAGTTAACAGATAAATTTGCCAGTAAAATAGAGACACTTTTTGAAGTGAAAGAGAAAGATATCATGACCATATAGAGGTTCATAAAAGTTATGTGGTAATGACAGACAGGAAAGAATTAGTCTTCTAATTTTTTCCTGTTTTTTGTTTTTAGCCGTTTGGCAAGCTGAAATGCAGTACGGATAATGTTGGATGTAGTTACAAAAGCCTGAATACCTGAATTCACCATGGCTTTTGCTATGTTTATCATGTTAAAAGCCTCTTGCACTGCATTAAACTGTTGTTGGATGCTGTTTTCCTGCTTTCTGTTTTTATCTTTTAATTGCTCCATGTACTTGTCGGTCATCTTTTCATTGGAAAAACCTGATCCGGCAAGAAATTGTTTCTCCCGGGTACTGGAAAAGTTCTTTCCAAGAATTTTCCGAATTGTTGAAAAGATAATTGACTCTCTAAAAGCAAAAAGGACAAGTGCCATAAGAAGATAAAAACCGGTTACTATGAGGAATCCCCCCATTCGTGTTCCTCCCTGCGAAGCATACCCATTGACAAAAGCAAAGGATAAAAACATGAGAATGAATACCGCTACCTCGAACAAAATGAAAAGCAGTATCAGACGGCCAATCATTTCCGCCAATTTTTTTCGATAAGCTACTTTGTTGTATTCCAGTTGGAGATCAACATAAGTTTTAAGCTCATCAATCAGTGTTTTGATGGGTTGACTGAGATCTGCGTTTCCCATTCGATATTTTCCTCTTTTCTTCATCTGACAATAAATGAAAGCCAACCATCCGGAATTTTTTACGGATGGTTGGCTATTTTAATGTTCTGAATTGCTTCAGCCTTTAGAAGCTTTTTTAACATCCTCAATAACGCTGGCGCCTGTTTTTTTGACATCTTCCAGCACTTCGGTACCGGCTGTCTTCACGTCTTCCAGTAATTCGGAGCCTGCTTTTTTAACATCTTCCAGAATTCTGTTTACGTTTTCTTTTAAGTCGTCAAACTGGTCCAGCAGTTCGTCGGACATCTCTTTGGTTTTATCGGCTACTTTTTTCCGCGTTTGTTCGCCGGTTTCGGGTGCATACAATAAGCCTGCAATGGCTCCGATAGCAGCACCAATGACCATGCCTGAAAAAAAGGCAAAACCTGAATGTGAATTATTGTTGCTCATGGGAATAAATTTTTAAGATGAAACATTCCATATTAATTTATATATAGCTTTTTTTGTAAAAAAGGTTACACCTTCTTTGTTAAAAAAAGCCAAATTACATGCGTTGTGTTAAGAACTTTACGACCCTCATGTGATTCATAAATTGCCGCGCCACCACTTTTATTATGGTGTAAAAGGGTATAGCAAGAATCATGCCTGTTATACCGGCCAGCTTGCCACCAATAATGATGACAAGGAAAACTTCTACGGGATGAGCTTTAACGCTTTTGGAATATATCTGCGGTTGAAGAACGAAGTTGTCAATCATATTGGCAATACCAAATACGCTTAGTACGATGAGAACTGTGGCGAAAATACTGTCGTAAGATCCCATTGCCAGCTGCGATAATACTGCCAACAAGATACCTGCAGTGGCACCGATGAGCGGACCAAGATAGGGAATGATATTCATGAGTCCGCCGAGAAATCCGATGAGTAAAGCGTTGGGGATACCTAAAACCGTCAATCCAATGACTTCCAGTGTCATCATAATGGCAACCTCCGTAAAAATTCCATAAGTATATCGCGTGAGTAGTCTTCGTGAATCCATAAGAACGTTGCTTAGCTCACGTTCGTATTTTGCCGGTGTTAAGTTTAAAATGAAGTTTTTTAATAAATATGGTTCCAGCATCGTGTAAAAGGTAAGAAACAGAATGATAAAAACCCCCATAAGAAAGGAACTTGTTGTCCCTATCATAGCCGAAAAAATATTTGTAAACTTGGCTATATCCATAATTTGTCTTAATTGTTCGTATAAAAGGCTGATTAAAGTTGTGTTAGGGTCGGTAATGTTGTATTGAACAAGAAAATGCCGCATTTTGGCGAGAGGGGCCTGAAAGTGGGAAAAGACAGCATCGATATTGATAGAGGTGATCATGTCGGCCTGCTTCAAAATTAAAGGAACAACCAACACTATGAAGCCCGTAAAAATGGTCATCATTAGGAGTAGCGTCACGACAACGTTCAAAGCATGGGGTAGCTTATACTTCTTTATCTTAATCTGATCGAGATATTTAACCAAAGGAATCCCGAGGTATCCGATAAAGGTAGCGGCTATCACGTACCCTACAATATCGGAGAAGTACCACAAAAGGAGACCAATGAAAACCAGAATCCCTGCAATTTTGATAACATTGAGAGAGGTGTTGTTTTTGCTGTCCATGCGAAGCTGTTATCCGGGGTTAAAACAAGCTGGCTAAAATAAATTATTTTAGTGAATTAAAATCACAATAATTGATAAAACTGTGGAGAATGGGATGAATATGTGAAAAATTGTTCCGGGATATCCTGCCAAAAATGCCGGAAGTTATGGCTGATTTTCCGGCGACAGAAAAGAAAATGACAAAAGATGCGGTTAATTCAACGGAATTATGCAATTTTGCTCTCTCATGTTACAGAAAGAGCAGATAAAATTAAGAGCTGTTGAGCCACAGGATATTGACTTCCTTTTTCATTTGGAAAACAGGCCTGAACTTTGGCATGTTTCGCAGACGCTGGTGCCTTTTGCCCGCTTCGACATAGAGCAATATGTTTTTTCTGCTAACAAACAAGATCCGTTTATTGCCGGCGAGGTACGTTTCATAATCGAATTTACGCATAATAATGAAATCAAATTAATAGGAACGATTGATCTTTTTGCATTGGATGCGACAAACCGCAGGGGAGGAATTGGTATTGTTCTTTTGGAAAGTTATCGGGGAAAATCGTTTGCCGGTACGGCGCTGGATATTCTCATAGATTATGGATTTAATTTTCTAAATTTGCATCAGCTTTTTTGTAATATCGAAAATGGGAATGAAGCCAGTTTGAAACTTTTTGGAAGCCGGGGATTTAAAATTACCGGTATAAAAAAGGAGTGGAACAGGAAAAACGGGAGTTGGGTCGATGAGAATCTCCTGCAACTTATTGCAAAAGATTAAAGGAAAAAAATAAAAGAACAATGGCGTACTACCATCCAAAGTATAGAAAGACAACGAAACAAAACAGCCGGTTTCGCAAGTATGTATTACGGCTGTTATTTGTTTTGATTTTGTTGGTAGCAATTTCCGGATATTTTGTTTATCAGGTTATTAATGGTCCCAATGTGTGGACACCACAGGACAAGACAGAGAGTATTTATGTCCCCACAGGTGCTAATTTTGCTCAACTTAAAGAAATCCTTTATGCCAGAGGCCTTGTCATTCACCGGAAAAACTTTGAATGGTGGGCAAAGAAGAAGAAATTGCCGGTGTTGGTTAAACCGGGTCGCTATATTCTTGTGGGCGGCATGACCAATAACCAGTTGGTGGACATGTTGCGTGCCGGGAAACAGGTTCCCGTAAATGTTACTTTCAACAATGTACGTGATGTTTATCAGCTGGCCGGAAAAGTGGGTAAGCAGATAGAGACTGATTCGGCAGATATTGTTAATTTCCTGAATGACAGTAGTAATTTGGTTAAAGCCGGTCTTGATACTGTGCCTGTACTCACGTTGTTCATTCCCAATACTTACCGGCTTTATTGGAATACAACGGCAAAGGAGTTTGTTGACCGGATGATACAGGAATACAGGAGATTCTGGAATGAGAGCCGTCGCACTAAAGCTCGTGCTGCCGGGTTAACGCCTACTCAGGTTATGATTTTAGCTTCTATCGTGGAAAAGGAGACCAACAAAAATGATGAGAAACCACGCATTGCCAGTGTTTATATAAACCGGTTACGTGACGGTTGGCGGCTACAGGCCGATCCAACGGTGATATATGCCATTGGGAATCCGAATATTCACAGGGTTCTGAACGTACAAAAGAAAATAGATTCACCTTACAACACCTATCGACACAGGGGATTACCACCAGGGCCTATTTGTATTCCATCCATTTCGTCCATTGATGCAGTGCTCAACTACGACAAAACTAATTATCTCTACTTTAGTGCAAACAGTGATATGTCGGGTTATCATGTTTTTGCCGAAACCAACCGCATGCATGAAAAGAATGCAAAAAAATATCAGAAAGTGCTGGATAAATTAGGGATATACAAATAAAAAAATTGATTAAGCTTTTGCACTGACAGTCTCCACATCTCCGGCTCAATTTGTTAGTCGGGGCTACAACCTGCTTCCCGGCTTTCTCCTCTATCCGTTACCTATTGAAACCGGATAACACCTCAGCAAATACGGGGCAGCTGTTCTCCTAATGGCATGTTAACCACCCTTTTGCCTCCCATTGGGTTTGTAATCAGTACTTTACCCGGGTGGTCATTTACTACGGTTCCTATTATTGCAGCATGCCGTGCCTCTTCGGTAGCACTTAGCATACGCACCACCTCATTCGCTATATTATCCGGTACGAATATCATGAAGACCCCTTCGTTGGCCGAATAGAGAGGGTCAAGCCCTAATATTTCGCACGCCGCTTTCACCTGTTGGTCAACGGGAATAGCTTCATCCTGAAGTACGATACCCATCTTGCTATCCACGGCAATTTCGTTTAAAGTGCTGGCTAATCCGCCCCTTGTCGGATCGCGAAAAAGATGAATATCCGAACCAAATTTATCTAACAACGAAGTAGTTAAGTCGTTTAAGCTGCGGGTATCACTTTCGATATCGGTCTCAAATTCAAGGCCTTCCCTCACGGACAAAATAGCAATTCCGTGCGTGGCAATATTATCGCTGACAATAATCTTATCGCCCTTTTGAATATTCATTAAATTAATATTCGCTTTGGGATGAATATGCCCGAGGCCGGTTGTATTAATGAAGATTTTATCACCTTTCCCTCTGTTAACGACTTTGGTGTCGCCGGTAACAATTTTGACACCGGCTTTTTCAGCCGCAAACTTTATGGAGACCAATATATCCCAAAATTCGCTAATCGGTAAACCTTCTTCGAGGATAAAGCTTAAAGATAAATATTGCGGAATACCGCCACACATAGCCACATCGTTGACAGTTCCGTTGATGGCCAGTTCGCCGATATCACCGCCTGGGAAAAAAATGGGAGAAATAACAAAACTATCTGTTGAGAAAGCAATGTTACCATTCATATTCAGGAAAGCGCCATCGTGATGCTGGTCCAGCTCTTCGTTTTTTAACAAGCTGAAAACGCCGCTTTCAAGCAATTTATTGGTGAGTAAGCCACCGCTGCCGTGTGCTAAAGTGATAATATCAAAATCAAATTTCGGAATTGGACATTGTAATTTCATTAAACTTCTTTTCATCTTTTTGTTCCATTAGAGATCCATTGTTTTATAAATTGTAGAAAAATTGTAATAGGCTGCGCAAGCCCCTTCGGAGCTGACCATGGGGGCGCCGAGTGGATTTTGAGGTGTACATTCTTTACCGAATTGTGAACATTCAAAAGGTTTACTGATTCCTTTCATAATATTGCCGGCAATACACGCTTCATTTTCATTAGCAATTTCAATATGGATAGAAAATTTTTTGTTGGCATCGAACCGGGCATATTTCTCATGCAAATGAAAACCGCTTTTCCCAATTGTTCCTATTCCCCGCCACATTTGATCTCCAACTTCAAATACATCAGAAATAATCTTTTGGGCGGTTACGTTGCCTTTTTCTTTCACCATGCGAACATATTGATTTTCAACTTCCGCACGACCCTCTTCCAGCTGTTTGACAACCATTAAGATACCTTGTAACAAATCTAACGGTTCAAAACCGGTTACGACAATAGGAATTTTATATTTTTCGACCAAAGGAAAGTATTCCCAATAGCCCATAATGGAGCAAACATGGCCTGCTGCGAGAAAAGCATCAATATTACTTTCCGGGTCTTCCATTAATGCCCTAATGGCGGGCGGAACCAATACATGGGAGGTGAGGATGGAATAATTTGTCAATCCGAGTTTTTCGGCATGTAAAACAGAAAGAGCATTGGCAGGAGCGGTCGTCTCAAAGCCTACGGCAAAAAATACAACTTCCTTTTCGGGGTTCTGTTTGGCCAGTGTTACCGCTTCGAGAGGCGAATACAAAATTCTTACATCCGCTCCCTTTGCTTTGGCTTCTAACAAGTTTTTTGTAGAACCCGGAACTCTTAGCATATCACCAAAACTACAAAGAATGACTCTTTCTTTTTCGGCAAGATAGATGGCTTTGTCTATCAAATTAAGTGGCGTTACACAAACCGGACATCCCGGACCATGCAACATAGTTATCTTTTTAGGCAAAACGCTAAGGATACCGTTTTTTACAAGACTATGGGTCTGCCCTCCACAGACTTCCATAATATTCCATGATTTGGTAATGGTCTTCTCTATTTCCCTCAGAACCTTTTTGGCAAGTTCCGGATTCCGATATTCTGATAAGTATTTCATTTGTTAAATGGTATAGCGTTTCTAAAATCAGACACTTTTTCTTATTTTATTTTATTCCTTGCAAAATACATCAATTGCCCGAAAGGAATCCCTTCATCATTGGGCGAGAATTCATTTTGAAAATATAAGTCAAATTTCCCGTACATAAAATCATTTATCATATCAACCAATAAGGCATTTTGGAAAACGCCTCCGCTAAAGACTAATTTACTTATATTTAACCTGTTAGCAACACGAGTAATATAGCTAACCAAACTTATATGGAACTTTGCCGCGATAATTTCTTTCCCGACGCCATTATCGAGATCGTTAATGATTTCCTGAAACAGATATTTCACAAAATTTAACGGAAGATTTTCATCTTTTAAAAAGGAATCAGCCATGGTCATTCCATGGTTGTAATAATATTTTGACGCCAGATTTTCCAACCGCATAGATGCTTCCGCCTCAAAGCGATGTATATCACAGCCTAAAAGAATTGATGAAACCGCATCAAAAAGCCGCCCCATGCTGGTGCATTTCAGGTTCCCTTCTTTGCCAAGCATCTTCAGGTATATTTTCCATTCGGGATCAGTGAATTTTCCTTTGAGATATTTTTCCGAACCTCCTATGTTGTGGGTAATAGCCATGGCCGATATTCGGGGTTCTCCCGGCATTTTGTCACCCAATATAAAATCAAATTCATCGAGGTGAAAAACTCTTTCAACTTTCCCTTTATTATAAACAAAAAATTCGCCTCCCCAAATATTACCATCGTCACCAAAGCCGGTTCCATCCCAGACAATGCCGAGAATCTCATCTTCACAATCAAGTAAATTGTTTTCGCCGAGGACGGAATACAGGTGTGCAACATGATGTTGCAACTCAACCACTATTGCCTTGTTTTTTGCCGCAATGCCTTTGCCAAAGCGTGTTGAAAAATAATCAGGATGCTTATCAACAATTACGGTATCAATATCAGCTGCTAAAATTTGTTGAAAATGGTAAAAGGTTTTTTCATAATTCAGTTGTGCATCGAAGCTTTCTGTATTTCCGAGATATTGGCTTATGTATATGTTTTGGTTGCTAATTAAGCCAAAAACACTTTTTAGCATCGAGCCGGCTGCAAAAATGGTGTTTTCAGGAAGTCTGAGTTTTGAATTGATATAAATGGGCGCTTTCCCCCTCGAACGCCGCAGTGTAATTTTCTGACGATTCTTTTTACTAAACTGAATAACACCATCGTCTTGTGGTACCACAATATCCCTGTTATTCAGCAAGATAATGTCGGCTATCCCGGATAGCTCCCCGATAGCTTTCTCGTCCTCGTAGATTATTGTGGAATCGGTGATATTCCCACTCGTGGCAATTATCGGACTATTAAACTTTTGCAGCAGCAGATCATAAAGAGGCGTATAGGGAAGCATGACACCAATACGCAAAAGCCCTTTGTTGATGGCTTCTGCTGCGAGGTTGTTTTTTCTCTCCGAAGGAGGCCGAACAGGCAGCAAAACAATTGGGGCATAAATACTTTCCAATTCTTTTTTTTCATCTGCTTCCATGATTGCGTCCTCACCAATTGACCCACAGTCCGGATACATGAGGGCTAATGGTTTGGCAGGTCTTTTTTTTCGCTTTCGCAATGTATTGACTGCATCCGGATTGGTAGCATCACAAGTCAGTAAAAATCCACCAATTCCTTTAATGGCCACAATTTTTCCTTCTCTCCACTTCTCAACGATTGTATCAAGGTTTGTGAAGTTTTCTGTCCACTGATTATTTTCAAAAAGTTGCATTTCTATAGCACACTCCGGACAGGAATTGGTCTGGGAAAAGTGTCTCCTCTCCATCGGATTATTGTACTCCACCTGACACACCTCACACATTTCAAAAGTTACCATAGTCGTGGTAACCCTGTCATAAGGCAATTTTTTGATGATGGAATATCGAGGTCCGCAGTTGGTACAGGTTATGAAAGGATATAGGCGACGTCTGTTTTCAGGTTGGTATAGCTCTTCCCTGCAATCCTTACACAGAGCAACATCGGGTGTAAGCAAAAGATTTGGTTTGGCATCGCTTTTACTTTGAATAATTTCAAAACTATCATAAACCTGCAAGTCCGTTTCATTAATATTAGATGAAGTAACGATTGCAAGTGGCGGAAGATTATTGAGTAACTTCTGCAAAAAGTTATGAGCCGAAGCAATATCCGTATTAATTTGGATATGAACACCATCAGTTGTGTTGTTTACCCATCCTTTTAAGTTCTCTTTTTTTGCAAACCTATAAACAAATGGCCTAAAGCCCACTCCCTGAACAACACCTTCAATATGTATATGAAAACTTTTCATGACCTTTTTCCAAAAATACCAGAATATATTGATTCACGTAATATATTTTTAATAAAAAAGCTTATTCATTGATTACGAATGAATAAGCTTTTGGTAAAGAACAAAGTAGCTGGTCTATGGGCATATTTTTATTCTATTCATTTTATCGAGGATATCCAAAACCGTATCCACTATTTTAGGAATACTTTTTTTTACGGGGTCAGTTAATTCAATACTCATGGGATTCATTTCTTTTATTGAAATGGTGATAAGAATAATATCGGGAAGCTCATTTTTAAATTCCAATGCATCAATCATATCTTTTAACCCGACATCGTGGGCACTAAGAACGGTTGGGAAATCTTTGGCAAACTTGGGATAAATCACATCTATGGTTCCCGGCGATTTGGAATCCATAGTAGCATCAATAAAAACCGCCGAAGGATATTGGGCCAGGATGGGCATTAAATCAAAACTACCGGTTCCGCCATCTATAATATCAACATACTCTGGAAGTTTTGTTTTGTCCAATGCGTGAATGGCATGTACGCCAATTCCTTCATCTCCCATTAAATAGTTACCGATACCAAGGACCAGGATTCTATCTTTTTTTTCACTGTCAAGATAGTTATGGGTTTGGTAAAACAGTTTTTGCAACTCTGTTACATCATCAGAAATCATACTATCTCATTTTATCAACACACATAGGTTATATTCCGCCTTTACATTAATCGGTAAACGTAAATTTTAAGAAATGGGGAACTTTAATCTTTTCCGATACCCGATCAGCTATCTTCTTTAGGCTCATCACCTTCCCACATTTGCTTTTTCGTTTTATCAATAATCTCCTCTTCAGATTCTTTCACTCTTTCGGATCTGATAAATTTGAAGCCGCTGATCATTGCGGAAGCCTCTCCACGTGCCTCTACATAATCATGATAAAACACTAAGTACACATGAATGACAATAAAAGCGAGAAAAATCCAGATAAGAATATGATGAAAATATCTGACGGCTATCTCCCCACCTAAAAGAGGAATAATCCAGTGAAACATTTTTGGAAACCACCAGGCGGAAGTAGCCGACATTAAAGCCAAACCGGTAATTGCCTGAAAGATAAAGATCAAGAACATAATAAAATAGGAAAAGGAAGCAAAATAGTTATGACCGATACTTATATTGGATAATTTATGTTCTTTATCCCGCATGAGAAAGATATCAACTTTTAAAACATACAGCATATTATTGAAACCCTTCTTTGTATAGGGGATATAGTTCCTCCAATTTGCAAACTGGTTCCCAACGAATGCCCAATATATCCTGACTATCACAACGGCTATTAAAATATAAGCCGTTATCATGTGTATGGCTCTGACATAACCAAACCAATAGGAATGGATGGCTTCTACATTAGCGTTTATTGCAGGAGGATCTGCTATGATAAACCCCGTAATTATTAGAATTGTTATAGACAAAACCGTAATCCAGTGAAAAATCCTGACAGGAATTTCCCAGACATACACTCTTTTGAAATTATGAGTTAACGTTG
>VAOZ01176871.1_pt1 | contig 18639 bp, 17 predicted proteins | sample 3394041 | NCBI WGS metagenome assembly VAOZ01 (sample SAMN08290431, study PRJNA428436) | hydrothermal vent metagenome | isolation source: Deep-sea hydrothermal vent chimney | place: Indian Ocean: Southwest Indian Ridge
TATCATGGGAATACGATCAAACGAATCAGCGGTAAACGCAAAGGATACTGGCGGGACACGGGCGTCGCCGCTTATCTGCAACGCATCTCATCCCCGGAAGCCCTGGCTGTCAGCCCGTTACTCGGTTCGCTGTTTGAATCATGGATGGTCAACACCCTTTACCGCCTGTCATCCCTGTTGCCAACGCCGCCGCAACTCTACCACTGGCGCACATCCGGCGGCGCGGAAGTGGATTTAATCATGGAACTGGATGGCCAACTGTTTCCGATAGAAATGAAATGCAAGACTACCTTGAGCAAACATGATACGCGGGGACTTCGCGCCTTTCGAGAAACATACAAATCGGAAAAAATCGCCCCGGCGATCATTATCTATGCAGGGAAAGAGTGCTATCAAGTGGATGCCTTCACCACCGCCGTTCCCTGGAATGCATTGCTGCAATCCAGTGCAGGGGATTGAGGCAGAGGCCGGCATGCACACAAGTAACTACAACGCTAAAGCTTGCTACGTCGGTACGTACTACGATGCAACGGGTTCGCTGGAGGCGTGCGTATTGTCCGGAGCGCGCAAGTTTGAGACGCTCAGGACCGCGCCGGAAAGGGAGTCAGGGGACATAATACATCACTCGACCTCAGCATGACTAAAAAGTGCATGATGTTCACCGTGCTGCCGAATAATTATGTATTGTGTCCCCGGAATTCGTATTGAAATTGGGAATCGGGATGGATATTGCACCTGAGTTTCTTTGTGGTCATGGGCCATGGCCGACCTTGGCCGGTTCGCAATTCATACAACCCGCACTTCGACTGGTCGCCGGAGATCCCCTTCAATCACCACTGACAGGATTATCGCATGCGCAAGGATCGCAGCCTGAAAACGGTGAGCGATGCGGGGCATGCGTATGAGCAGCCGGGAATATACACGGCCTGTGTGAAGGCGTGTTCCACAAGATTGATCCATTGGTATAAGGAGGTCGAACATGATCTGGGTATCAAAGGCAAAATACGAAGGTGATTATCGCGTCCATGTGGAGTTCAATGACGGGAGGGCAGGCATTGTTGATCTGGCTGATGCCATCCTGAACGATTCCCGCGAAATTTTCCGCCCCTTGCGCAATCCCGCCTATTTTAAACGGTTCAGGGTAGCGATGGATACGCTGGTGTGGGAAAACGAGGCGGATATTGCACCGGAGTTTCTGTACGATAATTTGCAGGAAACCGTGCCTGCATGAATGCGACCGCCATCCGCGAACGGGAAGCGTATCCATGACACACACCATCATCGAAAACCCGATCATCAACTCACCCTTCACGGAGCCAGAGCATCACTTCTGCTTCTCTGACGAGGGTATCACCGATGAGATTGTTGCTGGCCGACGCAGAAGCTCCTATTTCATCCCTATCGCCAGCCCGAAGAAGAAAGGAAAACAAATCGCCTTTGACACAGAATGGACTCGTGATCGTATCGAAGAGAACAAGCTCGTCAACGACATCCGCGGACGAGTGGGCCAATGGCGCATGGGCGGCCATGTTGGTATCACTGCCGAAACCCGCCGCCTGCTTGCGTACTGGACAAATCCTGAGCGGGAAAAGAAGCTGTTCTTCTGCCAGATCGAAGCACTGGAAACAGCTATCTATATCACCGAGGTGGCCAAAAAATATGGTGACGCATGGATCGATAATGCCCTGCGCAAGGCCAATGATACCGCCAATCCAGGTCTGCCGCGCATGGCCTTCAAAATGGCCACGGGTTCCGGCAAGACTGTAGTCATGGCCATGCTTATTGCCTGGCAGACGCTCAACAAGCTGGCCAATCCCCAGGATGCCCGCTTTACCGACACCTTCCTGTTCATTACGCCGGGCATCACCATCCGCGACCGCCTGCGCGTACTGCTTCCCAACGATCCACACAACTACTATCGCCAGCGGGATATTATATCCGCCGTATCAATTGAGCGATTGCAACGGGCCAAAATTCTCATCACTAATTTTCACGCCTTTCAGCAACGCGAGAAGGTTGCGGCGGGCAAGCTGACCAAGTCCATTCTGGCTGATGGCAAGAGCAGCCCGTTTACCGAAACGCCTGATGAAATGGTGCGCCGCGTCTGCCGTGAGTTGGGCGGCAAGAAACATGTCATCGTGATCAATGACGAGGCCCATCACTGCTACCACCGCAAACCGGATGCCGATGGCGAAAAACTGACGGGCGATGAGCGACGGGAGGCAAAAAAACGAGACGAGGAGGGCCGCGTGTGGATTTCCGGCATCGAAGCGGTCAGGGCCAAGATCGGCGTCAAGGCCATCTATGATCTCTCGGCTACGCCCTTCTTCCTGCGCGGTTCCGGCTGGCCGGAAGGCACGCTGTTCCCGTGGGTGGTGAGCGATTTTTCGCTTATTGACTCCATCGAAGCAGGCATCGTCAAGGTGCCGCGCGTGCCCGTAGCCGACAACTCGATGCTGGGCGAACAGCCCACTTACCGCGACTTATGGCTACGCATCCGCGATGGCCTGCCCAAGAAAGGACGCAAGACCGATGCCGTGAGCGGCGATCCCAAGCTTCCCGCCGAACTGGAAGGCGCACTGTCCATTTTTCGCAACGACGATGGCCATGGCGGCTGGCTGCATCGCCCCAACACGATTCTGGTGGACAGCGAACAACTTGAATCAGGCGAAGCCATGAGCAAGGAGTTCAAACAGGCGGCTGCCCGCGAAATCGACGAATTCAAGGCCGAGTATCGCTTGCGCTTCCCCGGCCGTGATGCTGACAAGCTCACCGATGAAGACCTGCTGCGCGAGGTGATGAACACGGTGGGCAAAGCCGGCCGGCTGGGCGAACAGGTCAAGTGCGTGGTGAGCGTCTCCATGCTGACCGAGGGTTGGGATGCGAACACCGTCACGCACGTTCTGGGCGTGCGCGCCTTTGGCACTCAGCTTTTATGCGAGCAGGTGGTGGGCCGGGCGCTGCGCCGCATGAGCTATGCCGTCAATGGGGAAGGCCGTTTTAATGCCGAATATGCCGAGGTCTATGGCGTGCCGTTCTCGTTTATCCCCACCAGCGGCAGCAATCCCAATCCCGAACCGGGGCCCATCCCCACCCGCGTACGGGCGCTGGAAGATCGCATTGCCAGCGAAATCACCTTCCCACGTCTGGCAGGCTACCGCTACGACATTCCCGGTGAGAAGCTCATGGTGACATTCACGGAAGACTCAAAGCTGGCAATCTCCACCGCCGACATCCCGACCAGGGTGCAGCTCGATCCCATCGTCGGCGAAACCAGTATTCATACGCTGGATGACCTCAAGCGCCGCCGCGAAAACGAAGTGGCTTTTCTGCTCGCCAAGCTCACGCTGGAGAAATACTTCCGCGACGATGAAGGCAACGCCAAGCCGTGGCTTTTTCCGCAGCTCCTCACCATTGCCAGACGTTGGCTGGCCGAATGTGTGACGCTCAAGGACAATACCTTCCCGCAACTGCTGCTCCTGATTGAGTTCGCGCACGATGCTGCCGACCGTATCTACAAGACCATCGTTCAGTCGCAGCCGGGTACGCCTGCGCTCAAGCCGATTCTCCAGCCATATGACACCCTTGGCTCCACCCGCTACGTGGATTTCGACACCACGCGCCCGGTCTACGCCACCTGCTCCGACAAATGCCACATCTCGCATGTGGTGGCCGATACAGGCTCGTGGGAGCAGAAGATGGCTGAAACGCTGGAAGAAAGGGACGAGGTGCTGCGTTATGTGAAGAACCACAACCTTGGTTTTACCATCCCCTACACACTCAACGGCGAGGAGCACCAATACACGCCCGACTTCATCGCCATGCTGGACGACGGCCATGGCGCGGATAATCTGCTCAATCTCATCATCGAAGTGACAGGCGAAAAGAGGAAAGACAAGGCCGCCAAGACATCCACCGCGCGTACTTTGTGGGTTCCAACCATCAACAACCACGGTGGTTTTGGCCGCTGGGAATTTATCGAAATTGCCGATCCGTGGGATGGGCAGAATGCTATCAGACACTTGCTTGCCCATAATTCCAAGGCGGATGACAAGGGGCAAGAGTTATGATTAGCAAACAACAATTTGGTGGAGACTGGACCACTGAGAAGCTTGGCAAACTGCGTGAATATCTTTCCGCTTACACAAAAATACTCAGCAAGCAGCCGTTTTCATTCGCTTACATAGACGCGTTCGCCGGAACTGGTTACCGGGAATTGAAAGAACCCGGCAGTCGGACACACTTGTTATTTCCCGAACTGGCAGAGCCTGAACCGCAAAAGTTTCTGCAAGGGTCAGCGCGTATTGCTCTGGAGTGCGACCTCGCTTTTCACAAATGCATCTTCATTGAGAAAGACGCGCAAAAGTTGGCCGAGCTTCAAATTAATCTTCACAAGGAATTTCCAGAAAAAGAAAAACACATCATATTCAGCCAGGGTGACGCAAACACAGTCATACAAGACCTGTGCGAAAAAGATTGGCGACGGCATCGTGCGGTACTGTTTCTCGATCCATTTGGGATGCAAGTTGCATGGTCCACCATTGAAGCTGTCGCAAAAACCAGGGCGATTGACCTGTGGATTCTCTTTCCGCTCGGCGTTGCGGTGAACCGAATGCTCACCAAGAATGGCCAGATCGTCGAGACATGGAAGCTCAAGCTGGACGAAATATTCGGGTCCGGTGAGTGGTACGATGAGTTTTATCGAAAGACGCCGCAATCCTCGTTGTTCGGTGAAGAAACACAGTTGCAGAAGGCGGCAGATTTTTCGACCATCACAGATTACTATGTGAACCGGTTGAGGTCCATTTTCCCGCATGTTGCTGAAAAGCCATTGCCGCTTTATAACTCGAAAAGGGTACCGCTTTACGTGCTCTTCTTCGCCGCCGGAAATCCCAAGGGCGGCAAGACCGCAGTAAAAATTGCGCAACACATCATGGGGAATTAAAGCATGGCAACAAAATCTGCAATCGAATGGACCGAATCCACCTGGAATCCGTTGACGGGCTGCACCAAGATCAGTCCCGGTTGCAAACATTGCTATGCCGAGCGCATGGCCAGGCGTCTCAAGGCCATGGGCCAAGCCAACTATGTCAACGGATTTCAGCTAGCCATGCACGAGGGTGCGCTGGAACTGCCGCTGCGCTGGAAGAAGCCGCAGACCATCTTCGTCAATTCCATGTCCGACCTGTTCCATGAGGACGTTCCCGATACGTTTATCCTCTCGGTATTTGACGTGATGCGCCGGGCCTCATGGCACCACTTTCAGGTTCTCACAAAACGCTCGGAACGATTGGCGGAGATAAGCCCTTGCCTGCCCTGGGCTGCCAATATCTGGATGGGCGTCAGTGTTGAGAATGCGGACTATGCTTTCCGCATTGAGCATCTCAGGCACACTGACGCACGTATTAAATTTCTGTCGCTGGAACCGCTTCTTGGCCCACTGCCTGATATCAATCTTTCCGGCATGGACTGGGCGATTGTCGGCGGCGAATCCGGCCCCGGCGCGCGGCCCATGGATCGTGAATGGGTGATAGATATTCAGCGTCAATGCCTTGGGGCGGGAGTGCCTTTTTTCTTCAAGCAATGGGGTGGCGTCCGGAAGAAAAAGGCCGGGCGGATGCTGGAAGGCCGCACCTGGGATGAAATGCCTGCGGCGGGCCAGCTTGTGCTTGCAGCCGGTGCTGCCTGATTTGGAGGATACAATGATAAAGGAGAAAAATTGATGCTTACGAGAATCAGTATCCGTAATTTCAAGTGTCTGGGTGATGTGAATATCGAATTAGGCAAAGCTGTGGTGTTGATTGGGCCGAACAATTCAGGCAAGACAACCGCCCTGCAGGCGCTTGCATTGTGGGATATTGGACTGAAACGCTGGAACGAGAAACGCAAGGGGAAATCTTCCCCTGAAAAACGGCCGGGAGTCACTGTGAACCGGCGTGATCTCTTCCCTATTCCCGTTCCTGCCGCCAACTTAATTTGGCGGAATCTGCATGTACGCAATGTCCAGCATCGCATGGTGGATGGCAGGAAAAAGCCACAAACGGAGAATATCCGAATTGAGATCATTGTGGATGGCGTAACGAATGATGTGCCATGGACTTGCGGGCTTGAGTTTGATTACGCCAATGATGAATCCTTCTATTGCCGTCCGCTGCGCATGGATCGGGAGGGAACCGAGCGCATGCTGGTTCCTGATGAGGCAGCGGGCGTGGCTGTTGCATTCCTGCCCCCCATGTCCGGCCTGACGGATCGTGAATTTATTAAGCAGCCCGGTGAAATTAGCGTGCTCATCGGCCAGGGGCAGACGGCGCAAGTCATACGTAATCTTTGTCATCAGGTTTATCAGGGTAATGGTTCCGGGGATCAAGGCTCCGATCAATGGGAACGCATGGTTGACCACATTGACAAGCTGTTTGGCGTGCAATTGCTGGCACCACAGTACATCGTTGAGCGTAGCGAAATCACCATGGCCTATAAAGACGAACATGGCAACACGCTGGATCTTTCCGCCGCCGGGCGGGGGTTGCATCAAACATTGCTGCTACTTGCTCATCTGTACGCTCATCCCGATTCGGTGTTGTTACTCGACGAGCCTGACGCCCACCTGGAAATTCTGCGGCAACGCGAAATCTACAATCTGCTGATTCAGGTCGCGGATAGACAGGGGTCGCAAATCATTGCCGCCAGCCATTCCATAGCCGTGCTCAATGAGGCGGCGGAAAGGGATACAGTCATCGCTTTTGTCGGCAAACCACACCGGATTGATGATCGCGGCTCACAGGTATTGAAATCCCTTCGCGATCTCGGTTTCGATCAGTATTACCAGGCGCAGGAAACCGGATGGGTATTATATCTGGAAAATTCCACCGACCTGGCCATTCTTCAGGCATTTTCCCGGACGCTGAATCATGATGCGAGTTATTATCTTGATCGCCCCTTTGTAAAGTATGTCGAGACCAACCTGCCACAGAGGGCGCGGGATCACTTCCGCGGGCTGAAAGAGGCGCATTCCGGCCTTGTTGGTATCGCCATCTTTGACCGGCTCGACAAACAACTTCAGACAGCAGACGATCTTGTGGAAATGATGTGGAAACGTCGGGAGATTGAAAACTACTTCTGCACGGAAGAAGTATTGCTTGCCTGGGCCACCCATGATCAACCGGATGACCTTTTTGGCCGGGCCGAAGCCGGGCGGCGAGAACAGGCGATGGGAGAATCTATCTCAGAAGTTACGAAGCTTCTCGAAATCGATGAATTGCTTCCATGGTCTGCTGATGTTAAAGCCGGCGAGGAGGTGCTTGACCGGGTGTTTCGGCTGTTCTTCAAGAAACTTAAACTGCCCTTGCAGTTGCGGAAATCCGAATATCACACGCTTGCCGGACTAGCTCCAAAGGAACATTTGGATGTCGAGATCACTGAAAAACTGGACGCCATCGTGGAAGTAGCCAAAAACGCAAAACCAAGGACGGAGTAATCAACCATGGCGCGAACAAAGAAACCGGCTACGACAAAAGTCGAAACTATCCGGCACCAGGACAAGCGCGCCAATATCCCCACTGAGGAGTTGCGTGATTTTGTAGCAGAGGATGAAGCCGCGCCCAGGGCCATGCTCTATCCGCGCGACCCGTCGCTGGATCCGCAACTGGTATGGAAGGGCAAGGATGAGCAGGACGCTGCCGATCTTGAAGTGCCTGTCGTGCCCATCTACATCCAGGAGAAGATTCACCCGCAGGCGATCATCGAAGACTTGCGCACTCATGCTGCAAGCCAGGACGATGGTGTGGCGGAGTCGGATGCCGCTTATCAACCGGACATGTTCGGCGACTTCAACGGTCTGCCGGAGGAATTCGATCAGCGCGTGGACTTCTACCAGCACGAGGCCAACTGGCAGAACCGCATGATCCTGGGTGATTCGCTGCTGGTGATGAATTCACTGGCCGAGAAGGAAGGGCTGAAGGGCAAAGTGCAGATGATCTACCTCGACCCTCCCTACGGCATCAAGTTCGGCTCCAACTGGCAGGTGTCCACCCGCAAGCGCGATGTAAAAGATGGGCGCGCCACCGATGCCACCCGTCAGCCCGAGCAGGTGCGCGCCTTCCGCGACACCTGGAAGCTCGGCATTCATTCCTACCTCGCCTACCTGCGTGACCGGCTGGTGGTGGCCCGCGAACTGCTTACCGAGACCGGCAGCATCTTTGTCCAGATCGGCGACGAGAATGTGCATCTGGTGCACTCGCTTTTAGATGAAGTTTTCGGTAGCGAAAATTTTGTCGCTTTAATACCGTTCAAAAAAACAGGCGGGAAAGGCGCAAGATATCTCGACTCGGTTAACGACTACCTTTGCTGGTATGCAAAGGAAAGGGATGCAGTAAAGTTTCGCCCTATTTACCGAAAGCGTCCTCGTGCAATGATTGACCGCGGTTACAATTGGATTGAACCCGAAGACGGAAAATATCGAAGACTCAACTCCGCTGAGGTGAACGGCAGCGAGAAGTTTCCCAGCGGAAAAAGGTTTCAAAGCTCGATCCTTGTCTCGCAAAGCGGTGGCGAAAAATCCGCGTTCGTTTACGAATTTCAAGGGAAATCTTATAGGCCCTCTGCAAGCACATTTTGGAAAACCAACGTAGCGGGGATGCAATCCCTTTCAAGAGCGGGACGATTGATGGGTGTTGCCGACACACTCGCCTACAAACGATACGAAGACGATTTCCCCGTTGTTGAAATTAGCAATTGGTGGGATGACACCATTGAGAGCACTTTTGCAGTCGATAAGGTTTATGTTGTCCAAACCGCCATCAAGATCATCTCACGCTGTCTCCTAATGACCACCGATCCCGGCGATCTGGTGCTTGATCCGACGTGTGGCAGCGGCACGACAGCCTATGTCGCCGAGCAGTGGGGGCGGAGATGGATTACTGTGGACACTAGCCGGGTAGCTCTGGCGCTGGCGCGCACGCGATTGATGGCAGCCAGGTATCCCTACTACCTGCTTGCCGATTCGCCGGAAGGCGTAAACAAGGAATCGGAAATCACAGGGCTGGTTCCGCCGGAGCATGAAACGTACGGCGACATCAAAAAGGGCTTTGTCTACAAGCGTGTGCCGCACGTTACGCTGAAATCCATCGCCAATAACCCGGACATCAGGGAAGGCATGAGCCGCAAGCAGATCGACGCGGCCATTGCCCGCCATGCAGGTAGCGAAACGCTTTACGACCAGCCTTACGAGGATAAAAAGCGCCTGCGCGTCACCGGCCCGCTCACCGTGGAAAGCCTGTCGCCGCACCGGGTGCTTTCCCCAGCCGATACAAATCTGGACGGCACGGTCTCCGAACAGGAAGCAGATCGCCAGCAGGACTTCGCCACGATGATTCTGGACAACCTCAAAAAGGCCGGGGTTCAGAACACGATCAAAAACGAGCGGCTGAAGTTTGATCGCCTGGATATTTACGCGGGCGCATGGATTCAGGCCGAAGGCGAGTACACGGAAGCCGATGGCAAGGTGCAGCGGGTCGCAATCTCTATCGGCCCGGAGCACGGCACAGTCGGGCCCGCCCAGGTACAGGAGGCCGCCAAGGAGGCGGTACAGGGCATGGGCTTTAACTTGCTCATCATCTGCGGCTTCGCCTTCGATCCGCATGTGTCCGAGGAGGCCAAGCGATATGGAAAGCTCACAGTGCTGCCCGCCCGCATGAATCCCGATCTCGCTATGGGCGATGAACTGCTGAAATCGACGAAGTTGCATGGTCGAGCCTGTACGCCACGACAAGCCGCCCCTTCCCCCGCCCTGAAACAGGCAAGATCGCCATCAAGGTCATTAACCACTACGGCGACGAGGTACTGAAGGTGTTCGATGCATAAGCAGACATTTGAACTGATCCCCGCCATTGACTTGAAGAATGGACATTGCGTGCGTCTGAAGCAGGGTCGAATGGATGATGCAACGGATTACGGCGACGACCCCGCGAGAATGGCTGTACACTGGCAGTCTCTCGGCGCCACACGCCTGCATGTCGTTGATCTGGATGGTGCCTTTGCCGGAAAACCCGAGAATCGCAATGCCATTCGTGGCATCTGCGCGCGGCTTTCTATTCCCGTTCAGCTCGGTGGAGGTTTGCGTGATCTGGAAACGATTGAAGATACGTTAGGTCTCGGTGTAGGGCGCGTAATCCTGGGTTCCGCCGCCGTATCTAATCCAAAGTTGGTAACGGATGCATGCGCGGCGTTCCCCGGCCAAATCTGTGTCGGTATTGACGCCAAAGATGGCATGGTCGCCGTGCATGGCTGGGATGACGTAACGGATACCGCTGCTGTTGATCTCGCCCGGCGCTTCGAGGATGCGGGCGTCATCACAATTATCTATACGGATATTTCCCGTGACGGCATGCTAACCGGCCCCAATATTGACGAAACCCTGAAACTCGTCCGATCCATTTCCATTCCGGTCATTGTTTCCGGCGGCATCGCACAACTGGAAGATGTGAAAGCCTGTGCCAGGTATGCCGACAAAGGTATCTGCGGTGCCATCACCGGTCGCGCCATCTACGAAGGTACGCTGGATTTCGCTAAAGCCATGGAACTTTTGAAATGAGAAACCCCTTAACCGCAGTTATACGCGATGTTAAGTAAACGCATCATTCCCTGTCTCGATGTGGCGCATGGTCGCGTGGTCAAGGGCGTGCAGTTTGTGGACATTGTTGATGCCGGCGACCCCGTGGAAGCAGCCATTCGCTACGACGAACAGGGTGCCGATGAATTATGCTTTCTGGATATCCGCGCATCGCATGAAAATCGGGATACGCTTTATCATATGGTCACCGATGTCGCTGAACATGTGTTCATGCCGCTGACCGTGGGTGGTGGTATCAAAACACTGATGGATATTGAAAACCTGTTGCACGCGGGAGCAGACAAAATATCCATCAACACGGCTGCGATTCGCAATCCGGAACTGGTCAGAGAGGCTGCGGAACGATTCGGCTCCTCAACCATTGTCGTTGCCGTAGATGCCAAACGTGTGGAAGATGCTACCGGGGAGCGTTGGGAATGTTTCACGCATGGCGGGCGCAAACCCACGGGCATCAATGCAGTCGAATGGGCGCAAAAAATGAGCGCTTACGGCGCTGGCGAAATTCTGCTTACCAGCATGGATCGTGACGGCACCAAACAGGGTTATGACCTTCCGTTAACCCGTACCGTGGCGGAACACATTTCGGCCAATGTTGTGGCATCGGGCGGCGTGGGAACGCTTGAGCATCTGGCTGAAGGATTGTCTGATGGAAAGGCTGATGCGGTACTTGCCGCATCCATTTTCCATTTTGGCGAATATACTATCCAGCAAGCTAAAGAATTTCTGGATAACAGAAATATTCCTGTCCGCACTCTTTGAGTCACCATGTCTAAAAAAAAAGAAATACACCTACGAGAACTTAAGCGAGCATTCAGAAAGTGTCTGCGAATCTTCGAGAGCGCTGTTGCAAGGGGCTCCCTAGGATGCGACATAACAGATCTGAGAGAAAACTATAGCATACCCAGTAGGATTTCCCACGTTGGGAACAGGAATGATTTTCTCCATATTGATTGGACTCAGGTTGGGAAAGATGGTCAACTGCTAGTCGGAGGTGGACAAAATATTGAGCGTCAAAAGCAAATGATTAATGATGTAAATAAAGCCTTGTTACTATTCATCAAGCACGATGAGCAGTATGAAATAAAGGCATCTCTTTGACTAAGCGCTGATGGAATGGGCGCAGCAATTCGTTGAACAATACGGCTACTGGGCCGTATTCATCTGGACGTTCACTGAGGGTGAATCAGTTTTTATCGCAGCAGCCGCATTGTCTGCCGCCGGAATCATGGATACGTGGACAGTCATTCTTGTTGCCGCGCTGGGGGCATTTGCAGGGCACATGTTCTTTTTTGCACTGGGTCGCTGGAAAGGCATGTCTATTATCAAATCTATTCCTTTTCTGGAACGGCATCACCCCAAAGCCAATGTGATTCTGGATAAATACGCCCATTGGTCTATCTTCATCTTTCAGTACCTGTACGGAACGCGCATTGTCGCCGCGTTGCTCTTCGGCTGCTCCAGTATTGAATTCTGGCGGTTTTTCCTGCTGCAAATCATCAACTGCCTCTCATGGGCCTTTATCATCTACGCAGTCGGGCATGCACTGGGTATCGCGGGGATGGCCATTCTGCACCGCTTCGGCGCTATCGGACTGATAACAGTCATCCTTATTGCAGGAATTGTTGGCCTGATCATCTATTTCCGCTTTGGCCATCACCATGTTAAAAATCACCTGAACAACGACCACTATCACAAGAACAACAAATAACTTCCTCGATCGGCTATAATAAGAACGTAGAGTTCACACGATGAATATTCATACTCGCCCACCCGCTGTTGCCGGAATGTTTTATCCGGCGGGTGCGGACGCGCTTTCACAACAGGTGGACACTATGCTGGCGCAGGCCAGTCCTGCTGTGACCATCCACCCCAAAGCGCTGATCGCACCCCATGCGGGTTACATCTATTCCGGCCCCGTTGCCGCCAGCGCCTACGTCTTGTTGCGGGATATGGAACACATCCGCCGCGTGGTGCTGCTCGGCCCCGTGCATCGCGTACCCGTGCCTGGCCTTGCCCTGCCCGAAGCGGATTCTTTTTCTACGCCGCTCGGTGACATACCACTTGATAAAAAGGCCATGGAAAGTATTGCGCAACTGCCACAGGTGGTATGGAGCGAGGCTGCGCATGCCATGGAACACTCCCTTGAGGTGCATCTCCCCTTTTTGCAGCGGGTATTGGATGAATTCCGGCTCGTCCCCCTGGCCGTGGGTGATGCAAGCCCCGAGAATGTGGTCGGGGTGCTGGATGCGCTCTGGGGAAATCGTGAGACGCTCATTGTCATCAGTTCCGATCTGTCCCATTACCTCCCCTATCAGCAGGCGCAACACATGGATCGGATCACCGCGGATAACATCCTCGCTCAGCAATGGCCCATCAGTCATGAACAGGCCTGTGGCGCCACGCCGATCAACGGCCTGCTCGCCACCTCGGGCAGGCATGGCCTTACACCACACTTGCTGGATCTGCGAAATTCAGGCGATACGGCGGGCGATAAGCAGCAGGTCGTAGGCTATGGAGCGTTCGCCTTTGATGAGGCAAACGGATGACAAAGGATAAAGGTCGGATCCTTTTATCCCTCGCGAGGTCAGCGATCTCCGGTGCGCTGGGCCAGTCGCCGGACGGGTTTGTACCCCATCAGGAAGACTGGCTACAGGAAAAAGGAGCTTGCTTTATAACCTTGGAAATTAACGGCGATCTACGCGGCTGTATCGGCTCACTTGAGGCACGCCGACCACTGTTTGAGGATATTCATGCCAATGCGGTTGCCGCGGCGCTCCACGACCCGCGCTTCCCGCCGCTCACAACCGACGAATTAGCCAACGTGAATATTGAAGTATCCCTGCTTTCACCCATGCAAAAACTGGATGTTCAAAGCGAGGAAGAAACGATTGCCAAACTCAGGCCGGGAGAAGACGGTGTTGTATTCCAGTATAAGAACCGGAAGTCCACTTTCCTGCCCCAGGTGTGGGAGCAATTATCCGACGCACATCACTTTCTGGCTCATCTCCGCGTCAAGGCCGGCATGCCGCCCGGCTTCTGGCACCCGGATGTGCTAATCTATACGTATAAGGTTGATAAGTTCAGTGAAGGAAATCCGGAGTAGCACCATGGCTAATGCGCATTATCCCGGCCGTTACTGGCACAGACTCAATGATGGCCGCATCCAGTGCGATATTTGTCCGCGTGACTGTAAACTAAAGGATGGTCAACGTGGTCTGTGCTTCGTGCGCATGCGCGAAGGCGAACGGATCGTGCTGACCACGTATGGCCGTTCTTCCGGTTTCTGCGTGGATCCGATCGAGAAAAAGCCGTTAAACCACTTCCTGCCCGGTAGCCGCGTCCTGTCCTTTGGTACTGCCGGGTGCAATCTGGCTTGTCGCTTTTGCCAGAACTGGGACATCTCCAAATCACGCGAATTCGACCGCCTGTGTGATGAGGCACCTCCCGAAACGATTGCCAGAACCGCGCGGGAACTAGGGTGCGCCAGTGTTTCCTTCACCTATAACGATCCGGTCATCTTCCTTGAATACGCAGTGGACGCAGCCATTGCCTGCCATGAAATCGGCATCAAGACGGTCGCCGTCACCGCCGGTTATATCCACCCCGGGGCGAGAGCCGAATTCTTCAGTCATATGGATGCCGCCAATGTCGATTTAAAGGCCTTTACCGAAGTGTTTTATCACAAACTGTGTGCCGGACATCTTCAACCTGTGCTGGATACGCTCGAATACCTGATCCATGAAACCGATGTGTGGACGGAAATCACCACATTGCTCCTGCCCGGTGGCAATGATTCGGATATGGAAATCAGGCAGGAGAGCGAATGGATCATGGAGCATCTGGGCGCCGATGCACCCCTGCATTTCTCGGCTTTCCATCCGGATTACAAGATGATGGATATTTCGCACACGCCGCCATCCACCTTAAGCCGTGCGCGGCGGATTGCACTGGATACCGGCCTGCATCACGTCTATACCGGCAATGTACACGATACGGATGGCGGCACGACTTCATGCCCCGATTGTGGAAACAGACTCATCGTGCGCGACTGGTACAATATTCTGGATTATCGGGTGACGGACGATGGTCACTGTCCCTCATGCGGCGCTATCCTTCCGGGAAGGTTCTCACTCTTTGAACATGCATATGGCAACCATCGCATGCCCGTCCGGATACATGTCTAGCCCGGACTAGAACGGAATGTCATCGTCCACGGGCACATTGTTGAAAGCCGGGGTATCCGCAAACGGATCATCCGTTGCTTCTGGCTTGTGAGGACTTTTCACCGGATTATCGGTACGTGGCACGTCTTCACCCTTACCACCCAGCATCTTCATTTCCCGTGCACGAATATCGGTACTATAGCGGTCATTGCCATCTCGATCCTGCCACTTGCGCGTCTCGATTCTACCCTCAATATAGACTTGCGATCCTTTATGCAGGTATTGATTGGCAATCTCACCCAGTTTGCCCCACAAGACGACGCGGTGCCACTCCGTTCGCTCCTGACGCTCGCCATTGCGATCCTTAAAACGTTCAGTCGTGGCGATGCGGATATTGCACACGCAGGTGCCATCCTGCATGTAGCGCGTTTCCGGGTCCGCCCCCAGATTTCCAATGAGAATCGCCTTGTTCAGCATCACTGCTCCTCCGCCCGACCATGTGTCGTTGATGTCACCGAATCTAGCCTGAACTATGCGTAAATTCTACCATGCCCTTGCTTGTTCCTTTGTCCCTTCCTGTGCGATGCACGCAGACAGGCGTACCCCGAATCCCTCGCCGGTCGTCCATATGCACGGCTACGGGTCTCCTTCCTCGACATTTGCTGCGTCGTGCTGCTCTCCGGCCTCAAGGCCACTGCCGCCGCCACCGCCGGCATACTGACGCGCGGCATCGTTCCGCTGTTTGGCCAGCCTGACAATCCATGTCGGCAGCACTTCTCCGAGGGGTTTATGTCCCGACGCATGCTGATCCATTCCACAAGAGGCTTACAAGGTCAAAATTCACGCGCCTCACGGCGGTGAATTCGACGCAATCGCTTCATCAGGCGTTTACGAGCCGCGGCTTCCTTGCGTTTCTTTGCAATCGATGGCTTTTCATAAGCTTCACGGCGCCGACATTCGCTGATGACACCTGCACGCTCTACCTGTTTACGAAAACGTTTCAGTGCAATTTCAAACGCATCTTCAGAATCAACTCTGATGCCTGGCATAAAAAACATCACCCCCTTCCTCTTTGTATGTACATGCGTAGGTTCACTGGCCTAAACGTTGCAAACAAAAGGGCTGTTCAAACAAACGCCTTACTGACCACACAAAGGGGCGGGCGATTATCATCATGCGTACGAATAAGTCAAATACAGGGGACAGTGGAGGGCTGCTTAAAACGACAGGTACGGTTGCGGGCTGGACACTGCTCTCCCGTATCCTGGGTTTCGTACGGGATATCCTTTTGGCACGCGTATTGGGTGCGGGACTGCTGGCGGACGCATTTTTTGTTGCTTTCAAGTTACCTAATTTCTTCCGCCGCATGTTTGCGGAAGGTACGCTTACCGTTGCGCTGGTGCCGGTGCTTGCCGATGAACGCAAACAGGGTGAGACCGCCGCGCATGATTTTCTCAATGCGCTGGCGGGTCTTCTCCTTTTGGTTTTACTCCTCGCCACTGTTTTGGGCATCGTGTTTATGCCACTGTTACTGTTGGTTTTTGCCCCTGGCTTCCACAATGAGCCTGAACGCTGGGCGCAAACCCTGACACTGGCACGCTGGATGTTTCCCTATATGGCGATGATTTCACTGGCGGCCATGGCATGGGCGGTACTGAACACCTACCGCAAGTTCGCCGTGCCCGCGGCCAGTCCCGCTCTGCTGAACATCGCGATCATCTTTGCCGCCGTCGTGCTGGCACCTTCATTTGACAACCCTGCCCATGCACTAGCTATCGGTGTTCTTGCCGGTGGCATGTTGCAACTTGGTATCCAGTTTCCCGCTTTGAAACGCATTGGCTGGCTACCCAGGCCCACCTGGAAATTCAATCACTCCCCAGTAATTCGTACCCTGAAACTGTTCGGTCCTGCCGTCGTTGGCGTGGCGGCGGTGCAAATCAATATTCTCGTAGGGACGATTCTGGCAACCTTGCTTCCTGTCGGTGCGGTCTCTTATCTGTATTATTCGGATCGGATCGTACAACTGCCTTTGGCGTTGTTCGGTATTGCTATGGGAACGGCATTGTTGCCGACACTGTCCTCACACTTTTCCAATCAACAAACCGACGTCGCCCTGCACGAACTGCGGCAGGGTTTAAGCTGGCTGACGTGGATCACCCTGCCTGCCACGCTGGGGCTGCTGTTGCTGGCTAATCCCATCATTATCACGTTGTTCGAGCAAGGGCGTTTCACACATACGGCCAGTATTGCGACTGCTCACACGCTGCAAGCCTATGCGCTTGGACTCGTTGCTTTCTGTTGGACGCGCGTACTGGCCACGAGCTGTTATGCTGAGCAGGATGCTAAGACACCCATGCATTATGCCGCGATCAGTGTCGCTGCCAACATTGTGATGGCGGTACTCCTGATGTGGCCGCTTGGCTATATCGGGCTTGCGCTGGCCACGTCCCTGGCTTCATTCATCAATGCCGCCCTGTTGTTGGCGCATCTGCGAAAAAAACATCCACACCTGCTGGATAGCACAAGTCTCAAAAGAATGATGTGCATCCTCGCTGCCTGCGCACCCATGCTCCTCTTTTTATTATCGCTGGATTATTTTTGGCCATTTCCGGGACATGGAAAGGCATTGCAAATCACGTGGTTAGGCATATCGGTCTTTGGCGGGATACTCGTATTTTTTCTTACGGCCCGACTGTTAGGGGAGAGGCTCAATCCGTTTCGTTCGATGGCCGACTAAACAGATTGTTGACTTTGTTGTCAAGAATCTCTTACAGTTCGCGCCGTTGCATACTTTTTATGTCATGATTATCTCGGAAATATTCTCCCTGTGAACATCCTTTCATACCATGCATGCAATAATATTTTATCAATAGGTTAGAGGTATTTTTTTATGGCTACAGGTACAGTGAAATGGTTCAATGATTCCAAGGGGTTCGGCTTTATTGCGCCGGATGATGGGAGTGATGATGTGTTCGTGCATTTCTCCTCCGTTCAGGGCGATGGCTTCAAAAGTCTAGCCGAAGGTCAGAAGGTGTCATTCGATATTGAACAAGGTCAGAAAGGGCCACAGGCGCAGAATGTTATGCCTGACTAAATCATTGTTTGCGTAAACAAACTTGATTTCAGCACCCCGCCCGATGTCATCATTCGGCGGGGTGTTTTTATTACCGCTTGGTACGCATGTTTAACATGAAAGGTATCGCATTGAGCATACAAGAGAGCCTCTTGCAAAACTCATGAGCGGTGATCGGCTTCCCCACTTCGGTCCATTTCCGAGCTTGAATTTCGCTCCATGGAACCACCATGCAGCTCATTCAATCCCGAAAATGGTCTCAAAACGGGAGTGCCGCTCATCTACCCAGAGTTTTGCAAGAGGCTCAGGAGACAGGCTGTTTTCTAATACCTGGATCCTGCAAGTGATTGTACTGTGCATGTGCAATCACTTGCAGGATCCAGGTAACAGTCGCCGCGACTGATCATGAAGTAGCATGTCCGCAAGAGTTTGTGAGCAAGAGCGATGATGGCGCGTTTGTGTCCGCCGGATGGCAAGAGACGTGTATTTGTATTTGGCCTTGAAGACGGAGGTAGTTCGGCTGGCGGCGTGAGCGCACTCGCAAAGCAGGCGACGCACATATCGGTTTCCTTTTCACTCGCTCAGTTCTCTCTGTAAGGCATCAAGGATTTCCTTGCGTGGCGCCTTCAGTCGATTGCTTGCATATTGCAGCACATCAATCGTTGGTTTCCCGGCAATCAACGCCTTAACCATGGCGTGGGCGGACTGCATCAATATCGCCCACTTCCAGGCGTAAGCCCTTCAGCGCTCATGAAAATTGACCCGTTTTTGCTCAA
>VAOZ01136446.1_pt1 | contig 18636 bp, 18 predicted proteins | sample 3394041 | NCBI WGS metagenome assembly VAOZ01 (sample SAMN08290431, study PRJNA428436) | hydrothermal vent metagenome | isolation source: Deep-sea hydrothermal vent chimney | place: Indian Ocean: Southwest Indian Ridge
ATTGCTCCTTATGTCACATCCTTAAATACTTAGTCCAAACTTGTAAGAAAATAGAAAGTAAGAAGGAAACTCTCTGAGACGGTATCGCATTGAACGTACCTGTTAAACCGCCCTATCTTACTTTCTTCCATTTGAATTATTAAACTACAAAATTAATAACCAAATGGATCGTTTCTTCTGTTTTTGCAATCATACGAGATAAACAGACGTGTGAGAGGAAAACAGACGCGTGGAAAAAAACAAGTACTGTTTGCTTGATTTCATATACGATACCCAACAATCGCTTCCACACACCTCCCCGCTGTTTTCCCATCCCACAACTCGGGGCGTTGGGGGTTGCGGGTGAGACGCAGGGTGGCTTGAAACTCTTTCCGGATTCTTTCCACATTGTTGCCTACCAACACGGAGGCTCCTCCGTTTTCTCGTAAAGTAATGGGACGTTCGGTATTCCAACGCAGGGTTAAACAGGGCGTTCCCAAAACACAGCTCTCTTCCTGCAAACCTCCGCTGTCGGTTAATAATAATTTGGCTTCCATATTCAGGCGTAACATGTCATGGTAACCAACAGGATTGAGTAAAATCAGGTTTTCTGTTTTCATTGCTTTTTGCCATAAGCCAAAGGTTTGTAACATTTTTTGTGCCCGCGGGTGAATAGGCCATATCAAAGGCATGTCGGCAGCGACTTCGTCAACGAGAAAGTTAAACAACGGCACCAGGACTTCTTTACGATCTACATTGGAAGGGCGGTGCATGGTGATTAAAGCAAAGCTTTCAAGGTTAAAGGATAAAGGGGCAAGGTTAAAGGGTTGGTTTGGGATGAGATTGGATTTAATGATATTTTCTATTGATAATTTTTCGGCTTTTTGGCGGTTGGCTTCGAGGGTGTCGATCATGATGTTGCCCACAAAAGCTATTTTATTTTCGGGGACGCCTTCTTTGCGGAGGTTTTCACCGGAAAGCTTGTCGGGGATTAACAACAAATCGGACAGACGGTCGGTAACGAGGCGGTTGATTTCTTCGGGCATGGTCATATCTCCACTGCGTAAGCCGGCTTCTATGTGACAAACTTTGATATTCAGCTTCTTGGCCGTAACACTGCAAGCCAAAGTGGCATTTACATCGCCTACCACCACCACCCAATCGGGTTTTTCCTGTTCCAGCACTTTTTCAAACGCCATCATGGTATTGCCTACCTGCTCGGCATGTGTACCCGAGCCGACCCCCAAATTAATGTCTGCTTCGGGTATGTTCAACGACTTAAAAAAGGTTTTGGACATACGGTCGTCGTAATGCTGACCGGTGTGGACAAGGAGGTGTTCTATTTTGGGGACTGGAGGGACTTGGGAGACTGAAGGGACGGGAGAGACTGGAGGGACTGGAGGGACTGAAGGGACTGAAGAGCGTTGAGATATATGGGAATTATACGTTTTAATTGCTTTAATGAAAGGGGCAATCTTCATAAAATTAGGTCTTGCTCCGACTACGGAGATTATTTTCATTATATTTTTTGTTTTAATGTAATGGACTTTGGGGACTGGAGATACTGGAGAGAAATGAGAGACTGAAGAGATGGGGAGACTGGAGAGATTGGAGGGACGGGAGAGATTAATAGCTCCATTTTTCAGGGTGGACAGCCATGTTAACGAGTTTACCAATTATTTGCTCATATTTCTTATCTAACAGCTCAAATTGTTCTGGTGTAATGTACTTAAATTCTAAAGCAAAATCTAACCAGACCTGAGTCTCCGCAGATTCTGCTTCGGAATCACTTAGTTTTGACACAAAATGCTTCGGGTATTTTCTTTTACGAAACGCCTCAGCCAAATTAGCACAAACTGAACGGCTTGATCGTCTAATTTGATCGGTTAGAGAATATGTTTCCTCTTTGGGGAATGATTTGGTTAAGTCGTAGATTTCAACAGCTGCTTCAAAAGCAAGTTTATAGGTATCTAATTCTCTGTGTGACCTTATCTTCATGTGATATGATTAATTTAATTCTTCTCGCTAAAAGGGCACTCCAGTCACTACCTTCCCTTAGGTATCTAAAGTCTTAAAAAGGGGCGAACACTGACGACGGAGATGATTTTCATATTTTACTTAATCAGGTTAACAGTTTCCTCGATATGACTTCTGGAAGATGCGCCAAACACAACCGATTGTACATTTTGATTATTAATAAACTCATAAGCTTCTTTTGCAGGAATTGCACCGGAAGCTAATGTTGACATCGCCATCAATTGATACTTTTCAGGATTATTATTTTTGGCTGCTTTAACATACTCATCAACACCAGGCGACATTAAATATCCGATTTTATTAAAGGATGAACAAACAACTACTTCTTCAATATCCCATTCATTCAACTTATTTAATAAATAAGGCATATTTTGGGTGATAAGACCGGGAATTGCGTTATACTTTTTGCGTATATAGTCAGAATATGCTTTAAAAATCAACTCGAAATCATAGCCCAGCAACAAATCTGTAATTATGTTTTGCAAAAAGACAACTTTAATGTTCAATCCTTCAAACATCTTCATCTCCATATCAATAAGAATTTGCATAAGCTTAACCAAATCTTTGGTTAATACTGCCGACCCTCCTTTTGCAATCATTCCTAACATTGACTTGAATGAGTTTCCCTTAATTAAAAGCTCATTTATTGTTTGCGGAATACCTTGTTCGGCAACCATATTAGCATATTTATGCGGATAGGGTATGGAGGGATACCAATTAATATGAGAATATTTTGAAGAATTATCAAGAAAATATTTTACAATATCTTTAGCTCTGTCATTGCTGTTTAGCATAATTCCTTTTACACCGGCATCAATTACGTAATCATATACCCTAAAAATATTTTCTATATTGTAAAATTTTTCTGCTAGTTGCTGTGCTTTTTCCTGCGACATGTGATTAATACCAAAAAACTGGTTGTCACCAAAAACAATTTTATCTATTTTTTCCATGGTTAAAATCTACCGTTATTTTTATAATCCTCAAAAATATCATCAATTACCTGCAAAGTATTCACACCATCCTCAAAAGAGCATATGTTATCAAGACTGTTATTTTTTATCGAATCAACAAAATGGTATAATTGCCTTGTAAACTCATTGCCCCGAACATAAAAAGGAACGGGATGAAACAAGTCCGTAATATAAAGTGTATTCCAACCCTGACGCAAATTTTCCTCTTTATTTTCTTTTTTCAGGTAAATTTTTAAACTATGCTGATCGGCTAACACCTTACCTTCTTTACCAAAAATTTCAATTTTGTTAGTGGGCTTACGATAGCTTTCATCGCTCCAATTGATATAAATAGTGCCTGTAATCCCGGATTTATATAATAATGTGGCAGAAACAGCATCCTCCACGTTTTTTGAATAAATATTTGATAAAGAAGCCCCTGTAATTTTATCAGGTTTACCTACAAGAAAATTTACCAAATCAATGGCATGAGAAGCCATTTCATAAACAGCTCCGCCACCAGTTTCATGAGAACCTCTCCAGCCTTTACCGGAATCAGGCTTAGTGATGGTATTACTGAACATTTCCGATTTAAACCTGATAATCTCACCAATAAGATTTTCCTTTAACATCTGTTTTAATGCTGCAAAAACATCATTAAACCGGTTTACATAGCCAACCTGATTAACAAGTTTTTTTTCTTCATACAATTGCTGAAGTTCTCTTGCTTTGTTCTTATCCAAAGTAAATGGTTTTTCACAAAAAACATGGATATTTTTATCTGCAAAAACTTTGATAATATCAAAATGCAAGTTTGGTGGAGTACAAACCAGGGCAGCATCAATATTTTCTTTTTTTAAAAGTATTTTGTAATCTTTATAAATATTAACACCGGTAACATATTTACCAAACATTGTATTTATCAAAGAAGAAGGGTCAACAATAGAACTAATCTCCACATCCGGATGACTATTGATGATTGAATAATGGGTAATCCCCATCCTTCCCATACCTATAATTGCTATTTTTATCATTTTTTACTTTTTTCTCAATTTAATATATAATTGCTTTTTTATAAGCTTGGGATACCAAATCCCATGTATAATATTTTTTTGCTAACGATGTCATATCCTTTTTTATAACTTCCAGTTGTTTTCCATCTAACTCATTAACGATTTTCACCAAGTCCTCAACCGACTTAAAGAAAGGTGTTTTTCCTTTTGTTGAAGCTCTGTTTGTGGATGAATCGTAGCTGATAACAGGTAATCCGAGATTCATTGCTTCAACAAGACTGGGTGCTGTTCCGCATACCGAATGGCTATGAATATATAAACGGGCGTTTTTTCGTAATAAATCTAACTCCCGTTGGTCATAAACAGCATCAATCAGATATATATTTTCAATATTTGAGTATTTACTTTTTAATCTCTTACCGTATTCTGAAATGTGCCAATTAGAAATAAGCACTAATTTTTTATCAGGCATATTTTTATAGGCTTCCAAAACAATATGTATCATATTATCTTCCTGTGCTCTGGAAACACTAATGGTATAATCTTCTTTTAAGAAAGGATATTTTAAAAAATCACTTTCTTTTATTTCAGGTTTTAATACATGATCTCCGCCATAAGGAATTACAGTATTTTCACATTTATACTCTTTAACGTAATGGTCATGAATTACCGGATTATCTGTAATTACAACATTTGCAAATTTTACTGATAACCTTTCCGAGAAATAAATGTACTTTTTTGTAAAGTAGTTCCATTTATCTCTCATCCAGTCAATACCTCCAATATTCAAAACCAATTTTTTCCCTGATATTTTATTTAACGGGAAAACTATTGCCCCCGAATTACCAAGAACCAATAATACGTCCACTTTAAACCATGCATGAATAATGGACAAACTGTCATAAATAACACTTTGCCAGCCATTGGCTTTAAGAGGTAAATATTTTAATTTTGCACCATTAAAGGAAGATAACCTTTCTTTTTGGGGAGTCTTGCTACAATAAACTACAAAATCAAAATCATCTTTCAAATATAATGTCAAATAATGAGCAAGTGTTTCAAATCCACCATATTTTGCCGGTAAACCATTTGTGCCAATTATACCAACTTTAATTTTTGCAGCCATCCCCAAAAATGTTACAAATAATCTTGGTAATATGCATAAATATATTCTCTCAAAGCTATTTTCCAATCTCTCATTTTATTCACTTGCCGTAGATTAAGTTTTGTGGTTAACAGTCTTTCAGATGCAGGTCTTTCAGCATAATATATGTCTTTAAAATAATCGGAAGAAACGGCATTAATTTTGACATCATTTTCCAGGCCCAGGATTCGAATTAATTCCTTTGCTACTTCCAATCTGCTTGTTTGGCCTCCGCAAACAGTATTATACAATCCCCAATATTCCTTTTCAATCAAAGCCTTTACTGTTTTTGCAAAATCGTGTGTATAAGTAGGAGTTCCATCTTTATCATCAACAATAAAAAGCTCTTTCTTATCTTCCTTTAATTGCTTCATTAATTTTTGGATGAATTTTTTATCCTTTTTAGGGCCGGAACCCATCATCCAACCGGCACGGCACACCAGATACCGGTCTGCATTTTCAATTACAAATCGTTCTCCCATGTATTTTGATCTGGCATATACGCCGAGCGGGTTAGGCAAATCCCAATCATCATAGAACTCTTTTTTACCATCAAAAATCCCTGCCGTACTTATGTAAAGGACAGGAATATTTAATTCGTTAGCAATATACACTGCATTTTCAACGGCCAATGTATTAGTAAGATAAGTATCTTCCGGGTGTTCTTCACAATACTCCAAATCGGTATAAGCTCCGAGATGAAATAAATAATCTGGTTGAAATTCTAAAACATCTTTCCGGTAAGTTTCAAAATCCCTGAAATCCAAAAAAGAAAGCCAACTTTCGTTAACATCTTTATCCGTACATTTTAATTCATAATCATTTTTAAATTGTGTATAAAATGCTTCACCAAGCATTCCTCCACATCCTGCAATGTAAATCTTCTTTTTCATAATTTTTTTACTTTTTTATTCCGGGCCAGTTAACCCACTCAGCCCTTTCATTCATAATTATGTCTGTTTTAATTATTTTAGCAGGATTACCGGCAACAATACAATTAGAAGGTACATCCTTAACCACAACAGAACCGGCACCAACAATCACTTCATCACCTATTTTAACACCGGGCATAATAATCGCTCCAATACCTATTAAACAGTTTTTACCAATATATGTATCAGTTAACCAGGGCAAACCATCAACCCGTTTACAGTGATCATGACTTAATATGGTTACATGTGAAGCAACCAAGGTATGTTTATCAATATGAATACCTTTTTGATATAGTCTGTCAAAATTAAGTTTACGTTCGAGTGTTACGGTTGAATGAATATCGAAGCCCTGTAACCTGTGTTTATATACTCGATATTTTTGAATAATTTTTGCAAGGAAAGATCTTACGGCAAATTTTAATCTTAATAGATTCATATTTAAGTTACTTAGAATTAGTATTTTCCAACCTTGATTTTATTACTCTTGCAGGTACACCTGCAACTATTGAATATGCAGGAATACTTTTGTTAACTACACTTCCTGCAGCAATTATTGAGTTTTGCCCAACTGTTACTCCATCTAAAATAATAGCCCGGCTTCCTACCCATACCCCCTCCTCAATAGTAACTCCCTTTCGGGTTTCTCCTTGCTCATTTACTGCAATATTGGGATCTGAGAAATTATGATTTTCAGAAAATATTTGAACTCCAGGGCCAAATATTACATGATCCTTAATTATTACATTGCCCCTAACCTGTATATAGCAATTTGGCGAGAAACCAACGTCATCACCTATTGTTAAACCTTCTCCAATAGACCTGATACCTCCAACACAATCGATGATTGTCCCTCTGTGTATGGAAACGTTATTGCCAATATGAACTCCTTTCCGTGATAAGGCGTTAATTTCAACATAATCACCGATAAAAAACGTTTTACCGACTACAATCAAATTTTTATGTTTAATCCTGCATCTTTTTCCTCTAAAAATAATTCCCTTTGATTTATTCAAAAATAGTTTAAGAAAAAAACCTCTAATCAATTGAATGAATTTCTCAAATAGAACAAGGAACAAGTTATATAAACCAATATTGTTATCAATCTCGTAACCCTCTCGACCAAGGCGATGAATTAATCTATTTAAAAATGCAAGTAACATAAATCATTTGTTTTTTATTGTATCCAAATAAATTTTAATTAAATCAGTGTAGTGTTTTTCCTGGTTAAAATGTTCTTCTGCAAATTTCCTACAGTTCATTGACAATTGAAAATAATCTTTTTCCGATTGTTCACTAGCTAAAATGAGTGTTTTTTGAAGCTCTTCAATATTTTTCATCTTAAATAAAAAACCTGTTTTTCTATCCTGAATAATTTCAGGGATTCCTCCAATCTTAGACCCAATCACCGGCTTACCGTTCGCATATGCTTCTATAATTGTTAAGGGATTATTCTCATACCATTCTGACGGAACAATAATAAAGGATGCGTTACTTATTATTTTATTAAGCTCATTTCCTGATTTAAAGCCAAGCAATTCAACTTTTTCTTCAAGATTATTTGATACGATAAAATTAATTACTGTTTCTAGTATTGGCCCATTTCCCACTATCTTAAGCAAGTGCTTTACATTAGCCTTTTTGAATGCTTTTAATAATGTTAATATTCCTTTTTCCTCAGAAATTCTACCATAAAATAGAAAATAATTACCCTTCCTACTATTTGGAAGCTTATCTATTAGCCTAGGATAAAAGTTGTAAAGGTGGCTTATTTTATTACGGAAGGATTTTTCCCGATAATGAAGATTATAACTAAATTTACTGACTGTGATAAGCCTGTCAAAATATTTATCATATGGAGCAACAATATCATGGAAAATATACTCAAAACTTGAAATTGTACTCAACATATAATTACCTCTATTGCATTTATTCTTAATACAATATAGTGCATTGTTAGTTTCTAAACACTTTTCACATATTTCCCCTCTTCCATTTAACATTGAATTGTGAGGACACAATAAGCCATAGTCATGAAGAGTAATTGCAACTGGAATGTGAAAGCGTTTTAGTACTTTTAAAATTGACGGTGTTAAGTCTGCCTTATATAAGTGGACATGAGCTATTTCTGGATTAAACTTTGTAATCAGGTTATCTATTTTCCTAGCGGATTCTGTTGAGTAAAAAAACCTAGGGAGAGATGCAATTCTTTTTAGTGTTGATACTTTAAAATAGTTTATTGGTTCTATAAAGTAATCCGAAGTATTTGCCGGATAATTATTCTCATTTTTTTGTGAAAAATAAAAGACCTCATGCCCATGTTCTTCCAGCAACTTACCAGTGTTCAGGTAAACCACATCTGCACCGCCCCGGCGATAATGGACGCTATTAATTTGAAGGATTTTCATAGTTTATAGAATATTTGATTGCCATCTCGATACCATTTACCATATTTTCGATGGTAATTTTCTTTGATGTAATATATGCTCCTTCGCTCAATTTAGCATAGAGTTCCTTGTTCGTAAATACTTTTTCAAGTGCGCTTTGTAAATCATCAATGTTATTTTCTTTTATGAGAAAGCCATTCTCACCATTTTGCACATAGTCTTTAATTCCACCATGTTCTATTTCTTCAGAACCAATAAATGGTTTTTTACAAGCAAATGCTTGCATAACTGAAAGCCCTCCTTGAGACGGTAAAACAACAACATCTGATAATAAAATATATAAAACAGCATCTTCAACATGCTTCCCGGCAAAAACCGTATATTTATGTTCAAATGCTGACATATTTTGCTTAACCCATTCTTCATCCGGTCCATTACCGACCACTAAAGTTTTTGCCTGTATGCCTATTGTATTTAAATTAGCTGTGGCTGTTATTAGATTATTAATTTGTTTTCTTTTCTCAATACCTCCAATATATAGTGAAACTTTGTAACCATACAAACCCAACTCCTTTTTTTTTGCACCAACCTTTTCCAAATATTTCTTAATTTCAGTTGATATAGAAGAAGTATCAATGGTATTTTGAGCCCGAAAGATTTTTGATTTATCAATATTAAAATCTCTCTTTAATGACCAATCTGCAAAAGAAGTATAAGTAATGTATGCATCAGCGTGTTTTATAAAAACAGACAAAATAGGATCAATCATTTTCCTAAACTTAGGCCTTTTATCTTTAGGGACTGAGCCGGCCTCATACCAAATGAATTTTTTACGAAACAACTTACAATATAGAAAAGCAAAAATATCATTATAAAAATTTGTACTGGGTTCTACAATAACAATATCATAATTTCCTTTTACAAGATGAAAAAATAATGAAGGGTGCCATACGCGTAATTGTTTTGAACCGTAAGAGCCTTTATAATTTAAAAAAAAAGTAAACAACCTTTTATGTTTAAACCCTTCTATCTTTCCAGCATTAACCTGCGAGCCCGTTTTAAAACTTTTTCCATAGAAAACAGTCAAATCAATTCCTTCTCTTTTGGCCAACTCCTTAAAAACCGGAACACGATAATGAGGAATTATTCGTTGGCTAATGGCTACTTTTATTTTTTTCATAAATTTCTAAAAAAAGTTGTTCATATTTTTTTATCATAGTTTCCATACTAAAATTATTTTTAACATAATTATAGGCATTATCAATAATTTCTTTTTCTCTTTCAGTACCGATAATAGAAATGGCTTTTATTAATGTTCTTTTTAGTCCTTCATCTGAACCGTCATAAACAAATCCGTTTACACCATCTATAACAAAATCATCGGAGTTTGCTCCCTTTGAAATAACACAAAGCCGTTTATATATCATTGCTTCAAAAAGAACGTTTGGACAGCCTTCAAAATGGGAAGGAAGAACCATTATGTGAATTTCATTGAAGAATTTTTCTATTTGGGTATCCGATTCCCGTAAAAAAACATTGTCGTTGTCTTTAATAATATCAAGTATTTTTTGTGTTTCATCTCCTTTACTTCCTTGCAAAAATAATTTAAGTGATTTATCCGTTTCTTTTGTTGATGTCAGAAAAACACGAGTTAGTTGTATGAAATTTTTCTGGTGACTTTGCCGTCCTAAGCCACCTATAACAATTTTATTATTATCGTTGTTATTATAACCCTTATTTAATTGATGAATCTCAAAGCCATTATAAATAACACGTAGTTTCGGATGATATTTTTTTGAAAACACATTTTTAAAATCTTGTAAGGCATCTTTGGAATTAAAAACCAAGTACGAATTTCTAATTAAAAATCTCTCTACAAATAGGTGATATTTTGAATATAATAGAATGGAATTTCTCGAATTAGCAATAATTTTATTTTTATATTTTCTAGGTGCAGAGATTCTAATAAATAAATTGTTCATGAATAAAGTTGAGAATAGAATATCAAACTTATTGTTTTTTAAAACACGCCTAATGTATAGTAAAGCCTCTATTATCTTTAAAACAGATTTTTTTTTCTTTAATTTGTCTATGCTTATGGTGATACCCCCAACCGCAAAAATATCATTATAAAAAGCTTCCTTTTGATAAGCATAAAGTATTAAATATACCTCAAAAATAGTCTTATCAATGCCTTTTATTAATTCAACAAATTGTCGTTCTGCACCTCCCTGCCCCAGGTTTGAGATAAAAAAAGCAACTTTAATCTTAGACATTATTTTTCTCATTTTTCACTAATGATAGCAATATTATTATATAATTTATTTTTTTGGGTCAACTGCTTTTCCGGCGGTAACATTTGAAAAATATATCTAGTTGATGAAAAACAAATTAAACATATATGATTAAGAATTTTCAATAACATTAACTGTAAATTGAATTTGTTTTTATGTTTACTAATTTTGCCTATTTTCTCTTGCCGATTAATCCAACCCCTTGGTAAGGTAGAATAGATATTTCCAGTAATCTTTGCTTTATCAAACCCTACTTCTAACAATAAGTTGTAAATTCCATCTGGTCTAAAAAATGTTAAATGAATTTTTGGTGCTGTAATACTTGCCTCAATACTCCTCAGTTCATAATCAGCATTAGGTATGTCAATATACATTTTGTTCCCTTTATCCATCCAATTTTCATAAATAAATTTTAATGTTTTTTCAGGAGATATTAGATGTTCTAAAACATGAGATAATATTACCAAATCGAAATTCTCTTCTGTTTCGTATTCTTCTATAAAAGAATTAATTACCTTCGTGTTTTTTATTTTTTTTAATTTCTTAATGAATTCTTCCCCAGGTTCTATTAATGTGATTCTGATTTTAGGGTATTTATTACTAATTAATTTTGCTAATTCTCCATCGCCAGGACCAATTTCAACAATTGAATTGATATTATCAAAGTTAATACGCTGCTCCAAAAAGAATAAATGATGTTTTGCCTTTATTCTCGCGTCAAAATAAGTAGGCATTGGTAATTTTCTAAGATAAACTTTATAAATATCATCAGAAATTTTATCACGAAAGAAATTATTACAATTATTACAATAAGTAATGTCTTCTGAAAACTTGCTAATATTTATAGACTCACAAATACTACATTTATTTTTTGATATCATTTTATTATATTTTTAAGTTACAATAACATATTTTTTTCCCTGATAAGTTTATCAGTATTAAAAGAATATAAATTCCCTATTAATAATAATGTGTACAAAGCATTACCGGGGGATAAAGTTCCTGAGTTTATAAAACCAGATGCTTATAGTGCAATAAAATCAACAAGTACCCCCGTTAATATTACTAAATTATCATTTGTTTTTGCTTTTATTATTAAAGAAATATAAAATGAAATAATAATTTTTTAAATAACATTTTAGAGTAAATTAAGAAGATACTTTTCAAATTAACTAATTCAAATCTTAATTAAATCTTTCAAAAACAGGCTTATTTTATTGCCGTATTTTTTATAATCAAAATAGACCTGAGCTGTTCTATACGCATTTTCACTTATAGTAGAGGCAAGTTTCTTGTTCATTTCAATTTCTTTAAGATACTTTGCAAAAAGTAATTTGTCATTATTAGGTAGTAGTAAAGCATTAATCTTATTTGAAAAATAATATTGAATCTCTCCCCATTCACTTGAAATAATTGGTCTTCTACTTGCACAATACTCTCCAATTTTATGAGGAAACCTGGCTTTGTCCTGCTGATTAAAATTCAACGGAATTAACAATGCAGTAGCATTTTTATAATACGTTATTAGACTATTGTAGGTTAATTTTGATTTAATATAAATATTACCATTATTTGGTACGTTGTTTATATAATTACTTATTTTATTCAATTGGTTATTTGAACCATTAATAATTAGAATCAGCTTACTTTTTGTTAATGCTTTACAATAACTATCTATGATGAATTTAATAGTATCAAAATAGTTGGCTGCACCACAAAATAAAAAATACGGAAAATTTACTGGAGAACTTACCCGTTGTTTGAAAGAAAACATATTAACTAATACCGGTATTTTTAATTGAGGTAAATCCGAATTTATGTTTTTTATTTGATTTTTAAGTTCTTCGCTAATAGGAAAAGCTCCATCAACAAGTCTCCATACATATTTTTGATATAGGAAATTATCTATTTTCCCAAAAAAAGTATAAGAAGGCATTATTGCTTTGTCCTCAACAGCAGTTAATACAATCTTCACATTTTTAATTTTAGCAATAATTTTATAACTAAAAATCTGGAAAAAATCTCTTGAACTTACTATAATGTAATCATATCTTGAGGTTAAAAGGTAACCCAGCTCATTTATTTTTCCATAATATAAATTAATTCTACGTAAAAGAGCATTCTTCCCCTGTTTAAGAAAAAGTGTAGTATAACGAAACTTTATTCCTTGGTATTCTCCTTTTTTTTTAATGGCAAATTGCGAGAGATTATTATTACAAATAATTTCAACTGAGACATCATCATTTAACAATAATGCCTTGGCAATGAGTTTTTGCTTTTCCACCGCGGCCATTCCAAAGGGGAAACCGCTTATGCCAACAAGGAGCACTTTCATGATGATAGTATTAAGCTATTCTTTTTATTTACAAAACTTTGAAAAAAAACAATTATAAAAAACAAAGGCGAATATATTAAATTAAAGGCAAAAAATATGATTAGTAAAATTAAGATAAAAAACATATACCCTTTTATTCGAAAGTGCTTAAACATAAATTTTACTGATTGTTTCATTGAAATAAGCATAAGCAACATACCTATAGAGCCAAATTGTGCTAACCAATTCCCTAAACCGGTTGTGCTATGGACAGGTGAGTGCATCTTCCGTGCAACAGTATCCTCTGAGTGCCCCCCATAACCAATAACAGGATTATTTAGAAAGTCCAGCCAATTTAACAAAAACCCCGAAAATCGACCTATTGAGATGTTTCTATCGCGCTTCCCGCCAGTTATCTGATAGTTATTCAGATTCTTATTCATTGAAAATTCAGCCTCTGTGAACTGTGATGAAACTTTTTCGCCAAGAAATGGGATGTTAACATAACTAACTATTGATACTGCAACGATTAACGGGAGCAGAATAATACTATATCTTCTTTTTTTATTATACAAAATTAACGCTAAAAGGACAAAATAAGCAGCATATCCGGTTGTTGATAATGTAGTTATAAGCGCTATTGTATAAACCCAAAACTTCTTGTCAATTTTAAAGTTGTTGGATGTAAGGTGAAAAAACAATGCTATAACAATAAATATAGAAAAAGGACCATGTTCCCATGCAAAACCGGCGTTTCCCGGGATGACACCATAAATATTTGACGTATTAACCGTATAAATAAGAATAGAACCATACACTTTTGTTAAACCGATTAATGTTTCTCCCCCGAATATAAGTTTATAACTATTAATAATGACAAGTTGTATAATACCCGGAAAAAGTAATTGAAGTAAATAAACAGCAATATCAAATGGCAGGATGAAATAGACAATTTTTTCATAAATAACGAAAAAGTTAAACCCTAATATATTAACAATTAAAAGTGTTGTTAATATTAGCATTAAAAACCGAAATGTAAAAAGAGGGTCAAAGTCAAATGAATATTTTAATAAATAAGCTAAAATATAAGTAAAAAAAACAAGTAAAACAGTTTGTCCTTTTTTTGAAATTGTTATTTTTCTTTTTAAACTTATATACGATGCAAGTCCAAAAGGAATTAAAATAGCATATATTGATCTTGTAACCGGTGTGGCTCTTGCTGTCATAAGGATGACAAATACAACTAATAAATATTCAAGCTTAGAATATCGTATTTTTTTTTTAAAAAATACAGGTTGACTATTTTTATTAATAACTTCCATTATAAATATCTATTAACACTTAGTTTTTATTTTGTTATTGATAAACAAAATTTCATCCTCGGATAACCTTTCCATCCACCTTTCATCATAATTAATGCGAATATCTTCTTTCTTTAACCTCATTGGATTACCTTGTACCGTATGATACTTATAAGGAGATAAAGAATCCATGTTTTCATTTGGTGGGATAAGCTGCAAAAATGTTGCTATTTCCTTTCTTGTAAATGTGGGATTCTTACAGATATCTTCGTAATTTAGGAATAAAATATCGTTCTCCGGTAATTGTTTTACTAATCCAGGTATTATTTTACAATAAAATTTAAGCCAAACATTCAACCTGTTTTTTATCATTTGAAAATTTAAACCATAATGACTGGAAGAAACAACCCCTTTGGGCTCACGTTTCAGGATTATTAATTTAGTATCTTTTTTTCTATATTTCCATAAAAGCCAAAATCTGATTGGGTCTTTTGAGGAATCGACTATAAACTTACTTTTGGCTTTATCTGAAACAGTGTCAAATAATTGCCAATTTCTTTTTACTCCGGGCAAAAAATAAAGATATATTAAATCTGCAAGTGGTTTAAAAAAAGAGAATCGAAAATATATATTTATACTTTTATTTATGATATTGAGTTTTGCTGATTTTTTGCCCCGGATAATACTTTTATTTAACGAGAATGTAAATTTATCAGGATTTTTATAAATATTAATATTATTTATATTTTTAAACACTTCAGAGTAGAATTCACATTTATCAAATTTTTTTCCACAAGAACAATATGATTGAGGCTCAGTTGAATTATTACCTTGGATCAATTGCCATGTTAAATATTGAACCTCCCCCATACTAAAAACACCAGGTATTGTACCGCAAATAAGATCCAACAGTGTTGAGCCGGAATGTCCAGTTGAAACAATATATAGCAATTTACCCATAGTTAAGGTTCCCAGATTTTATAATTTTCCGATTCTTCAATTTTTAAAAATAACTGCTTATATGTATTATATACGATATCCCCCATTGGATGTGTTTTCCAATCTGTATTTCTTTTTTTTTGTGGAAACAATTTTATTTTAAATCCTAAATAATCAGATAAAGCGTTTTGCGTATCTTCTGTATAGAGCATTTCATATTTTATTGAAACAAATGAGAATTTTTGTTTACGATACCATTTATCAAAATGTTCATTTAGCATCAAAATATCCTTATAAAGAATATCATCATTATCTTTAAACAAGTTAGAATGTAAATGCTTGTGATGCAGTCTTCCCCACTCATTTATTCTTCTATGAGTGGATAATACGGTATTCATGGGATTACCAAATAAATATATTAGTTTAAAAGAATCATTTAACTCTTTAGGAGGCAAATCGTGAGTTTTATAAACAAAACCTTTAGAATCATAATCCATTAATGAATTAAGGTTTGTGGTAAAAGGTGTCGGTTTAAAATAATGGTTATATAACAATGAGTTGTATACCAAGGTTGTTCCGCTTCTGCCAAGACCGGCAACTATTATAGAGGATTTTTTTTTATAAAATAATCCTTTGATTTCCCTATCCGAAATTTTTAATAATCTAACAATCATAAACAATCAATTTTTTAACAAAACGAGCTTTTTTAATTGATAATATCCTCTTATTGCTCTTGCTAAGCGTAAAACAATTGGGGGAATAATAAACGACGCAAGTCCAAAATTAAAATAATAAAATAAAAGAATATCTAATGGCAATATTGTAGTGATAATAAGAACTGAAAAAAACATTTGCTCTTTAATATGCCCCGTACCATTTATAAATATAATAATCGGATTGGTTATAATAAATGTTATGACAAATAATGATGAAAGATATAAAACTTCTTTTGAAATCAAAAAATTTGGCAACCAGAGACGAAATACAAATGGAAAAACAATTATTAATAAAACGACAATTATCGCAAACCCAAAAGCAATCAATTGGTTTTTGTAAAAGTTTATTCTAATCCATTGAAAATCTTTTTTAACAAAGGCTTCCGTTACAGCAGACCAAAAAGGTCGAAAAATAATTGTACTTACTATTGTAGCTATGTTAAAATACTTTAATGAAATAGAATATTCTGCTGTTAATGCAGGATTTAAAAAATGACTTATTAGAACGGGTGTGGTTGTCTTTAAAAAAACCGCACTAGCTTGTAATAGCATGAACCCCCCCCCTAATTTTAATAGCCCTGATGCGAGACTAAAATTAACGCTGTTTATTCCGGGTCGTATTTCACTTTTATAGGCATAAAATATTATTGATGAAATTAAAAGAATAATTAGTGGCGCACCGACATAAACAATACTGGCCTTTGTAAGGGCATAATTGTTATTTTTTGATATAATTAAAAAAAGAATTAAAACAAGTGCCTGCCCTACTAAGGCAATCAAATCATTAAATGAAGGATATTGGTAGGCATAAAAAACGTTTTTAACAAGCTGTAAAACGAACCGCAAAAAGAATAAACCAAGTACAGCAATTACTATGAAATCTAAATTTTCATTAGAAATGACAGATATATTTAAAAATTTATTCCAATTAATAAAACGACTAATAATATATAGAACAACAAACAAACCGGAAAAAGAAAGCCCGACAATAAAATAGGTCGTACTAATAAGCTGTTTTGCTTTCAGTAGATTATTTTTCGATAATGCTTCACTCAACTTATTGCGTAAACCGTTGCCTGCTCCAAAGTCAAAATAAACAAGCCAATTTGCTAATGCACTAATTGTTACCCATACACCATATTTTTCTTTGCCGAGATAATTAAGTGCAATAGGCACAAGAACCAGACTAATTATAATTGTAACTCCTTTAAATATAATGGAGAAGAATATGTTTACTTTTATCTTCTTTGTTCTGTTACCATTGATATTTAAAAAAAATTTTTTGAAAGGATTATTCATAGATTAAAATTCGTAATTCAATAAAAGCAGTTCTTTCTCAAATATTTTTTTAATTAAACTGAAACCTTCATTGTCATAATAGTCTTTATAAGATAAATTTGATTTTTTATAACTGGTCTTTGCATTCTCATTCAAATGGCCATCATAATTAATCCCCAATTTTTTAAAAATTTTATCAACTAATATCTTTTTCGTTTTTGGAGAAGAATAATGATAGTAATCAGTAACATAATTGCCATTTTTTAGGTAGTCAAAAAATGTCAAATCACCATTTCTCCTGTATTTTTTCATATTATAATGAGACACTGTCTTATCCCAAGGATTTCTTTCTACACAAAACTTAAAATAATTTTGCCAAATGTCTGGACTAACTCGGTTTTTAACAACATAAGCAGGCATATGATTAAAAAACTTTCTTTTATTTTTCCAATCATATAATGTACCCTTAAAAGTTTTAAAATTTGTTTCTATTAATTCCCCTATAGGATTGAAATAACCTTTAAAATTTCTCGGTGTATGCCCAGAAACTGGAGGATATATCGGGGTAACAACATCTTCCATTCCACACTGTTTTGCGAGAAATACCTCAATACTAGTGCCTGCTGTTTTTCTTGTCTTAATAAAGATAAATTTATATTTATGAGAGATTATCATTTTAATATGTTATAATAAATTTTGAACCAATTTATAAATTTATCAAGTCCTAAATAGATTGAAGTATCGGGTCTAAATTTAAATTTTTCATTGATCTTGGATATATTAGCAAATGTTTCGTATACATCTCCATCTTGCATATCTAAGAACTTCATCTTTGCCGTTTTCTTTAAAATACTTTCTAACGTTTTTATAAACACCATTAGATTAACAGTATCAGAATTCCCAATATTGAAAATATCATATTGTTTATCATACGGTTTATTTATAATTTTAACCAATCCATCAATAATATCATCAATATAAGTAAAATCCCTTTTCAAATTCCCGTGATTATAAACATCTATCTGTTTTCCTTCAAGTATGGCCTTGGTAAATTTAAAATATGCCATGTCGGGTCTTCCCCAAGGACCGTAAACAGTAAAAAATCTCAATCCTATTGACTGAATATCATATAGATGGGAATAGGTATAAGCCATTAACTCATTGCTTTTTTTTGTTGAAGCATAAAGACTAATGGGGTGGTCAATATTATCGTCTTCTGAGAATGGTACTTTTTTGTTATTTCCATAAACAGAAGAACTGGAGGCAAATATCAATCTTTTTACATTATTATGTCTGCAAGCTTCCAAAATATTAAAAAATCCCACAATATTACTTTGAATGTACGAATCCGG
>VAOZ01276758.1_pt1 | contig 18561 bp, 17 predicted proteins | sample 3394041 | NCBI WGS metagenome assembly VAOZ01 (sample SAMN08290431, study PRJNA428436) | hydrothermal vent metagenome | isolation source: Deep-sea hydrothermal vent chimney | place: Indian Ocean: Southwest Indian Ridge
ATCCAAGAACCTTTTATAGGAAAATAGTATTTTGATTCATACTTATGTCCTTGCCATGCACGAATGATACTGGTTTCTGGATGATGGATAATGTAAAACCGCTCTACACCATCAAACTTAAAATCGTTTATAAAGGAAATAGTACCACGGTGGTCAGTGTGATTGTTTCCCTTAATAATATGAGGTTTATCAAACATTCTCTCACAATCCTTCAACAGCTTCATTTTAGTATTATAAACTTCTAAAGCTATTAAGTGTTTTCTTCATCCCCTCCACAGCAGAATATGGCATGCTTTTAATTTCTAAAGCCGATTTAAGTTTTTGATTAGATACAACATAGGATTCGACTAACTTTTTAAGGCGTTCACTATTGAGAGGCAAACGCATTAAATCGCCTGTTTTGGCCAGTAACTTAATAAGTGTTTGATTAACACGCCAAATACTTGCTTCTTTTCCCAGTGATTCCGCAATCAGTTTGATCAATTCATTGGTAGATAAAGGCTGGTCATCTGCCACCTGATAGATACCGGAATCAATATTAGTTTCAATCAGATTTTGTATGATAAAGCATAAATTATCAATTGAACAAAAAGATCTTTGATTATCAAAGGCTCCAAGTGGCCATGGAAAACCTCTTTTTACTATTTCGTAAAGTAAGTTTAAATTCCCCTTATTCCCTGGTCCATGAATCATGCAGGGGCGAAGAATATAGACATGTTTGTCCTCGGGCAAGTTCAGTAAGACATATTTTTCTGCTGCTAGTTTGCTTTCACCATAAGGGCCAACTGGAGCCGGAACTACGCTTTCAATTAATATTTTACCTTTAACCCTATCAGCTGCTGCTTTCACCGAACTGAAATAAACAAACATAGTCGCTTTTGATGTTAAAAACCAATCATATATCTTTTGGGTAAGCCCAAGATTGATTTCAAAGTAACTTTGGGCATTAGAGTGATTTTTTATATCATGGGCTTTGCCGGAAAGGTGGATAACGATATCACAAGAGGGAATTTGATCTATTTCGTTCCACCCAAAAGTTTGGATTATTCCATCCCTATGAGGAGAAATAATATCCAACCCATAAAGCGTATTTTCATGTCTAAGTGCAGCCACTAAATTACTCCCAACAAAACCATTAATCCCGGTAATAAGTATGTTCATTTTGTGGATATAGCATGTTTATAACAAGACTCTTATAATTTTAATTTCTAAATTTAACAATTCATGTATTGTGGTGATACGAGACCAAATAATTCATAAGTATATTTTTAACATCTCTTTAAAAAATTTAAAACCACTAAGTTTTAAAACAAATGCAATAAAGACATAAATAATACCCCCACCAATGACCTCAACCATGACCTTTACAAACATTCCTAATTCCAACAAACTAATAACTTGAATACCAAAAAACATGACTGCAGATACAAATAAATAAGGCCATATATCATTTAGTTGCTCTTTAATACTATAACCGAGCCAAATAATATTAGGTTTGAAATTAATTACAATAGAAACAATTGCTAAAACGACTTGCCCTAAAACTATTGCTTTTATACCAAAAGGGATTGTAATTACTAACAAAATAATTCCTACTATTTTTTTTATTATTTCGTATTTTAAAAAAATATTACTTTTCCCTAATGCCGATATCGCATGAAAGTTAATACTCTGCACATGATATAACCCAAATGCTATAGAAAACAATTGCAAGTAAGGAACACTTGGAAGCCACTTTTCGGTTAACACCAGAATAACTAACGGTTTCGCAATAGCAGATAAGCCAGCCATTATCGGGAAAATAATAAAATTACTTAAGGTAATCGAATATCGCACTAAAGATTTTAATTTTAATTTATCATCTTGAGTACGAGAATAAATAGGAAATGCCACTGAAGCAAGGGATGCATTAATAGTACTCGTAATCAAATTAGGTATTTGTCTCCCATAATTGTAATAACCAAGTATCGAACTGTTGTATACCTTTCCTATTACTAACGGATAAACACTTTTATAAGCGTTTTCTAGAAGACTAGCTAATAACAGTTTGTAACTAAAGGAAAATAACCCTTTTATTCGAATTCTAGAAAACACCCTCTTGGGTTTCCATTTTTCTATTATCCAAAATACAATTACACTAAATAATCCTGAAGAAACAGCATTTACCACAAGTGCATAAACACCAAAACCAGAGTAAGCCATTACTAAACTAATTATTCCAGATATAATGATAGGGATACTAGACACTATAAAAATTTTCCTAAACTTCATTTCGCGGTTAAGTATTGATATTTGAACACCATTAATCGCAAAAAAAATAATTGAAATTGCATATAATCTCAATACTCCAACTAAAATTCGTTGATTATAGAATATTGCAATGAATGGTGCCGCAAAAAAAATAATTGCATATAACACGCAGGCCATAAAAAAACTAACATAAAGAGTTGAGGAATAATCTATTTCGTCAATAATTTTTTTTTGTACAAGCGCAGTTCCCAATCCACTATTAACCAATGTATTAGATATGGTAATGAAAACGCTTACAATCGCAATAACACCGAAATCTTCTGGTTGTAACAATCGGGCAAGGATTAAATAAATAATAAATTGTACCCCACTGGCTCCAATTCTGTTCAGCATTTGCCAAATAAAACCAGAGAAAGCAATTTTTTTAACGTTTTCTATTGCCATTTTCTTCAAGACTATTCATCAATTTTTCAAGGCTTTTCTTTTCCATCTTATTTTACATATTGTTATTATTATTTTCGGAATCTGAATTAAATGTTTAAATAAGCTCGTTAATAATTGGATTTTATTAATGAACTACCCCACCGCAAGAGGACGGGGTATCAAAAGGAAATCATTAACCCTAGTCCGCGAAGGCGGATTAAATTCCAACCCCATTACTATTTTCTATAATAATTAATTAATTTATAAAATGCTCGAATGACATCTTGAACATCTTCATCCGACATTGCTGGAAATAATGGAACCGTAAGCAAACCATTATATAAATCTTCAGCATTTGGACAAAGTCCTCTTTGAAATCCCAGGTTCTTATAGTAAGGATGCCAATATACCGGAATATAATGCACAAAAACACCAATCCCTTCAGCTAAAAATGCTTCAAACATTTGCTTTCTATCAATTTTAAGCTTTGGTAAATCAAGTTTCACAACATAAAGATGATTTGTTGTGTCAGAAAATATTGGATTCTTCTGCAATATTAAACCATCTAACCCATCAAATGCTTCATTATATTTTGATACAATTTCTTTTCTTCTAGAAATAAACCAATCGATTTTCTTAAGTTGACTTATACCCAATGCAGCTTGAAAATCAGTAAGGCGATAATTAAAACCCAAGTCAAGCTGTTCATAATACCAACCGCCTCCATTTTTATTTTCAAGTTGATTTATATCTCTTGTGATACAATGAGACCTAAAGTTGATGAGTTTATTGTAATATTCTGGATTATCCGTTGTAATCATACCCCCCTCTCCGGTAGTTATTGTCTTAACCGGGTGAAAACTAAATTCTGTCATATCAGCTAACTTTCCAACAGGTACCCCTTTGTACTTTGTTCCAAGAGCATGGGCAGCATCCTCAATTATCAATATATCCCTCCCCCTTACAACATCTTTAATCGCATCAATATCAACAGATTGCCCGGTGTAATCTACTGGAATTATGGCTTTTGTTTTATTGGAGATGTTTTTTGCAATTTCATTTGCATCGATATTGAAGGTTTCTTTGTCAATATCGGCAAAGACAGGGGTTCCTCCCATGTATAAAATACAGTTTGCAGAAGCGGCAAATGTCATAGGGGTAGTGATGACTTCATCTCCTTTGCCAATTCCTGCAGCATAACAAGCAGCATGTAAAGCAGATGTTCCATTAGAAAATGCAACAGCATACTTAGCTCCAACATAATCCGCTATAACTGCTTCAAATTGTTTAGCTGTAGGCCCTGTTGTTAGGAAATCCCCCCTTAACACTTCGTTTACAGCTTTGCAATCGTCATCATCCACATACTGCTTTGCATATGGTAATCCATATACTCTTATAGGTTTCCCACCTAAAATCGCAGGTTTCATTTTTTATCCTCCCTAAATAATTTAATTAACTGAAATACTATAACTATGTTATAATTCTTTACTTATAACCATCTATTTCCAATAGATTAACTCGCTTTTGCTTTATCAAATCTCTAGGCTCCATTGTTAAATAAGCCATTAAAAAAACAATGCTAAAATTTCTCATATAAAGCTGGAACAAGGAAAGTATTAACAATAATAAAAACATAAACCGTTTATCCTTATTTTTTATATTAAAAAGAACTGATATTATAAACCCAGTAAATAGAATTAGGCCACCTACACCATATCTTAAAAGCATATCTAACATCCAGTTGTGAGTTTGTTCCCAATCAACATGAAGTCGACTTACATTACCATACGTTTTAACAAGTTGATCAATCGTATTGCCTCCGTAACCCCAAATTGGTCGTTTTGATACATAGGCTATTGTTGTAAGAAAAATATCTTCTCTGTCATAAACTAGAGTCATTCTATGTTCCATACCAGGTGCGTGAGTATATAAGGAGTTCAATATGCTATTCCCAGAAAGTATAATTAGGAGAGTAAAAGGCAAAAATACATATATCCATTTTTTTTTATTGTATCTCATGTTTTTAAATACGAAATAGGATATAATTACAGTAATTCCGAGCAATGCCCCTCTGGATGATGTTAAGATAAGAGCAACAATGATTAACAAACTATATGACAAAGACTTGCGGTTTTTGAAGCTCAAAAACAAACCAAATAGAAGAGGAATTGGAGTACTATTGGGCCATCCGGGAATATATTTTAACCCCCACATTCGTTCAGTTGAATAGAGATCAAAGAAACGTACATTAACTATTAAAATAAATAAAATAAGTATTTCCACAGACATCAAAATGGAAAATCTAAATAACCATTTCTCAAGCTTTTCAATATTAATATTCAAATCAACAATGAGAACAAAATATTGTAATGTAAATAGTAACTGCAGAACATTCCGTATGCCAAATTCGTTGAGTGAAAGAGCATATTTAAATGTTGAAATAACAACCCATGTGACAAACAACAAGAAAAGCAGGTTAGTTTTTCTTTTTTTAGTTATTCTAATGTGCTCAGAAAGGCCCTTGCGAAGTAATATAAAATAGTATATAATATTAGAAACCACAATACCATTGCCGAATGCATACACAAAAATCAAAAAGAAACCAAGTACTATTATCATATAAACTTACAACACTTTTGCAATTTATTCAAAGTCACCTTTTAGAAATTTTCAAATAGTAACTTGTTTCATAACTTACTTTTAAACATTTTAAAGCTCTGAAGCTTTGAATCCTTTTCGGATAGAATTATTTTATTCTCAATAAAATTCAGAGGCCATTTAATACCAATTTCCGGATCATCCCAAATGATACCATCGTCAAATTCACCATAAAATTTTTCAGCGCATTTATAGGAAACGATCGATGGTTCTAATACTAAATACCCATGACCAAAATTCTTAGGTATATAGATTTCATCCTTATTCTTTTCTGACAAATAAAAGCCCCGCCATTGCCCAAAGGTTGGAGAATCATTTCTTAAATCAACAATCACATCATAGATTTTACCTGAGATACATCGAACAAGTTTTGCCTGCTCTTTCTCTCTTTGAAAATGAATTGCCCGAATAACTCCCTTATAGGAACTGGTGTAAAAAACTTCTTTTAAATCATGTTGAATATTGATTTTCTCAAAAAATTCTTGTGAATAATCTTTAATAAAATAGCCTCTTTCATCATATGAAACAAAAGGTTTTATTAAATAAGCGCCCTCTATGTCCAATTTTTCAAATGTCATCTTCTGCATCATTACAAATCCTCCAACTCTTTAAGCCAACCAGAAGTTTTATAAACCCCTTCTTTAAATGTTACTTTTGCTTTAAAACCAGTGTCTTTTTCAGTTTTTTCAGTATTGAACTGGCTTATGGGCATATCAATTCCGGTAAAAGGGATGTCTCCAAAGTGGAATTCTCCATTTGGAGACAATGTTTGTTTCATTTCAAGGATAAAATCTTTTAATTGTTTTGCTTTAGAACTTCCTATGATATAATTACAGAAAGGTTTCCCATTAAGTCCAATATAATAAAAAGCTTTTGCAACATCCGTAATATAAACGAAATCATAATTTTGTGTTGCAGCTGTAAACTGCAAAGGTTCATTTTTTATTATTTTCCGAATAGTGGTGTTCACAAAACGTGGGGATATTTCTCCTGGCCCATAGGCATTTGTAATGATTCCCCACAAGAACTCTATATCAAGTTTTGCGGCAACCGCTTTACTAATGCAATGTGCAGTAAGTTTACCAACACCGTAAAGATATCCCATTCCCGGTTGATTCTCTTGTGTAAACACAGCTGAAATAGTCTCCTTCTCCATTATACTACCTGCACCAACAAATCTTGTACATCCCAAATCTTTTGCTACTCTAACACAATTTGCGGTCCATAGGGCATTTTGAACTTGCAAAACTTCGTCAAAACGAGCATTACCTGCGGAACCTGACCAAGCGAAATGATAAAAAATATCAATATCTCTATCGGTTATCTTCTGAGTCAATGTCAGAATTTTTGCTAAATCGCAATAGACAACTTTAAGGTTATTGTCTTTAACCAACGTATCAATATTTGATCTTTCGCTTTTTACTACGGCAATAACTTTTATATTTTGAGCTAATAACTCATTTATTAAATGACTACCAATAAAGCCGTTTGCTCCAGTTACAATTGCTTTTTTCATCGACATCGAATTTATTAAATAAACTACCCCGAGGTAGAGCATCGAGGAATTCTTTTGATTAAGATGTAATATCTAATTTATCTGTTTTGATTTAAGGCCCTTTTAATTCTTTGGCCAATTATATATCTAAACCAATGTGCATATCTGTAAAAGCGAAATCTCAACATAGTGTATGTTAAAATGTCATAAACATGAAACCAGGCATTTTTGGATCTTGGAGTCGATAATAACGGTTCTTTTTCCCATGGAGATTTTTCTCTATATTTATTATATAATCTTTTATATGGGGATACACTTTTTATATACCACGGCCGTTCAAACGGATGTCCTACAAAGTGTATTACTGTAGGTTCATTTCTAGCTTCGGAAAACTCTGTTTCAGAAAAAATCACTTTCTGAGAAAAAGTTTTTCTCATTGTTTTATATGAAACACTATGTGTCGCAGTATAATAATTGTATTTCAGATGTAATTTTACAAACCGATCGTTCAGGGCATAATTTAATATAGATTGATCTGCAATAGAAAATGATTTATCATATTGCTCAACCATAGTTGCAATATATGCATCAATATTTTCATTGCGCCATTGCTTTAAATTACATAGAACTATTCCCATATTATAATAATAGTTACACCCATTTACAATGTCAGGATCCTCATTTGTACTACCTTTTGAATAGACTGCAATTTCAGGCACTGCAGCTAATAAATTATTCTGCAAATTTGTTTCCCATAGTTCCCTAATGGGACCTATTATTAGTGTATCCGAATCAATTAACAGAATTTTATCTAAAAAATTAAACCACGTGTTTAACATTACCCTCGCATACGTATTATATGCACCACGCAAATAGCTAAGTTTTAACTTTTTTACATTTTGGTCAAATTGTTCTTGAGCAGGTATAAATTTTATTAATCTTTTATAAGTATTTCCAATTATCTCTATTTTTTTCTTGTTTTCTTGAGAAATATTTGTGTCCAGAACATAAATGCACAATTCATCAATATCTTTATTGTTATCAAGTAATGATAATATTGATATTCCTGTACATTGCGCATAAGAATCACTTGAAGAATATACTACATGTATCGTCATTTACACTCTCTTTAGTTTATTAATAAAAAGGGGGGGATAGTCTATAAAAGGAAATGAACGAACATTACTTTCCTCATTACAATTGTAAATTACCACACCCTTTTTAGATGCTAAATTCTGTAAATAATAATTCTGATATTGAGCTTGTGAATATTGCCAATGTTTACCACAAACATCATTTTTCAAAATTTCTTTTTTTTGAACTTGCTTTGCTTTTTTTTCAAAATCAGATTCTTGATAAAAATGTTTAAATATTCCTGGTTCAAAATCATAACCTAGTAAATATATATTTTTAAACCCCATAAATATCGCTACATTTATAGCAAATAAAGAAACCGAAATAAATCCAGACGATAAACTACATAAATTATTTTTAATTCCTAACAAATTTGGCATATGTTTATTATAAGTCAAAAATATATTATCCTTAATTTTGAATTTGTCTAAATAACCATTATTAAAAATAAAATTTGAATAATGACACTTAGATTCTAATTCTTCAAGATGTTTTTTTACATGTTGATTCTTAAAAAATCCATTGTCTGCAATACAGTAATAATTGGGTTTAATTACATCAACTTTTTCTGATTGATAAAAATAATTTGTACAAAAAACATATTCATCTGATAATTTTGATAAATCATAATTATTTAATGATGGACCATTTAAAACGATAAAACATCTTTTACCTTTATGCTTATCTCGCAACTCCTTATTTTTTTTTAAGTACTTTTTTATCTTTAAATATTTACTATAATAAATACTTCTTTGAATTATATTAATCACCACATATGCAATTGTATCCCATATTTCAATAATACTTGATAGATTCATTCATTAATCTCCTCCCTAAAAATTAAAGTACAATGGATCATTTCAACTTATCTAATTATACTTTTATATAAAACCCCACTAATTCATTAAGCCAAAAAAATTGACTATTTTGCATTATAAATTATAAATTCCATACAACCCTGTTTACATAGTCCGTATAAGACAATATAATCCTTAATACTTTATCAGACACATTTGGTATTATATAATCCTTTACGGGCCTTAAATCTTCTTTTGCCTGAGTTTCCAAAATCTCTAATCCTTGTAATATCCTCTCTTTCTTAAGACCAACCATCATAACAGACGCTTCTTCCATAGCTTCGGGTCTTTCATGTGCTTGCCTGATATTAAGTGCCCTAAAACCAAGAACCGAAGACTCTTCGCTTATCGTACCACTATCGCTTAGCACAGCTTTGGATTTGATTTGAAGTTGAACGTAATCGTTAAAGCCTAAAGGTTTCATTATCTTAATTAAAGGATTAAAGATTATACCTTTAGCTTCAATCATATTTCTTGTTCTAGGATGAGTACTTACAATTACCGGCAGGTTATACTTTTCAACAATTGCATTTAAGCTACCAACTAAGTCAATAAAGTTTGTCTCAGAGTTAATGTTCTCCTCTCTGTGAGCAGACAACACAAAATATTTTCCTTCTTCAAGTTCCAATCTTTCTATTATATCTGATCTCTCAATATCTTTTTTCCTAGAGTTAAGTACTTCAAACATTGGGCTACCTGTTTTAATAATTCTATCTGCCGAAATTCCTTCTCTGAGTAAATATTCTCTAGCAATATCGCTGTAGGTTAAGTTGATATCGGATATATGATCAACAATCTTTCTGTTGGTTTCTTCCGGAACCCGTTGATCAAAACATCTATTGCCTGCTTCCATGTGGAATATAGGAATATGCCTTCTCTTGGCTGCAATAGCACATAAACAACTATTAGTATCTCCAAGCACCAGAAAAGCATCAGGATTTACTTCTTCTAAGATAGGATCTATATTAATTAAAATATTTCCTATAGTTTCAACTGCTGTTCCTGTAGCTGCATTTAGGTAAAAACTTGGCTTTTTCAGTTTAAAGTCTTCAAAAAATACTTGATTCAATTCATAATCATAGTTTTGTCCTGTATGTACCAAAATATGTTCAATTGCTTCCGATTCTTCGAGTTTATTAATTACAGCAGACAGCCTTATAATCTCAGGCCTTGTACCTACGACCGTCATTACTTTTAATTTTTTCATAAGTTTTACACCTTCAAATTTTTCGTGTCTGATTTATTAGGATTATATAGCTCATTAGCCCACATTAGAGTAATTAAATCTGTATTACCAATGTTAGTTATATTGTGCACATAACCAACAGGAACATCAATTACCTGTAATTTATCTCCACTCACAAAATATTCGAAAACTTTATCGGAACCAACACACCTAAAATGAAAAACTCCTTTCCCGCTTATCACAAGAAACTTTTCACTTTTTGAGTGATGCCAATGGTTTCCTTTTGTTATGCCTGGCTTCGATATATTCACAGAAACCTGACCTCGATCAGGAGTCTTCAAAAATTCCGTGAAAGAGCCCCGATAATCCTTGTGCATTTTAAGATCAACACCAAATTCATCAATAGGTAAATAACTCAAATAGGTACTATATAATTTCTTGGTAAACTCATCAGACATGTCTGGAATTGAACATTCATTACGACTTCTTTTAAATGAATTAATCAAATCAACAATTGCACCTAAAGGAACTTCGTACATTACCTTGACTTCACAAAAATTCTTTGGCTCTACTTTTCCTTCTAAAGTATTAATTAATTCTTCTATAACATCATCGATATAGACCAATTTCACAACAACACTTCTGTTAACCACATTTATGGGTAAACCATTAGCGATGTTATAACAAAAAGTAGCAACAGCACTATTGTAGTTTGGTTTACTCCACTTTCCAAATACGTTAGGAAAGCGATAGATAAATACTTTCGCTCCTGTTTCTATACTGTACTTAAATAATAAATTTTCAGCTTCTTTTTTGCTTTTACCATATGGGTTATCGAGGTCAGCCTGAATTGATGAAGAAATCATTACAGGGCAATTATTTTTCTTCTTCTTTAATGTTTCTATCAATCTTGATGTAAAACCAAAATTGCCCTCCATAAACTTTGTTCGCTCTTTTGGCCGATTTACTCCAGCGAGATGAAATACAAAGTCTGCTTCTTGACAATATTCTTCAAATAAAAAAGATGGAGTTTCAACATCATATTCAAAGATATTCTTATAGTGTCTGTTTCTTAGTTCTTCAATAAGATTCTTGCCAATAAACCCTTTGGATCCTGTAACTAGTATTTTTATGCTTTGTCCCATTCTTTCAACTCATTTTGTATGTATTCAAGTTTTAATAACTTTTTCTTAATCTGTTGAATATTTAACCGCTCAGTATTATGAGAAGTGTAATCGTCTTCAGATGATAGTTTTTGATCACCTTCTACGAAATACTTATCATAATTTAGGTCTCTTTTATCTGCAGGCACTCTATAGAATCCTCCAAGATCATGAGCAACTAAGTGTTCTTCTTTTGTAAGAAGTGTTTCATAGAGTTTCTCTCCATGGCGAGTACCAATGATTTTTATTTCATTATCGACTTTAAATAACTCCTTAATGGCTTGTGCTAAATCTCTGACAGTAGATGCTGGCGCTTTTTGCACCATAATGTCTCCTGATTGAGCATTTTGAAATGCAAACATAACTAGATCTACCGCTTCATCCAAACTCATTAAAAATCTTGTCATATTTGGATCCGTTATAGTTAATGCTTGTCCATTTTTAATTTGATTAATAAATAGCGGAATTACAGATCCTCTAGAGGCCATAACATTGCCATAACGTGTTCCACAAATAAGTGTCCTTTTCGAATCCACGGTTTTAGATTTTGCTATAAATACCTTTTCCATCATAGCTTTGGATATACCCATTGCATTGATAGGATAAGCTGCCTTATCCGTAGATAAACAAATTACTTTTTTAACACCGGCTTCAATAGCACAATTCAAAACATTCTCAACTCCTAAAACGTTGGTCTTAACAGCCTCAAGAGGAAAAAACTCACATGATGGTACTTGTTTAAGAGCTGCTGCTTGGAATATATAGTCGACATCATGCATGACATTTTTAACACTTTCTATATCCCTTACATCTCCTATGTAAAATTTAATCTTATCATTTTTATAAAACTTCCTCATATCATCCTGCTTTTTCTCATCTCGAGAAAAGACACGAATTTCTTTTATCTCTGTGTTTAGGAACCTCTTTACAACAGCATTTCCAAAGGAACCGGTTCCTCCTGTAATTAATAAGGTTTTGTTTTTAAACATTCTACTTTTTCTCCTTATATTAAATTATTATTACTAAAATATTTGTCCATTCTATCTAAAAGATCTTTTTTATTGAAGTTACTAAGACAATACTCTCTTGCGTTATTTCCTAATTGTTTTAGTTGTATCTTTGATAGATTTAACATTTCAACTATTATTTCTGCAAGCTTTGTAACATCCCCGGGAAGAGAACACAACCCTGCATTTGCATCTTTAATAATATCTTCTGTTTCCCCCTCTGCAGAAGCAATAACTGGAATTCCACATGCCATATACGATTGAAGTTTTGCGGGAATTGTCATCTTAAATAAAGAACTGTCCCTTAAACATAAGAAAGCGGCGTCATTGGTGGCCATATATTCAGGAATTTGTATTGCGGGTTGTTTCGGGATAAAATTAAACATTTTCTTAACATCATTAATTTTCACTAATTCAATCATTTCATTTTTATACCTTCCATTTCCAACAATATTGAAACGGATTTCTCTCTTTATTTCTTTTTCTTTTAATAACATTGCAACATTTGGCAATATATTTAAACCCTGACCATAACCAATGTTACCAGCAAAAATAATATTAAAGGTATTTTCTGTAGGGATTCCTTTAATCCTTATTCTATTCAATGGTTTATAAAAATCTTCTGCATATTGTGGCCAATATTCTATCTTTTTAAATGGTACACCACGTAGTGCAATTGCTTTTTTAAATCCTTTTGATGTTGTAAAAATCTTAGTACATCGAGCATAAATATAATCAACCAACTTACCGATTATACTAATAATATACTTATTAGTTATCCCTGTAATAATTTCAATATTTTCAGGCCAAAGGTCTTGTACATATAAATAGCAAGGAATATTTCTCCTTTTTGCAAACCATATACCAGGCAATGCCTGGGTCATTGGAGATACTTCAAAAATAAAAACGTAATCCGCATTTATTTTTGTAAATCGTGCCCAGAAAAACCCAGAAAAAATAAAGGACAAATAATTTAAAACAAGCGTTATTGCATTGCGTCCTCTAGGAATAAGCGGTAGCCTAATGATCTTAACTCCATTATATATTTCACTTCTATTTTTCCTCAAACCATAGCCATTATAATATTTCCCTTCTGGATAATTAGGAATCCCCGTAACCACAGTTACCTTATATCCTCTTCTCACCCATTCAATACAAATATCATTTATGCGAAACTGTTCGGGATAAAAATATTGCGCAACAACTAAAATATGTTTTTTCAACCTATTTCATATTTTTTAAATTATTAAGTACCTTATTTCATATTTTTCCACTGCAACGGATTGCCACGTTCCAAAAATATTTTTGCCGGTTTCCCTATAATGTCTTTCAAATACTTCGGATGCATCCCAAATCCAGGCCTTATACTTCTTACATTTTCTTCGGTTATGGTTTCTCCGGCTTTAATATCTTTTACTACATATAGCGATCGGGCGAACTGCCGGCTCTTTTTCATTTTTTCTGTTAACGAATAATCTACTTTCCCAATGACTTTTTCTGTATCTCTAACGGCTTTTACCATTTCGGAAAACTCTTTTTCATCTAACGAAAAAGAAGCATCGGGGCTACCGATTGATTTGTCAAGGATAAAGTGCTTTTCAATTACTTTTGCGCCAAATGCTGTAGCTACAATAGGTACAACAATACCTGTCGTATGGTCAGATAATCCGGAAACAACATTAAACCGCTGTGCTAAATCAGGTATCATTGCCATGTTGGCATCTTCTATTTTGGCAGGATATTGAGAGGTAGTTTTTAAAAGAATTATATTATTGTTACCTACATTACGACATGTATCAACTGCTAATTGTATATCCTCGTCAGTTGCAATTCCTGTTGAAATGATCATCGGTTTCCCTTTTTTCGCTGCATATTCTATCAAAGGGATATCAGTAATTTCAAAACTTGCTATTTTGTACGCAGGTGCCTTTAACTCTTCCAACAAATCCACAGCAGTTTTATCAAAAGGTGAAGAAAAACAGATTAGCCCCTCTTGTATTGCTGTTTCAAACAATTCAGCGTGCCACTCCCACGGTAGATATGCTTCTTTATACAAATCATATAATGTCCTCCCATCCCATATTGTCCCTTGTTTTAATACAAAGTCGTCTTTTTTACAATCAATAGTAATCGTATCCGGAGTATATGTTTGCAATTTAATTGCATCAGCCCCTGTACGCTTAGCAGCTCTTATTGTTTCTTTGGCAATATTAATATCATGACCATGATTCGCAGATAATTCTGCTATTATAAATATCCGATCTTTTCCTATTTTAAAATTATCAATGAACATTTTATTTTGTTGTTAATTTGTATAATAAATCTAAAGTTAATTCGTCTAACGTATTTATTACATAATCTGCTTCATATTCTGGAGAAACTGTATGATTTCTAAAATATCCTGTTAACACCCTGATTGTTCCAAATCCTTCTTTCTTTAAATTAACAAAATCTTTATTAGGATTATCTCCAACATAAACCAAATTATAAGGTTTTGCCTTTTCCTTCTCCAAAATCTTATGAAAAACATATGTTGAAGGTTTTGCATGCTTAATACCATAATTATGTGTAGGAATTGATTTTTTAAAATACTTATCTAAATTTAAAGCCTCTATCTTTTTCCTCTGTACCAATTTATTTCCATCTGTTACTAAATATTTTTTTATGCTACTAAATCTTCTCAGACATTGTTCTGCTTCTGGATAAAGTTTAATATCAGGATAATTATAGCGGTAAACAGATAAACATTTATGTACTTCTTTTTTTGAAAAGATGCCATATTTTTTTAATATATCATTAAAAACCTTTCCCCGTCCATCTCTTGACAACACATCTATCAAGTCATTATATATTACATTGATATTAACATTTACTTTCTCAGATAAATATCTTGACACAGCAAAAAAAGAACTTTTGACATAAGTTAACTCTTCATAAAGAGTATCATCCAGATCACAAACTAGTATCATAAATAAAAATCTTGAGGATATCTAATTTGAGTTATTTCTTTCTGAGTTTTAAAAAAAGGATAATTTTTTAAAGAAACACCTAACGATTCCAAATACAACCAATAGAACGAATCCAATCCAGCCCGCAAAGATATAGTTGAAGCTCCTCCAAAACGGGGATTACATTCTATTACATGAATCTCTTCTCCTACAATAATAGCCTGTAAAATAACATGTCCATATAAGTTAAGAGTTTTAATAATTTCTTTAAATCTTTTTTCTAAATTTTCATTGTTAATCGTTGTCGTTATTTGTGACTCTCCATTAACCACTACAACTCTCTTTCTAACTATCAATCCTTTTATTTCACCAAATTTACCTACATAAGCATCAATACTAAGTTCCTGTCCTTCAATAAACGGTTGATAAATAGGATTTATTAACTTCTTAGAATGTTCAATTGCATCATTCTTATTCAGACCTATTCCTATTGATTGAGAACCTGCACCATACCTTTCTTTTACAACAAACACATTAGATTTAATCTTATTAATATCTTCAGCAGACGGTATCGCATAAATCCCTTTTATATTTGAAAAAATTAACTTGTCGACACAACGATTTACAACATCTCTGTTTGACACCATTACTGTAATACCGTTTTTTAGAAGCTCCTCTTTTATTGAAGCAAAATACTCCAATTCTCCATCTCTTGTAGGAATAATTATGCCTATATTATTCTTTTTGCAGTAATCTAACAGTTGAGAGATTGATAGTTCTGTAATTCTTGGCATATGCCAAAAGACATCAACAAAATATTTTCCTAAACAATTATTATCAATATCTCCACCAAAGATTTTTATTTTATCATAAATCTTATTAACTCCTTTTTTTACGGCATTTATTAAAGGGATCTTTTTTGAAATACTAGTTATTAAAACATTTTTTAATTTGACATTACTAGCAAGATGTTCCTTTTCATACTCAATTATTTCAGGTATTGTATCTTCAAGTGTTCTTTGTGGCACCCAGTTTGTTATATTTTTCAACTTGTAAATATCCGCTACCGATGCTTCATACCGTGATTGTTCATCAAGGTATTTAACTTTCATATTAGGAAAAGAATTTCTTAAAACCTCTACAACATCTCTAACTTTTCTTGATCGACCAGTTCCAAGATTTACAATGCCCGTTACTTTTTCTTTTGCTAATCTTAATAGGCCCTCTGCTGTATCTTCAGCGTATAAATAATCAAACCATCCATCTTGATTATAAACTAATATTTCTTTATTATTCAACAATAATCTCACCCATCTTGAAATAACATCCCTAGAATTTTTACCATATCCTCTAAAAATTCGAGCTGAAATAGATGAAAATTTATCAGATTTAAATTTCATTAAAAAATCTAATTCTATTTCATGTGCTAACTTCGCTAAACCAGTCAAATTCCTTGGGATAATAGGCATTTCTTCTTTAAGTTTAACTGGAACATCCTGTGGTGAATTAAATATATACAAACTTTTATCATAAATTAAATAGCTTGATGCATAAATAACTCTCTTAATATCAGGAACATTTCTAATTAAAGACATTAGATGATTACTTAATCTAATATTATGCCAAAAATTTTCTTCCCAATGTTCATACGTTTCCTCCGATCTTTCAAAAGTAGCAGCTAAATGAAAAAAGAACTCTGGATTAAATTCATCTAATTCTTCTTGTGTAATATAATTTAAGTCACCTCGCCTATAATAAACCTCTTTTGGCATGTCTGTGGGAACTTCAACTAAATCACCGACCATTATTATAGCACCCTCAAACACCAATTTTTTTACTAATTCGCGTCCTATAACACCAGCTCCTCCGCTAACGAAAACTCTTTTATTTCTCATAATATTCCTCCTTTAAGATTGAATGTATTATCGAATCATAGTAATTACCATTTTCAAAAATATGTTTACGTAATCTTCCTTCCTCAATAAAACCTGCTTCATTCAAAATCGAAATATGATAGTCTCTAAAACTATAAGTTTCGACAAATAACTTATTAAAACAAAGTTCATCAAAACATACTGTTTTAATAAGACTAATAAAACTCAACATATCCTCTTTATAATATTTTTTATTTTTTGCTCTACTGTTATCCAACAAAAATGACATTTCAGATCTTTTATCAAACCAGGAAATATGAACAAGGCCTCCGTATCCTATTAATTTAGTTCCTTTTATAAAACTAAATAATAATTGATTCGGTTGCTTGTCAGAAAAAAGAGGTTTTACAATGTTTTTAAAATATATTTTTTGTTGATTAGGCGTCAATGCTTTTTTTTGACGAAGTACATCCAACTGGGCATTTCTCCATTGTCGAATACATTCCATATCCATCATTCTAATAGGTATTAATGAATAACCATTATAGATAAATGTATTTTTTTTTAAAACTTTATAGTTCATTTTTTACGAAAAAAGATATTAAATCTCGACCTTGACCTAATATAGCCATTGCCTCATACAGGTTAATAATATTATCCATTTCTGATTTATAAGTTTCATGTAAATAGTTTTCTATAAATATTCTTGCCCTATGTGCTTCTTTTCCAACATTTTTTTTCTTTACATAATTCGAATTTATGTTTGTTAAAAACCATTCTATCGGAAACCCGGCAATTATTTTATATGTGTAAAAACCATTAGATTCACACAGTTCTTTTAAGCTTTGGAATGAGAAATAATTAAGATGATCAGGATAGGCTTCCCAATATTCACGTTCTACCTTACCTTTTGTTAACAATTCTTTTTGAAAAGAAGAATAATCATTAGGTACTTCAATAACAAGTACTCCGCTTGCACTCAGCAAAGAATAACATTTTTTTATTAGGTCTTCAGGATTGATAACATGTTCTAATACATTATCAAGCCAGATTACATTAAATTGTTGTTTAGTTGAGATTAATGTTGTTAGTTTCTCAAATATATTACCTTTTATTATTTTATCAATTAAATGAGGATGATGTCTTTTTACTCCAAAATCGCTATAATCAACCCCTGAAACATCCCATCCTTTATTATGATAATAATTTAAAACTAATCCTTCTCCACAACCAATATCTAACAGTTTTTGATGTTTTTTGTGTTTTAATATTTTTTCTATTACAAAATCCTTTTGCTCTATTTTATAAATAAAATAGAGCAACTCTTCATTATCATAATTCTTTGAATAAGTGGCTTGTTCGTTTTGATAATATTTATTTTTATAATAGTTTTTAAGTTTATTCTCTGAAGGTTTCGGAGTTGCCTCGTAATACCCATAATTTTATTTTTTACAAATTTTACCATAATGAAGTTGTTTAAAGTCTACCAAGTAAATTATAGATTAAATATTTAAAAATCAGCCAATAAATTCCTTTATTCCCCTTCTCGAAGGGGTGCAGGGGTAG